>JAESFU010000632.1_pt1 | contig 14500 bp, 13 predicted proteins | sample 9269461 | NCBI WGS metagenome assembly JAESFU01 (sample SAMN14502556, study PRJNA617107) | algae metagenome | isolation source: Stenomitos rutilans HA7619-LM2 and co-occurring heterotrophs from cave walls | place: USA: Waikapalae cave, Hawaii | collected 2009-07-28
GCGCGCGCCTTGCGCACCGCCTCGGGATCGAGCGTCGCCAGTGTGATTCCGGGCTCCGTTCCGGCATCCGCCTCGATCATGCCCCAAGGTGAAACGACGAGGCTATGACCATAAGTCCGCCGCCCGCTTTCATGAAGGCCGGTCTGGGCCGACGCCAGGACGTAGGCACCGGTTTCGATCGCCCGCGCGCGCAAGAGCACGTGCCAATGCGCCTCGCCGGTCGGCACCGTGAAAGCCGAGGGCACCGTCAGGTAGTCAGCGCCTTGCTGGGCGAGCCGGCGATAGAGGCCGGGAAAGCGCGCATCATAGCAGATGGTCAGGCCGATTCCGCCCCACGGCGTCGTGACGACGGGTGCCGCTTCGCCGCCCGCATAGGCTTCCGACTCGCGGATGCGCTCGCCGCTCGGCAGGTCGACGTCGAACAAATGGATCTTGTCATAGGCGGCAATGCGATCGCCGTTCGGCGCGAACAGCAGCGAGCGATTGACGAGATTGCCGGTCTCGCCTTTCAGCGCCAGAGATCCGATCAATAGCCACAGATTGAGATCGCGCGCGCATGCGGCGAAGGCTTTTACGCCAGCGTCTTCTCGTTCCGGCTTCACAAGCGACTTCAAGCGCGGCCGATCCGGTTCGATGATGTTCGTCATCTCGGGCGTCAGGACGAATTGCGCGCCCTGCTCCGCCGCCTCTCGAATGAGTTCGGTCGTCTCGGCGATGTTCCGCGCCATGTCGCGGCCCGAACACAATTGCAAGAGCGCGCAAGTAACTGGCACTGCCGCTCAGCCGGCAAGAAGCGCGTCGAGCCGGCCCTGACGCTCAAGTTCATGGAGATCATCGCTGCCGCCGATATGCGTGTCATCGATGAATATCTGCGGCACGGTGCGGCGCCCATGCGCCCGTTCCATCATGCGCCGGCGCCCCTCCGGATCGCCGCTCACATCGACTTCCTCGAACGGTGCGTTTTTCCGGCGCAACAATGTCTTGGCCGAAACGCAGTAAGGGCAATAAGGCGTTGTATATATTGTAATCTTGGGCATTCTTGCTGCATCAAATATGGAGCCGGCGCGGTTCGAGGACAAGGGCGAAGGTCAGGATGTCAACCGATGCAGCGCCCGCCTTCAGCAAAGCTTGGGTGCAGGCGGCCGCCGTCGCTCCTGTCGTCATCACATCGTCCACGACCACGATGCGCCGACCTACGATCCTAATCCTGTCCCGCTCCGCCACTACGAAGGCACCGCGGACATTCTTGCGGCGCGCCTCATGGTCGAGGCCGACCTGCGGCCGCGTCGATCGCGCGCGCTTGAGGATCAGTGGTTGGAATGACCCAGGCCGACCGGCGCAAAGTCTCTGGCCAATGAGCGCCGCCTGATTGAAGCGCCGCCGCCACAGGCGCATCGGATGGAGCGGAACCGGGATCACAAGATCACATTCGGCGAGGAGCTGCGACCCGGCCCGCGCCATCAACCGGCTCATCAGCGAAGCGGCCTCGTGGCGGTCGCGATACTTGAGAGCATGCACAATTGGCTTGCTGGCATCATCATAGGCGACCGCCGAGCGCGACCGCGTCCAAGCGGGAGGATCGGCGAGCGCTGCCGCACTTACTTGGCCTGGACCCGGGTCATAGGGAAACGGAATTCCGAGTCTCGGACAACAGGGTTCCTCGATGAAGCGCATGGCATTCCAGCAGGTGAAGCACAGCATTCCACTGTCTGCGACCGGCGCGCGGCACACCAGGCAATGCGGCGGAGCGATGAAATCGCATAGGCGCGCGTAAAGCGCTTTCCCCGCCGCCCGCAAGTCGAAGGTTGCGTTGTCGCCGCCCGCACCGTCCTCAGTAAGAATCGTCTCGGTCACCGTTTTGACCCGCCCGCTCCCTCTGGAGCATAGTGCGGCCCACTCCACTTGTCAGGCTCATTGCCGCATGAACGATGCTTCCGGCCCACCATTGCTATTCGACCGGCACGCTGTCCGGCGCTATCGCCGGCGCGCCCTCGTCGCGGGCATGCCGGACTTCCTCAACGAGGCGATCGGCATCGAGATCGTCGATCGCTTGTCGGGAATATTGCGCGACTTCCCGACGATACTCGCCCACCGCGTGCATCCGGGCACGCTTTCCGCAAAGCTGAAGGCGGCACGTCCTGCTTCGCGCGTCATCATTAGCGATGCTGTTCCGCAGCCCGGGCTGGACATTGTCATTGACGAGGAGATGCTGCCCTTTGCGCCGCAGAGCCTCGATTGCATCATCTGGGTTCTGGGGCTCGAGCAGCTCAACGATCTTCCTGGCACGCTCATTCAGATTCGCCGCGCTTTGCGTCCCGACGGCGTCTTTCTGGCCGCGGCACTCGCGGGCGACAGTTTCACCGAACTGCGTGCGAGCCTGATCGCCGCCGAAAGCGAGATGAGCGGTGGCGCAAGTCCACGCGTCGCACCGCTCGTCGACGTGCGTGACTGGGGCGCCTTGCTTCAGCGGGCCGGCTTTACCCTTCCGGTCGCCGATACCGATCGATTGACCGTCCGCTATGGCGATGCGCTCGCCCTCATGCGCGATCTCAAGGCGCTTGGCTTTCCCAACGCGTTGGACGCGCGTCGCAAGAGTCTCACGCATCCCGACCTCATCGCGCGCGCCGCGACACATTACGCCCGCCACTACAGCGACACCGACAATCGTATCCGCGCGACTTTCGAGATTGCCTACCTGACCGGCTGGGCGCCGCATGAAAGCCAGCAGCAACCACTCAAGCCCGGAAGTGCGAAGCAACGTTTGGCCGACGCACTTTCGACCAGGGAAATAGTTTTGAAATCAGACGATTAGAGCAGATCGATGAGATGGGGGATGAGCGGCAGGTCGGCCGGCGGCATGGGATAGTCGCGCAATTTCAGCGGTTTGACCCAGGCAAGTTCCTGCTTCTCGCGAGCCGTTACCACGCCCTGCCATCGCCGACACACATAGAGTGGCATCAGGAGATGAAAATCCGGATAAGAATGGCTGGCGAATGTAAGTGGGGCAAGACAGGCCTCGGTGACGTCGATCCCCAACTCTTCTTTAAGTTCGCGCAGCAACGCGGTCTCGGGCCGCTCGCCGGCTTCGACCTTTCCGCCCGGAAACTCCCACAGGCCCGCCATCGGCTTGCCCTCCGGCCGGCGCGCGATCAGCACGCGAGCGTCGACGTCGACCAGCGCGACCGCGGCAACGAGTACGATCCGTGTCATGAAATAGGCTGCCCGCTAGCTGCGGTATGAGCCATTGATGTCGATATAGCGATGCGTGAGATCGCAGGTCCAAACCGTGGCCTTGCCACGCCCAACTCCGACATCCGCGGCAATCGCAATCGATCGGCCCTTCATGTGCGGCATGATTTCCGCTTCCTTGTAGGCCGGATCGCGCATGCCGTTCTTGGCGACGGACACGCCGCCGATCTTGATCTTGAGCCGGTCGCGCTCGGCTTTCTCGCCGGATTTGCCGATCGCCATGACAATGCGGCCCCAATTGGCGTCCTCGCCGGCAATCGCCGTCTTGACCAGTGGCGAATTGGCGATCGCCATTCCGATGCGCCGCGCCGCTTTGTCCGTTTCAGCGCCGGTGATTGCGATCTCTATGAGTTTCTCCGCGCCTTCGCCATCCTTCACGACTTGATGCGCAAGGTCGAGGCATATCGCATCCAGCGCCTTGGCGAAGCCCTTGAGGCGAGGATCGCGCTCGTTGCGAATGGCGGGCGAAACCGCTCCTGCCGCGCCAGACGCGAACAACAGCACGGTATCGGACGTCGATGTATCGCCATCGACCGTGATGCAGTTGAAGCTTTTCGCCGAGCTTGCCGAAAGCAACTTCTGCAATACGCGCGCTGGAAGCTTGGCGTCGGTGAACAAAAACACCAGCATTGTCGCCATGTCGGGGGCGATCATGCCCGAACCCTTGGCGATGCCGTTGATCGTCACGCTGGAACGCCCGAGCTTGGCCTTGACCGTGGCGGCCTTCGCAAAGGTATCGGTCGTCATGATCGCCTGCGCCGCTTCGGTCCAGGCATCGTCGCGCAAACGTGTCTTCGCTGCGGACATAGCCTTGATGAGCGGAGTTGGATCGAGCGGCTCGCCGATGACGCCGGTCGAGGCCTGAAAGATCTGCTTGGGCTCCGTACCAAAAAGCTTGGCAGCGGTGCCGGCGACCTCAGTCACCGTCTTGACCCCTGCCTTGCCGGTAAAGGCATTCGCATTGCCGGCATTGACCACGACGGCCCGCGCTTCCCCGCCTTTGAGAGCGGCAGCGCACCAGTCGACCGGCGGCGAGCGCGATTTAGATGTCGTGAAAACCCCCGCTACGGTCGAACCAGGGGCCAATTCGACCAGGAGGAAATCGGGACGGTTTTTGTACTTGATACCGGTTTCGGCGGTGGCCAGACTGACCCCGGCAATTGCCGGCAGCTCCGCGAGCGCGTCGGGCGCCAGCGGAGAGCGCGAGTGACCTGCCATGCCCCGTCCCCCGATCAGATCGCCGCTTACTGCGGCGCGGCCATATCCGATTTTCCGCCCGTGCTGCTCGCTTCGGGTTCCAGGGGCGCATCGCCTGCCGACGGCTCCTGCTCGCCGTCCGGCGCCGGAGCAGCGCCGCCCTTGGCCTTGTCGCGCGCTCGCTGTTGGAGCTTCATCGCCTCTTCCTGGAACTTGACCAGGTCGGGATCCTTGAGCTCGATCTTGGCGGCCTTGCGCAGTGCGATGATCGTCTCTTGCGTCTTCTTGCGCAGCAACACGTTGCCGATCGCGACTCTTACCTGGTCATAGGGCTGGGCCCCGCCCATCTTGCGATCTTCGAGCAGGATCACATGCCAGCCGAAATCGGTCTTAACGGGTGGCGAAACCTCGCCAACCTTGAGCGCGAAAGCCGCCTTGGAGAATTCCGGAACCATCTCTGCGGCGGTGAAATAGCCGAGATCGCCGCCATACTCCTTCGATCCGTCGAGGCTGTACTTCTTCGCGACATCGGCGAATTTCTCGCCGGCATTCAGCTTTTCGATGATCTCCTTGGCCTCGGCCTCGGTGCGGACCAGGATGTGCCGGGCGCGGACACGTTCGGTCTGCGCGACCTTGGCTGATTCGGTGTCATAGGCAGTCTTGATCTGCTCCTCGGTGACCGTCGGCTTGATCTTTTCCGCGTAATAGGCATCGCGCAAAGCCTTGGCTTGGTAGAGCGCTAGGCGCCGCTTGTACTCTTCTGATTCGGCCACTCCATCCTTGACCGCCGCCTGGGCGAGCAGATGCCGTTCAACCAGATATTCGACGATATAGGGATAGCGGAGCTGCGGCGGCACATCCGGCAACTGCCCAAGGATGTCTTCGGCCGCCATTTCAACCTCTGAAACCTTGATTTCGTGGCCGTTTACGATCGCCACGACCTTGTCTTCCTTGGGACCGGCATCGCCCTTGGTCTGAGCGAGACTGCTACCGGCCAGCAGGAATGTCGCCATTGCCGCGTAAATCAACGGTCTGGCTATGTTTTTCTTAACGGGCATCAATTCCACCGTCCCTGATCTTATGGTTCCGGGCGGCCAGTGCCGCAGTCAGGCGCGCTCATTGGTCTCGAAATCGGGCAACAATATGCTCCCGACATCGTTCAATCAGCCCGCCCGGCCGGATTTGGCGCGCACATTGGTGGGTTTGCCCGCGCCACGCAAGAGCCCTAGGCCGCCATTCCAACTAACAAGTTGACGCACGGCTTGCCATTGAAGTCAGCGCCGGACCGGCATATGTCAGGGGCCGATCCGGAGCCCCGAATAATTCGTGCGCGGCGGCAGGTTGCTCCGCCGCGTCATCTTATCTAAAAGGCGGCGGCTCCCGGCCAATGAGGAATTTCATCTATGCTGGCACTGCGGTCGATCGCGGCGAAGATTTTTGGCACTACCAATGACCGCAAGCTGACCAAATATCGAAATCGGGTCACTGAAATCAATGCGTTGGAGCCCGAGCTCGCCGCCCTTTCCGACGCGGACCTGAAGGCCCGCACCTCCCGCTTCCGCGAAGAACTGGCCAATGGCCGCGACCTTGACGATCTTCTCGTGGAGGCTTTCGCGACGGTTCGCGAGGCGGCCAAGCGCACCCTTGGCCAGCGCCATTTCGACGTCCAGCTCATCGGCGGCATGGTGTTGCATGAAGGCCGCATCTCGGAAATGAAAACCGGCGAAGGCAAAACCCTGGTCGCCACATTGCCGGTCTATCTTAACGCCCTTGAGGGCAAGGGCGTCCACGTCGTCACCGTTAACGACTATCTCGCCCGCCGCGACGCAGCCTGGATGGGCCAGATCTACGAGTTTCTCGGCCTAACCGTGGGTTGTATCGTTCACGGCATTTCCGACCAGGATCGGCGCCAGCAATATGCCTGCGATGTCACCTACGGCACCAACAACGAACTGGGCTTCGACTATCTGCGCGACAATATGAAGTTCCATCTCGAGGAGATGGTCCAGCGCGGCCACAATTATGCGATCGTCGACGAAGTCGATTCGATCCTGATCGACGAAGCCCGCACTCCGCTCATCATTTCCGGTCCTGTCGACGACAAGAGCGAACTCTATAATGCGATCGACAAGTTCATCCCCGACCTTACAGCCGAGGATTACGAACTCGATGAAAAGCAGCGTTCGATCGTACTGACCGAAAAGGGCAACGAGCATCTCGAGCAGGTGTTGGGTGCCGCCGGCCTGCTCAAGGGCACCAATCTCTACGACGCCGAGAACGTCACCATCGTTCACCACGTGAACCAGGCCCTGCGCGCCCACAAGATGTTCCAGCGCGACAAGGACTACATCGTCAAAGACAATCAGGTCATCATCATCGACGAGTTCACCGGCCGCATGATGCCGGGGCGGCGCTACTCCGAGGGCCTTCATCAGGCCTTGGAGGCGAAGGAACATGTCGCAATTCAGCCCGAGAACCAGACGCTCGCTTCGATCACCTTCCAGAACTATTTCCGGCTCTATGAAAAGCTCGCAGGCATGACCGGAACCGCGGCAACCGAAGCCAGCGAGTTCATGGACATCTACAAGCTCGATGTCCTCGACATTCCAACCAACGTCGACGTCAGGCGCAAGGACGAGGACGATGAGGTCTACCGGACCGCGCGCGAGAAATACGCAGCGATCATCGAAATCATCAAGGATGCCCGTGAGCGCGGCCAGCCGGTCCTCGTCGGCACCACCTCGATCGAAAAGTCGGAACTGCTGTCCGGGCTGCTGAAAAAAGCCAATGTCGCCCACAGCGTGCTCAATGCGCGCTATCACGAGCAGGAAGCGCAAATCATCGCGCAGGCCGGCGTCGCCGGCGCCGTGACCATTGCCACCAACATGGCCGGCCGCGGCACCGACATTAAGCTCGGCGGTAACATCGAAATGCGCGTCGCCTCTGAGTTGGCTTCTGTTACCGATCCCGAGGAGCGGCGCCGGCGCGAAGAGAAAATCAAGCAGGAAGTCGAGGAAAATCGCCAGAAGGTGCTCGATGCCGGCGGACTTTTCGTCATCGGCACCGAGCGGCACGAGAGCCGTCGCATCGACAACCAGTTGCGCGGCCGCTCAGGCCGCCAGGGCGATCCCGGACGCTCACTCTTCTATCTTTCGCTCGAAGACGATCTCATGCGCATTTTCGGCTCCGAGCGCATGGACAAGATGTTGCAGACCTTGGGTCTCAAGGAAGGCGAGGCGATCGTCCATCCCTGGATCAACAAGGCTTTGGAGAAGGCGCAGCAGAAGGTCGAGGCACGCAACTTCGACATCCGCAAGAACTTGCTGAAGTTCGACGACGTCATGAACGACCAGCGCAAAGTGATCTTCGATCATCGCATTTCGATCATGCGCGGCGAGGACGTGTCGGAGACGATCGACGACATGCGCCATCAGGTGGTCGACGAGCTCGTCACGCGCTACATCCCGGAAAATGCCTATTCCGAGCAGTGGGACGCCGCCGGGCTACACGAGAAGCTGCGCGAGATTTTGGCGCTTGATGCGCCGGTCCCCGACTGGGCCAAGGAAGAGGGCATCGCGGATGAGGAAATTCGCGAACGCATCCGCACCGCGGTCGATGAGATCTACACGCAGAAGCGCGAGAAATATTCTCCGGAAGTCATGGCGCAGATCGAGAAGGCGGTGCTGCTTCAGACCCTCGATCATCTCTGGCGCGAGCACATCATTACCGTCGAGCATCTGCGCCAGGTCATTCATCTGCGCGGCTACGGTCAGCGCGATCCCTTGAACGAATACAAGACCGAGGGCTTCGCGCTATTCGAATCGATGATGTCGCGCCTGAGGGAAATGGCGACGTCGCAGATCATCCGCGTCGAAATCCAGCAGCGCCCGACCGGTGACATGCTGCCCGGAGAGGACGATTTGCCGGCGATGGAGATGCATCACATCGATGCAACGACCGGCGAGGACGACGCGGCGCTCGCCGCCTTGTTTGGGCCATCGGCGGGGGCTGGCCCGTTGCGCGACCCGCGCGATCCGCGCACCTGGGGCAAGATTGGCCGCAACGAGGCCTGTCCCTGCGGTTCAGGCAAGAAATACAAGCATTGCCACGGCGCTTTTGCCTGAAGAAAGCGGCGCATCACCCCCTTCTCTCAAATTTTGCGCAATATTTCGCGCAAATCGCCCTCACCCATTTAACGGAACGTGAAATTCTTTGCGGCACTTTCCGCCGAGGACGGCCATTCGAGAGGGCGTAACCCAATGTTGATAAAGCGCGCGAAAGCCTTCGTGGCTGACGAGAACGGCGCTACGGCCATCGAGTATGGGCTGATCGCGGCCGGAATATTCCTTGCGATCGTTCCGCCTGTCGCGGCCCTGTCGAGTTCGCTCGACACGACCTATACGCAAATCCTGTCCTTCTTCGCTAGCAGCCCGTAAACCTCACTCCTCGGACGTCAATTCATGAGGACCGTGCCGTTCAAGGCGCGGCCTTAATGTTTTGAGGCCGTCGTCAGCCGGGCAGATTCGCGCCAATCGCCAGGAATTTGTCGCGCCGTTGCTCCCGCAGCGCATCCGGTGGCAGATCGCTGAGGCTTCCGAGTGCCCGCGCCACGGCTTCAGCCGTTATGGCGATGGTTTCCTGGCGCCCGCGATGCGCCCCTCCGACCGGTTCTGGAATGATATCGTCGATGATCCCGAGCTTCTTGAGATCTTGCGCCGTGATGCGCATGGCGCTTGCCGCATCCTTTGCCCGGCCGGCATCGCGCCATAGGATCGAGGCGGCGCCTTCCGGCGAGATGACGCTATAGATCGCATGCTCGAGCATCAGCACGCTATTGGCGGCGGCGAGCGCGATCGCACCGCCTGAGCCGCCTTCCCCGATGACCACCGCCACCAGCGGGACACCGAGCCCAAGGCAGCAATCCGTCGACCGGGCGATCGCTTCAGCTTGCCCGCGCTCTTCTGCTTCGATTCCAGGATAGGCCCCGGCCGTATCGATGAAACTCAAGACGGGGAGACCAAATCGGTCGGCGATCTCCATCAGGCGCACGGCCTTGCGATAGCCCTCGGGCCGCGCCATGCCGAAATTGTGCTTGAGGCGCGATTGCGTGTCGTGGCCCTTTTCCAGGCCTATGGCCATGACCGCTGTGTCGCGAAATCGGCCCAATCCGCCGATGATCGCCTGGTCATTGCCGTATTTTCGATCGCCCGATAGAGGGCTGAAATCGGTGATAAGGCCATCGAGATAATCGCTGGTATGCGGCCGATCCGGATGGCGCGCCACTTGCGCCTTCTGCCAAGGCGTCAGACTGACATAGAGATCGGCGAGGCTCTTGGCGGCTTTCTTCTCGAGGGCCTTCACCTCATCCGCGATGGAAACCGAACCGCCCGCCAGAGCCTTGAGTTCGGCGATCTTGCCTTCGAGCTCGGCGACGGAGGTTTCGAAATCGAGATAAGCCTGCATTGGCGGGCGCTAGGCGCCACTCCTTCTCAAAATGTGGCGCAAAGTGGCGGGCCGGGCCACGGATGTCAATTGCGTCTCGCCAATGGATGGTGGGTCGCGACGACCGCCTTCAATCGGTCGGCCTGGACATGGGTATAGATTTGCGTCGTCGAAATATCCGCATGACCGAGCATCTGTTGCAGCGCCCGCAGATCGGCGCCACCGGCGAGCAGATGGCTGGCAAAGGCATGGCGCAGGCTGTGGGGCGAAAGTCCGTCGGTGTCGAGGCCTGCCTCATTGGCGATGCTCTTCAGTTCCAGCGCGAAATGCTGCCGGGTCAGATGCCCGTGCTCACCATGCGATGGGAAAAGCCAGTTTCTCGCCGCGCCGTCACGGGCACATAGCCGCTTGAGATAGTCGGCGACGACGCCGCTCAGCCGTGGGCTCATCGGCACCAGCCTCTCGCGCCCGCCCTTGCCCTTGATGGTGAGGAACCGCGGATCGGCGGATGCCGCCTGGACCGTCAATCCGACCAACTCCGAAACCCGCAATCCCGTGCCGTAAATCAGTTCGAGCAGGCAGTGCATGCGCTGGGCGCGGAACGCCGCGCCTCCTTCTTTGGCCTCTGCCGCATTGCGCGCGGCGGTTTCGAGCAGGCGCGAAACATCCTCGATGCCAAGGCTCTTGGGCAGTGACCGATGAAGCTTGGGGCTTTCGATTGTCGCAACTGGGTTGTCGCGGCTGATCCCCTCGCCCAGGAGGTACTTATGGAACTGCCGGATGGCGGAAAGCCTCCGCCCGGCCGTCGCCCGCGAGGCGCCTGCCGCCGACAATTCGGCGAGATAATCCCTGATGACCGTGTTTTCGGCCCGTTCGGCGAGAACGCCGCGCCGCGTCAGGAACGCGCCATAGTCTTCCAGATCGCGGCGATAGGCGAGCAGCGTGTTCTGCGCCGCACCGCGCTCCGCGCTCAGCATTTCGAGAAATCCGTCAAGATGGCGATTGCCGCGCCGGACCGCGTTGGGCCTATTGCTGGCGGATCCTTTCATGCGGGAGCGACCTGACGATCTCCGTCTGTTCCGGCGGGAAATTGGCAAGCGCCCAGACGCCGCCATAGACGGCACCAATTAAACAGGCGAGGATTAACAGGAAACGAACGGTGTCGGGCACGGCCTCAAACCCAGAAACGACTCGCATTGTGCCCAATTGCGATGCGCCCGCCAAGACCTTGCCGCTGCGGGAAAATCTTTGCGAGGGGGCTGTCAACACGTTAGAACGCGCCGACTACGAAAGCACGACGAAAAGAATGGCCCGCCGCTCCTTAGGCAAGGAAACCGAACTCGTTCGCGCCAGACTCGGCAACCACGCGATCGTCCTTGTCGGATTGATGGGCGCCGGCAAGACCACTGTCGGCCGCCGGCTAGCCGAAAAGCTGGGTATTCCCTTCGTCGATGCCGATCACGAGATCGAGCTCGCGGCGGGCAAGCGCATCTCCGAAATCTTCGCCGACCATGGAGAGGCTTACTTTCGCGAAGGCGAGCGCAAGGTCATCGCCCGCCTGTTGGAGAGCGGCGCCCAGGTCATGGCGACCGGCGGCGGCGCCTATATGAACGAGGAAACCCGCCGCCGCATCCGCGAGGCCGGCATCTCCATATGGCTGCGCGCCGATCTCGCCTTGCTCATGAAGCGCGTCAGTCGCCGCTCCGACCGGCCGTTGCTCAACAATGACGATCCTTCGGCCGTCATGGCGCGTCTCATCGAACAACGCTACCCGACCTATGCCAGCGCCGATATCACCGTCGACAGCCGCGACATTCCCCACACTTCGATCGTCAAGGATGTCATAAAGGCGCTTGCCGAATGGACCGACTGGGATCGCCTCAATGACCGCAAGTGAAACAAGCACGCCGCATGCAAAGGTGCATGTCGCCCTCGGCGAGCGAAGCTATGATATCGCCATCGGTCACGGCCTTCTTCCCGGTCTGGGCGCCCGCATCGCCCCGTTATTGCCGCGGCCATTAACCGCGATCGTCACCGACGAAAATGTCGCGAGCCGCCATCTGCAAGCGCTCGAGGATTCTCTGCGTGCGGCAGGGATCAGGAGTACCGCCATTATTCTTCCACCCGGCGAGGCGACCAAGAGCTTCGGCAGGCTCGCCGAAGTCTGCGACGGTTTGCTCGCCGCCTCGATCGAACGCCGCGACCGTATCATCGCCTTTGGCGGCGGCGTCATTGGCGATCTGGCGGGCTTTGCCGCGGCAATTTTGCGCCGCGGCGTCGGCTTCATCCAGATTCCGACAACGCTTCTCGCGCAGGTGGATTCATCCGTCGGCGGCAAGACCGGCATCAATTCGAAGCACGGCAAGAACCTCATCGGCTCCTTCCACCAGCCGGTCGCCGTATTCGCCGACACCGCTCTACTCGAAACGTTGCCGCGCCGCGAACTGGCGGCGGGCTATGCCGAAGTCGCGAAATATGGGGCGCTTGGCGATGCTGCCTTTTTCGCTTGGCTTGAAGAAAATGTCGACGGCATCTTCGCCGGCGACGCCACCTTGCGCGGCCGCGCCGTCGAGGTGAGCTGTCTCGCCAAGGCGCGCATCGTCGCGGAGGATGAAACCGAAACCGGCGTGCGCGCGCTCCTCAATCTTGGCCACACTTTCGGCCACGCGCTTGAGGCCGCGACCGGTTATTCGTCGCGCCTCCTTCACGGCGAAGCCGTCGCCATTGGCATGGTCCAGGCGGCGCGCTTTTCCGAACGCGAGGGAGTATGCCCGCCCGGCACCGCCGACAGGCTCGCCCGTCACCTTGCCCGCGCCGGCCTGCCGGTGACGACGGCACAACTCGCCGACACGCTCCCGCAACCTGCAGCACTTCTTGAGATCATGCGCCAGGACAAGAAATCCGTTGGCGGCCGGCTGACGCTGATACTTATGCGCGGCATCGGCGAAGCCTATATCGCCCGCGACGTCGATGAGCGCCGCATTCTCGCATTTCTCGAGGAGGACCGCGCCCGCCGATGATCTGGACGCTGTGGCTGCTGCTTGTCGCGGCGCTGTTGCTGGCGGGCCTGATGTCGGTCACTCGCGCCTGTCTTGCCGCCGCCATTCGCACCAAGCCCGCCGCGGCCAAGCGCCTGCGCAACAATCGCGTCCGCGCGCTCGACGCTCTTCTCGCACAATTGGACGCCCTCACATGGGCGCTGAATGTCTGCGAGAACGCTGCGAAGCTCGCCGCCGCGACGGCCGGCACGGCACTCATCATCTACTACAACGAAGCCAATTATCTGGCGCTCGCCATCGTGCTTGCATTGGGCTTCCTCGCGCTGGCGCCCTTGCTGGTCGAGCGGATCGCCGCACGCCTCTCCTATCGCTTCTGCCTCTTCATCCTCCCCCTCCTCGAACTCGCCGCCCACCTCGCCCGACCGCTGCACGGCTCACTGCGGCGGCTCTTCACGACAAGGTCCACCCCCGCTGTCAACGGCGCCGAGCCTGAACATCGCGCAAGCCAAGCAAATGGCGCGGCTTCGCCGGTCGATCGACGCGGCGAAGACGTCGCGCGCAAGGACCAGGCCATGCTTGGCGGTCTCCTCAATCTGAAGGAACTCGCCGTTTCCGACGTCATGATCCACCGCACCAAGATGGTGATGATCGATGCCGCATTGCCGCCCGGCGAAATCATCGCCGCCGTCCTCAAGAGCAGCCACACGCGCCTGCCGATCTTTCGCGAGCGTCCAGACAATATCCTTGGCATCCTCAATGCGCGCGATCTCTTCGCGGCTCTTCAGCACGCAGGTGGCGATGCCGCGAAGATCGATGTCGAAGGAATTGCGAAGCCCGCCTGGTACGTTCCCGATACCCGCCAGATTTCCGATCAGCTCAATGCCTTCCTCCGCCGCAAAACACATTTTGCTCTCGTCGTCGACGAGTATGGCGAGGTGATGGGCCTCATCACGCTTGAAGACATTCTCGAAGAAATTGTCGGCGACATCGTCGACGAGCACGATGCGATGGCAAGCGGCGTGCGGCGCCATCCCGATGGCTCCTTCACCATCGACGGCACGGCACCGATCCGCGACCTCAATCGCGCGCTCGATTGGGAGCTTCCCGATGACGAGGCAACGACCCTTGCCGGCCTTGTGGTGCACGAAGCGCGCATGATCCCCAATCCGGGACAGGCCTTCACCTTTCACGGATTTCGTTTCGAAGTCCTGCGCAAGCGCCGCAACCAGGTGACGCTTCTCAAGGTCACGCCGGAGAAGCGTACCCCAGCGCCGAATCCATGACCTCCAATCGCTTTTCGTCATCAATCGAAACGAGATCGAGCGTCAGAAGTTGGCCGTCGGCCAGATTGGACCGCTATCCCTTGTGCACCTGGGGTTGAATGCGCAGGCATTTCGCATCCCACAATCGCGCGATTGCGCCGCGCGACAGACCGAGCTGGCGCGCCAGGAAGCCGTCGAGACGCTGTTCCACGCCGTCCGCCATGGCGATTGCGATCTCGACCATATTTGCTGTGCTACATCCGCTCATATGTGCCTTGGTCACGAGAAGCTCACGGCAGACCTCGATCGTGCCCGCGTGCCGCCGCAGTCTGGCAACATCGAAGGCATATC
>JAESFU010000633.1_pt1 | contig 14498 bp, 14 predicted proteins | sample 9269461 | NCBI WGS metagenome assembly JAESFU01 (sample SAMN14502556, study PRJNA617107) | algae metagenome | isolation source: Stenomitos rutilans HA7619-LM2 and co-occurring heterotrophs from cave walls | place: USA: Waikapalae cave, Hawaii | collected 2009-07-28
CCTCGAGCGTGGGGTCGATGACCTTCTGCGGCACCTGGGTTCCGGCCGGATTGTCGAAATAGACGCGGGGGCGTTCACCATCCTTGAGAGCCAGGGCAGGGAAGGCGGCGCGAACGGCCGAGATCGGAAAGGCAGCGGTCATGTTATGTCCGGGCAGGGTTGCTTGAGACGCAACGCCTTAGCCAATCGGGCGGCTTGCCACAACGGTCGCTTTCCGGCATGGGGGCGTCGCCGCAAGCGCAACAAATGCAGGGCGCCTGTCTATTCTGGCCCCATGTTCCGTTCGGAGACCACCGATGAGTGATGAAGGCGAACTCGACCTCAGATCCCTTAACGACGAGGATCTGGTGCAGCAGATGCATGACGACCTCTATGATGGCCTCAAGGAAGAGGTCGAGGAGGGCGTCAACATCCTGCTCGAGCGCGGCTGGGCGCCCTACAAGACCCTGACCGAAGGTCTGGTTGAGGGCATGCGCATCGTCGGCATCGATTTCCGCGATGGCATCCTCTTCGTTCCCGAAGTGCTGCTGGCCGCCAACGCCATGAAGGCCGGCATGGCGATCTTGAGGCCCTTGCTCATCGCCACCGGCGCGCCGCGCCTCGGCAAGATGGTCATCGGCACGGTGAAGGGCGACATCCACGATATCGGCAAGAATCTCGTCGCCATGATGATGGAAGGCGCGGGTTTCGAAGTCATCAATATCGGCATTAACAATCCGGTCGAGAAATATCTCGATGCGATCAAGGAACATGAGCCTGATATCGTCGGCATGTCGGCGCTGCTCACCACCACGATGCCCTATATGAAAGTCGTGATCGACACGATGAAGGAAAAGGGCATCCGAGAGGACTATGTGGTGCTCGTCGGCGGCGCGCCCTTGAACGAGGAATTTGCCAAGGCGGTCGGCGCCGATGCCTATTGCCGCGATGCTGCTGTGGCGGTCGAGACGGCCAAGAGCTTCATGGCGCGCAAGCACAACGTGCTGGCGGCGGGCTGACGCCGGCAGCCAGATCCGCCAAAGGGGCGCTTGTCTTTTTCTGATTCGCGCCCAGCTAAGGCGGGAGCGTGAAATGACCAGCGTCAACCTCAAGCCAAGCGACGAATTCGACTTCACCAATGGTCGCGGTGATGTACTCCTTATTGCCTGCGGGGCCTTGGCACGCGAGATCGTCGATCTCATCGAGCGCAATCGCTGGGCGGCTTTCGATGTCGCCTGCCTGCCCGCCAAGTGGCACAACACGCCGCAATTCATCGTCCCGGCGATCCGCGAAAAGATCAAGGCGGCAAAGGGCCGGTATCGCGCGATCTTCGTGCTTTACGGCGATTGCGGGACCGGCGGCGAACTCGATCGTCTGCTTGAGGAGGAAGGCGTCGAGCGCATCGACGGCCCGCATTGCTATGCCTTCTTTTCGGGCAACGAGGCTTTCGCGGCGAAAGCCGATGACGATCTCACCGCCTTCTTCCTGACCGACTATCTGGCGCGCCATTTCGATCGCCTGATCTGGCACGGCCTGGCGCTCGACCGGCATCCGGAATTGCTGCCGATGTATTTCGGCAACTACACCAAGATCGTTTATCTCGCGCAGACCCGCGACGAGGAAATCGCCAAGCAGGCGATGGCGGCGGCGAAGAAGCTCGGCTTGGCTTACGAATATCGCTTCACGGGCTATGGCGAACTCGAAAGCGATCTGAAGGCCCGCGCCGGAAACCCTCATGGTGAGGTGCCCGCGTAGCGGGCCTCGAACCATGGGCCGCCCTTCGAGGCATCGCTGCGCGATGCGCCTCAGGACGAGGTTAGGTTAGTCGGGCGCCTTCGGATTGTGCGCCCATTGCGGCGCTTGATACTCGCCGCCGGCAATCTCGTAATAATCGCCCGCACTTTCACAAAAGATGTGGCCTTCAAGCGGAACGCCGAGATCGCCATCGATCGAACCGGCGGCAATCGCGATATAGTCGCGCCCGTCGCCCTTCCAGAACAACACAGAGCCGCATTCGCCGCAGAAGCCGCGGCGCGCTTCCGGGCTCGAGCGATACCATTTGAGACCGCGCTGTTCGGTGAGCTTGAAGTACTCGTCCTTGGTGGCGGTCGCCGACATGTAGGTGCCGGTCTGCTTGCGGCATTGCTGGCAGTGGCAGGCAATGACCGGCCGGATCGGTCCGGTGATTTCGAATTTGACCGCGCCGCAGAGGCACGAGCCGGTCTTGTTGGCCATTATTGAAGTTCCTTTGCAAAGGCGTCTGCCAAGGCTTTGATATGCTTGGGGCCAATGCCACAGCAGCCGCCGATAAGCGTGGCCCCCTGTTGCTGCCACTCGCGCGCCTTGGCGACGAGTTCTTCAGGCGGGATGATGTCGACGAACTGCCAGTCGGGCATTTTGAAATAACCGCATTCGGGATAGGCACCCATAGGCCCGGACCAGTGCTTGCGCACGATCGGCAGCGCCTCGTCGGTGTCATTCGGCGACGTGTGCATGATGTTGCAGACCTTGGCGCCGGTCGACATGAGGGCGGGCACGATATCGTTGAGTTCCCAGTCGCCGCGCCCGAAGCCGCGAAGCTTACCGTCATCGCGTTTCTCGATCGAAATGCCGACCCAAACGGGAAGGCCGGTGGCGACCGCAGCCTCCGTTGCCCACAGCGAATAGTCGCGGTCGCGCATCATCTCCATCATGATGAGGTCGCAGCCCGACTCCGCCATGCCGTCCGCCTTGCGGCGCATGTGACCGATCGCTTCCGCCTTTGGCCATTCCTGCCAGACGTCGGCGCGGTCCGCACCTACCGTCGTCGGCCGCATGACCGAGAACGAGCCGGCGACCGCGACGTTCCTGGCGTCGAGTTCTTCGCAGGCCTCGCGCGCGATCTTCACCGCGGCCTTGTCGATCTTCACGATGTCGGCGTCGCGGCCGAGCGAATTGAAGAGCAATGGGCTCGTCGCATAGGTGTTGGCGGTGATCACTTCCGCACCGGCGCGAATGTAGTCGGCATGGACTTCACGCACGACGTCGGGATGCGTGAGATTGACCTCGGCGCACCACGTATCGCCATCCATCGGCACGCCGCGTGCCTGGATATCGGTGCCGGTGCCGCCATCGAGAAGGATGAGCCGGCCGGCTTTGAGTTTGTCGGCAATCGCTTGATACATGACTACTCCGTATGCGCGAGCCTGAAGGCGTGCATGTGGAACTGCACCTGCTGATCCGTATAGCGATAATTCTGTCCAACTGGGCAGGCGCGGCGGGCAAGACAGCCATGCAGCATGCAGTCTTCGCCGGCCGGCGATGAGATGTGGCGCACGCAGTCATCGATCCGGTAGCTTTCGCCGGTGAAAGCATCGACCGGGCAAGCAGTGAGACACGGACGGCCGACGCAGCTGTGGCAAGGATGCGGGCTGGCAGACATTGGTGGCAAGCCGGGATCAGCCTCAAAGATGAGCGCGGCGCGGAAGGCATGCCAGAGACCATATGTCGGATGGATATTGAGGCCGAGCGGCGAAGCATGACCGCAGCCGGCTCGCTGCGCCCATGTAAGGAAGGGTTGTGACGGCTTGTCGAAGGGATAGATCGCGCGTGCGCCCAATGCCTGCGCTAGTGGATCGATCACCACGCGGCACCAGTCATCGAGGAAGTCGTGAGCCGTATCACGTTCGCGCGCGAAGCGCCGGAACATGGCCGGTCCCGCATTGCCGATCAACAGCACAAGACCTGCGCCCTCCGGCACGCGATCGCCGGGGCGCGGTGCAAACCAGCCAAGCGGGACGAAGGATTCCCGCAAGATCTGCGTGAACACGGGATGTTCCATTGGCCCAAGCTTACGGGCCTCTCCCCATTGGGGGAGTTCGCAAACGACGCCGTCTGCGCTGGAAGCGCCGGTTTAGGGACGATGCCAGCGCGGATCACCGGGCTGCATGATCTCGCGCGGCAATTTGATGTCGTGCTTGGAGCGGATCAGATCGTCGACATCGCGCGGGATATAATCGGGATAGTGGGTCGAGAGAATTTCCCGCTTCTTGGCGGTCGCACGCTCGACGATGTCGGGCCGACCCGCCTCGTTCCATTCCTTCGGGCTCATGCGATTACCGAGCGCGGGATAGACATACTCTTTCAGCATCAGCGAGAGTGTCTGGTCGTGGCCGAGATAGTGACCGGGGCCCTCGACGCAGACATTGCGGATGACATCGATCGACAATGTCTCGTCATTGACTTCGATGCCGCGGATATTGCGGTTGATCGAACCAAGCATGTCATTGTCGATGAGCAGGCTCTCAAGGCAGAAGCCGAGCAGCGAGGCATGCATGCCTGCTGTTTCATACATGAGATTGATGCCGGTCATGGCCGCCAGCGAGGCAGTGACGCCTTTTTCGTAGCCGGCCTGGATGTCGGGCAATTTCGAATCGCACATGCCGGCGGCGGAGCCGACGGTGAGCTTGTAGAAATGACCCATCTGCGCGCAGGCCGCGGTGATGAGCGCCTGTTCGCCCGATCCACCCGACATCGCACCCGTGCGCAAATCGGAGACGAATGGCCAGGTGCCCCAGATCGCCACAGCACCTGGCTGCACGGCATTGATGTAGCAGAGACCAGCCAAACACTCGGCCACCGCTTGCACCACCGTACCGGCAAGTGCGGCGGGCGATGTGGCGCCTGCCTGCGCGGCTGAGAGTAGGAGAACCGGCATACCACCGCGCACCGCTGCTTCGAGACAGCGGCAGGCGTCCTCGGCGAATTTCATCGGCGGCACGACGAAGCAGTTCGACTGCGAGACGAAAGGCCGCGCCCGCCAGGCGCGCTCGCCGCCCGCCACGTAATGCAGCATCTGCAGGACTTCGTCGACATGGTCGGGATGGACCATGCTGGTCCCGACATGCTTGCTGGTTCCGGCAAGACACGCATAGGCCGTGTTGATGTCGAGATCATGCCCGGTGAGCATGTCGCGCGGCGTGATGGTGCGCTGGAAGAAATGGATGTGGTCGCAAAGATCGACGATCCGGGCGCAATCATAGAGATCGGCAAGATAGGACTCGCGATAGGTCCGCGTCTCGACTTCGACAACATGAACGGCGGCTCCCGCCGTGCCGAAATAGACCCTGTTGCCCCAAGGCTTCATGTCGCGCTTGGGGTCGCGTGCATAGAGGACGAATTCGCGGGCGCAGGTCGCGAGCGTGTCTTCGACCAGATTGCGCGGGAAGAGCAGCCGACCCTGATCGTTGAGCGTGCAGCCTTTGGCGGTCAGCATCTCGATGCAGCTTGGAATGGCCTGCGCGAGGCCGACGGTCTCGAGAATCTCCAGAGCCGCTTCGTGGATGCGAAGAACATCGCGCTCGCTCAAAGGCTTGTACTGACCGCCCGTCATGCCAGGATGGACGGCCGCCTCTTCGAGCGGTATCGGTCGCGCGCGCAGGGCGCGCCGCGCATCCCGGCCACCGCGACGCCGCGAAAGGTCTTCAGCGACACTCATTTTGGATCTCCATAGCGAAGCCGGACAATGCCGATTAACCGGCGCTCGCGGAAGCCTCAATATCGCACCCAGGGGGGTGAAAATTATTCACCATATATCGGGCCGGTGAGGCCCGCTCAACCCCTTACAGCGCCTATTCGGTTACGCTAATAGGCTTTCTCTGTACTGAATGGTGAATTCCCTTGGCACGCCGCGATCTCCCCCCGTTACGTGCGCTCACCGCCTTCGAGGCGGCGGCGAGGCTTGGGAGCTTCCGGCTCGCGGCCGGCGAACTGGGGATCACCCGCTCGGCCGTGAGTCACCAGGTCAAGTCGCTCGAACAGCATCTGGGTCTTCAACTTTTCCGCCGCGATGCCCGGCGTGCCGAACTCACCCAATCTGGGCAGTTCTACTATCCGGCCATTCGCGATGCCTTCGACCAGATCGAATCGCAGACCCGCACCTTGCGTCCGCCTGCTGTCGACAATGAACTCACCATCCAGGTCTATGTGACGGTCGCCTTGAAATGGCTGATCCCACGCCTTCATGATTTCGAGCGCCGCTTTCCCGACATGAAGGTGAGGCTATCGACGGCCTATTTCGATTGGGATTTCGACGAGACCAATGTCGATGCCGGCTTGATCCTCGCCCGCAACAAGTCGCCCAATCACTACTACCGGCCATTGTTCAGATCGCTGCTGACGCCGGTCTGTGCGCCGCAACTGCTGACCGGGCCTAACGCCATCAAGACGCCGCAGGATCTCAAAAAGCACAAGCTCCTTTATGTTTATACCGCCGAGGAGGATTGGCATTTGTGGCTGGCGGCCGCCGGCGTGAAGGGCATCCAGCTTTCCGATCGCCTTGCCTTCGATAGCTATATCTTGGCCCAGGAAGCGGCGATCGAGGGCAGGGGTGTGGCCATGACGATCGGCCCCTTTGCGACCGATGAGATTGCGACCGGGCGCCTCGCGCAGCCGTTCGAACTCATGGTTCCGCATCGCCATCAGTGGCAGTTCGCTTGCGCGGCCGAGCATCGCATGAAACCGAAAATTCGCCGCTTCGAGGATTGGCTGATCAAGCAGGTCGGCGCCGATCCGGTCCTCGAGCGTAATCGCGAGAAGGGAAAGAAGAATGACTGAGAATCTCAGCGGCGAGGTCCTGCCGGAGTCAAACCGCCGTGGCCGCAGGGAAGGCGGGCGCCGCGCCGGCGCCGGCGAGCGCAAGATCGAGCAGCTTGCCTATGGCCAGCCGCGCATGCGCTTGAAGCCAGTGGAGATCGTCTCCGCCGACGAATTGGAATCGATCCACCAGGCCTCTTTGCGCGTCCTTGAAGATATCGGCATGGAGTTTCTCCTGCCCGAGGCGCGTGCCATGTTGAAGAAAGCCGGAGCCCTGGTCGATGGCGAGCGCGTTCAGTTCGGCCGCGAGATCATCGAAGCGGCATTGGCTTCGGCGCCTTCCGAAATATCGCTGCATGCCCGCAATCCGGCGCATACGATCAGGCTCGGCGGCGATTGGATGGCTTTTGGCAATGTGTCGAGCCCGCCCAACTGTTCCGATCTGGACGGCGGGCGACGGGCCGGCAATCTCACCGACTACCGGAATTTCCTGAGGCTCTCGCAGTATTTCAACACGGTTCACTTCCTCGGCGGCTATCCGGTCGAGCCGATCGATGTTCATGCCTCAATCCGCCACCTGGAAGCGTTGCGCGACATGGCCGTTTTGACCGACAAGCCCTTCCACGCCTATTCGCTCGGCAAGGAGCGTATATGCGACGGCATCGAGATTGCGCGCATTGCACGCGGCATCGATGCGGCGCAGCTCGAACGCGAGCCGTCACTGTTCTCGATCATCAACACAAACTCGCCTCTGAAACTCGACATGCCGATGCTTCAGGGCATCCTCGAAATGTCATCGCGCAACCAGGTCATATGCGTGACGCCGTTCACGCTGGCAGGCGCCATGGCGCCGGTGACCGTCTCGGGCGCTGTCGTCCTGCAGAATGCGGAAGCCCTCGCGGGCCTGGCCATGGTCCAGACGGTGCGAAAGGGCGCGCCCTTCATCTATGGCGGCTTCACGTCGAATGTCGACATGAAGTCGGGAGCACCGGCCTTTGGGACGCCCGAATATATGAAGGCCTGCATGCTGGGAGGCCAACTCGCGCGGCGCTATCGTGTGCCCTATCGCACGTCCAATACTTGCGCCGCCAATGCCGTCGACGCGCAGGCAGCTTACGAGAGCGTCTTCTCGCTGTGGGGTGTCACCATGGGCGGCGGCAACATGGTCATGCATGCGGCGGGTTGGATGGAAGGGGGCCTCGTTGCCTCATTCGAGAAATTCGTGCTCGACTGCGATCTCCTGCAAATGGTGACCGAATTTCTCAAACCGCTGGATACAAGCGAGGATGCTTTGGGCATCGAAGCCATCCGCGAAGTCGGTCCCGGCGGCCACTTCTTCGGGGCGACGCACACGCTTGCGCGCTACACCAACGCCTTTTATGCACCCATTATCTCCGACTGGCGCAACAACCAGCAATGGGCCGCCGCCGGAAGGCCGGAAGCAGCGCAAAAGGCCAATGCCGTTTGGAAGCAGGCATTGCAGGATTATCGCGAACCGCCAATGGATCCCGCCATCCGTGCTGAACTCGATGAATTTGTGGAGCGGCGCAAGCGCGAAGGCGGCGCGCCGACGGACTTCTGATGCCGGGAAAGGTCGTCGTCATCGGGGGCGCCAATCTGGACATCCGCGCCATTTCTGCGGCACCGCTGATTGAGGCAACTTCAAACCCGGGCCGGGTCAGGATCATGCCGGGCGGTGTCGCCCGAAACATTGCTGAGAACCTGGCACGTCTGGGCGTCGACACCGCACTCATCAGCGCGGTCGGCAATGACCCGCCTGGCCATCAGATTCTCGCACAGACCGTCGCGGCGGGCGTCGATATTTCGGGCGTAAGCAGCGTTGCCAACCCGACCGGAATTTACAGCGCCGTTCTCGATCACGATGGCGATCTGACCGTTGCCGTCAATGCCATGGAAATCATCGAAACGATAACACCCGAACAGATACTCGCCCATCGCCGGAAACTCGAGGGCGCGGATCTGATCATCGCCGACTGCAATCTGGCGGCTGTGACGTTGAAGAGCCTGGCGGGCTTCGCGGCGGAACGCGGCAAGCGATTGGTCGTCGATCCCGTTTCGGTGCCGAAATGCGTGAAACTCGACGGCATGCTGGAGATCGGGCCGCTCTTCGCGGCTACACCCAATCGCGCGCAGGCGGAAAGGCTGACGGGGCACTCTTGCGCGACACCTCAGGCGGCGGAGCGCGCAGCACGCACGCTCCATGATCGCGGCGTCGTATTGGTCGTCCTGCATCTCGACCGCGACGGCGTCCTTGTCTCGGAAATCTCGGAGACCGGCGCGACATCATCGGTCATTCCGTCGCAAGCAAATCGCGCGCTGGAACGCGATGTCACGGGCGGCGGCGATGCGGCGATCGCCGGATTGGTGTTCGGACTTGTGCGCGGTCAATCGGCGCCGGCCGCCGCGACGATCGGGCAGACTGCCGCGGCATCCGTGCTAGAATCGGGCGATGGCCGCATCGATGTTGGTGCGGTTCTGAAAGCGGCGGATCAAAAAGCATGAGCAAGCTTGTCGTCACGAGTCCAGAAGTCGGCGCGGCGCTTTCCGAGAACCGTCCGGTCGTCGCCCTGGAATCGACGATCATCGCGCATGGCATGAGCTATCCGGCGAATGTCGCGACCGCCTTGGAGGTCGAGACATTGATCCGCGAGGAGGGCGCCATACCGGCGACCATCGCGGTGATCGGCGGAAAACTACATGCCGGCTTGAGCGCGGATCAGATCGAGCATATCGGCAAGGCCGGCGCGGGCATGCCAAAGCTTTCGACCCGCGATCTCGCGTTTGCCATGTCTACGAGCAGCGATGGTGCCACGACGGTTGCCTCGACGATGCAGATCGCGGCGAAGGCCGGTATCCGTATTTTCGCAACCGGCGGCATCGGCGGAGTGCATCGCGGCGCCGGCGACACGTTCGATATTTCCGCCGATCTGACCGAACTGTCGCGCACGCCCGTCGCCGTCGTCTCGGCCGGCGCCAAGGCCATCCTCGATTTGCCACTGACGCTCGAATGGCTCGAAACCTTGTCGGTTCCGGTCGTGGGCTATGGCACCGCTGAGTTCCCGGCCTTCTATTCGCGATCGAGCGGGCTGCCGCTCCATATTCGTTGCGATAGTCCCAAGGAAGTCGCCGCACTTCTCGCCGCGCAATGGCAGCTTGGCTCGGCGGGCGTCCTTATCGCCAATCCGATACCAGCGGAGCACGAGATTCAAGCTACGGAGATTGCCCCTGTCATCGCTGATGCTGTCCACGAAGCGCAGCGCCGGCAGGTCGTCGGGAAGGCCGTGACGCCGTTCTTGCTGGCGAGGCTCGCCGAAGTGACCGCCGGCCGTTCGCTCGCGTCCAATATTGCGCTGGTCAAAAACAATGCACAGATCGCCGCGCGCATTGCCGCGGCTTATTGCGCTAGGACTTGACCAGATAGAGCTTCACCCGCTCGGGCGCCGCGTCGCGCAGCGCGATTTCATACGACATCATGAGAAGGGTCTTGCGCGCGGCCGTTGGCAGGCTTTGCGCGATATCGGCAAACAATTCTTCGAGCTTGTGCGAGAGCGTGCGATCGCCCGCACGGTCGGCCTGGTGGGCCGCGAAGGCTACCAGGCCGCCGATCATCATTTTTTCATCCTGGCCCTCCGCCTCGGAGTGCTGTCGCGCGCTTGCCGTCATGGCCGCCTCCCACATCGCAAGAGATGAGCTTAGTGCGTGAAGCTTGCGCGAAACCTGCCTAGCCGCGGCGCCGGCGCCGCCGCTCGCCGCCATCGGGGTCCGGCGGATCAATCGTCTTAGGTGCGGGAAAAGTGACGACTTGCGCCAGATTGGCAAAGAAAGCGGTCTTGTGCGGGATCGCCATCGCCTCGACGAAGTGCTGCTGGAACAAAGGCTCGACGGCGGTCTCGATCTTCTCGATCCGTCGCACGACATGCTCGATCTCATCGCGTGCCTTGACGTTGAGCAGCGCAATGCGCGCACCCGTGCCGGCCGCATTGCCGGCCGACTGAACGCGTTCGAGCGGGCAATCGGGGATCAGCCCCAGAACCATCGCGTATTTGACGTCGATATGGCTGCCGAAGGCGCCTGCGAGTCGGATGCGATCGACCTGGTCGATGCCGAGCTTGTCCATCAACAGCCGCGTGCCGGCATAAAGCGCTGCCTTGGCGAGCTGGATTGCGCGCACGTCGTTCTGCGTGATCATGATCCGCGGTTCGCCTTCACGGACGACATAGTTGAAGGTGCGCTTATAAGGCTCGATGCGCGGGCTCCTGGCCGCCATCGAACCATCGACAAGGCCATCCTGGTTGATGATGCCGGCGAGATACATCTCGGCGATCACTTCAATGATGCCGGAGCCGCAAATGCCGGTGACGCCGGTTGCAGCGGTTGCTTCCTCGAAGCCGGGCTCGTCGGACCACAGATCACTACCGATCACCCGGTAGCGCGGCTCGAGTGTTACGGGATCGATGCGGATGCGCTCGATGGCGCCGGGCGCTGCACGCTGGCCGCAGGAAATCTGCGCCCCCTCGAAGGCTGGTCCGGTCGGCGACGAGCAGGCAAGGAGGCGGCGCTTTGAGCCAAGCACGATCTCGGCATTGGTGCCGACATCGACGACCAGCATGTTGTCTTCGGACTCATGCGGATTCTCGGAAAGCACGACGCCTGCGGTGTCCGCCCCGACATGGCCGGCAATGCACGGCAGGATATAGGCATAGGCGCCGGGATTGAGCTTGAGGTCGAGATCCTTGGCGGGGCAGGTGACCGGCAGTCCGGTCGCCAGCGCAAAGGGCGCACCGCCGAGTTCCGTCGGATCGATGCCGAGGAACAGATGATGCATGACCGGATTGCCGACCAGCACGATTTCCAGAATGTCGCTGAGATCGATTTGGGCTTCGGTCGCAACCTGCGAGGCGAGCGTATTGAGGGCTTCGCGGATCGCAGTCGTCATTTCCTTATCGCCGCCCGGATTCATCATCACGTAGGAGACACGGCTCATCAGGTCTTCGCCGAAACGGATCTGCGGGTTCATCAGGCCGGAGGAAGCGACGACATCGCCAGTGGCAAGATTGGTGAGATGCATGGCGATCGTCGTCGAGCCGACATCGACGGCAAGCCCGAAGGCCTTGTCGTGGAAGCCGGGCCACAATGCGACGAGGCGATTGCCTTCGCCGCCGGTGCGCGTATTGACCGCTGCGGTGACCTTCCATTCGCCCTTGCGCAGCGTCTTCTGAAGTTCGCGCAATAGTGTGGGATCGCAGGAGAGGTCCTTCACGCCCCATTGCTCGTCGAGTGCGCGATACACGCGTTCGAGATCGGAAGAGGGCTTGTGCATGTCGGGCTCCTCCACTTCGATGAAGTGAAGGCGCGTTGCCGCATTGATCTCGATGGCGCGGGCTTCGGCGCGTTTGCGCACCACCTGCTTGTGCACCTGGCTCTCGGGCGGGACGTCGATGACGACGTCGCCAAGAAGCTTGGTCTGGCAGGAAAGGCGCCGGCCGGGGATCAGACCGCGCTTGTCGTCATAGCGCCTTTCGACCGCCGAAAAGGCGGAAAGATGCGAGTTATTGGAGACGATGCCGTGCTTGGCGAACTCGCCTTCGCCGACCGTGACCTGACAACGCCCGCAGATGGCGCGGCCGCCGCAGACGGAATCGATGTCGACGCCAAGCGAGCGTGCCGCCTGCAACACGGGCGTGCCTACGGGGAAGCGCCCGCGCTTGCCGGACGGCGTGAAGACGATCAGTGCATCGCCGGCAGTCTCGCTCATACCTATCTCAGCCTCGGCGCCGGCGGCGCTCCTCGCGGGCGCGGCGGCGCGCTTCGACATCCTCGCCCGATGCGCCGGGGAGGCCGTCGCCGACGGCCTGCGTGACGGCCGGTGCCGGCGCCATGTCGCGGAACTTGTTCGTCCATCCCTTACAGTTGCGGTCCGTGCCGTTGAGCACGTTCGCCGCCATGATGGCGTGCATGTCTTCATCATGCAGAGGATTCATGATCGCCGACGTCATGCCGTGCGAGGCCGCCATGGCGAGGAAATGCCCGGTGAGCACGCGCCGGTTCGGCATGCCGAAGGAGATATTGGAAGCCCCGCAGGTGGTGTTGACCTTGAGCTCTTCGCGTAGGCGCCGCACCAGGCGGAACACCTGCTGACCGGCCGTCGCCATCGCGCCGATCGGCATCACCAATGGATCGACGACGATATCATGCGGCTTGATCCCATAGTCGGCCGCGCGCTCCACGATTTTTTTCGCCACTTCGAAGCGAACATCGGGATCTTCCGAAATACCGGTCTCGTCATTGGAGATCGCCACGACCGCGACATTGTATTTCGCGACCAAAGGCAGGATCGCTTCGAGCTTTTCTTCTTCGCCCGTCACCGAATTGACGAGCGGGCGCCCCTTGGCGGTTTCAAGCCCCGCCTTGATCGCGCCCGACACCGATGAATCGATGCACAAGGGCAGATCGGTGACCGACTGCACGACCTCGATTGTCTGCCGGAGCAACGGCGGCTCGGTCTCATTCGGGTTGACGGCGGTGACGCCCGCATTGACGTCGAGCACAAGCGCGCCGGCCTTGGTCTGGTTGATGGCGTCGGCCTTGACCATTTCAAAATTGCCCGCCTGCATTTCCGCGGCAAGTTTCTTGCGGCCTGTAGGGTTGATGCGCTCGCCGATCACACAGAACGGGCGATCGAAGCCGATAAGAACTTCCTTGGTGGCGGAGGCGATGAGGGTCTGGGTCATGATCGGTCCTGCAAAGAGATGAGTTTATTCGCGTCCGCCCTTGGCGATAAGCGCCTTGAGGCGTTCCTTGTCGTAAGCCGCTTCGAATTTTTCACGCGCGGCCTCGGCTTCGGCAACGAGATCGTCTCCCACGCTGACCGGTTCGGCACGCCGCCATTCGGCGAGATAGGCATCGGTTTCGGACGCCCCGTCGCGCATCGCCGCCATGTCGATCGCTTCCTGGAAACGCACGGAAAGCATGCGCTTTTCTTCCTTGCGCCCGATCTTGACCGAGATCTGCGAGGGGATGTCGCGCCAATAGGTGATGATCAGATTTGCCATGGTTGGAAGCTTATGCGCTGGGCGGAAAACGGCAAGCAGTCAAAAAACGACATTTAGCCGATAGCCCCCGAAGCCCGGAGCTTGCCGATGTCCTCAGGCGCAATTCCAAGCAGATTGCGAAGGACTTCATCGGTTCCCTCGCCAAGCGCCGGGGGCGGTTTGTCGTAGGAAACAGGCGTAGCGGAAAGCCGGATCGGATTGGCGACGCCGGGGGTAGCGACGCCATCGGGCCGGTTGAGGCTAATGTTCAGGCCGCGATGCTGCACCTGCGGATCGGCAAAGACCTGCTCGATCGAATTGATCGGCCCACAGGGAATGGCGGCGGGCTCAAACACCTCGATCCATTCTGCGGTGGTGCGTGCCTTCATCGGCTCGACGAGCAGCGCAATCAGCGCCTCGCGATTTTCGACACGGGCGCGATTGTTCGCAAAGCGCTTGTCGTCGGGCAGGGCAGGCGTGCCGATCAATGTGCAATATTCACGGAATTGCCGGTCTGTCCCGATGGCAATGATGATGTGGCCGTCTTTCGTCGCGAATGTCTGGTAGGGCACGATATTGGGATGCGCATTGCCGAGGCGCACCGGCGACTTGCCGCCGACCAGGAAGTTGAGGGCTTGATTGGCGAGCACCGCAACTTGCGTGTCGAGCAAGGCCATGTCGACATGCTGGCCTTCGCCATTGCGGTCGCGATGAACCAGCGCGGCCAGCATGCCGATCACCGAATAGATGCCGGTGAAGATATCCGCGAAGGCGACGCCGACCTTGACCGGCCCCGCTCCTTCGGCGCCATCTGGCTGTCCGGTGATCGACATGATGCCGCCCATCCCTTGGATCATGAAGTCATAGCCGGCACGCTGGGCATAGGGGCCGTTC
>JAESFU010000634.1_pt1 | contig 14494 bp, 11 predicted proteins | sample 9269461 | NCBI WGS metagenome assembly JAESFU01 (sample SAMN14502556, study PRJNA617107) | algae metagenome | isolation source: Stenomitos rutilans HA7619-LM2 and co-occurring heterotrophs from cave walls | place: USA: Waikapalae cave, Hawaii | collected 2009-07-28
AACCTGTATCAGGTGTCTAGGCAGCTATTTGTGCCAGTGATCCGTCAGTTTATTTTGAAAAACCTCTCCAGATCGGCTGTTGTCTGACTTCAGACATTGCCACTTCTGTCAATGCGTAAGTTCTAAAAACGTTCTTTGTCCACCCGAACTTGCGGGTCATCCGAATGTAGAACTCCCGCTCCAGGTCATCTTTGCACTTCTCTAAAATGATCAGGTTATGGGTCCAGCTAATTTCTGCCACCAGTGGTGTCAGTTTTTCGTTGGCGTGGTACGTCAGGTAAAAATCCCGCATCCTCCAGATGTTGCGAGATGAAAAACCACTGATGCCGGGGAACTCTGCTCGTAAGTCTTTGGCAAGCTGCTCCACGATAGACTTGCCCCATGTCTCACCCTGTTGTCGCTCCACAATCAATTTGCCGATATCCCAGTACAGGACGATTAGTTCTTTATTGACCGCTTTAAGAGCAGCGTATTGGGCAGAGCGAATCCGCTGCTTAATTTCTCCCAGCAGTTGCCCATATTCCGCGACCAACTCACTCACCCGATTCTCCTTATTTCTGTGTCTAATGATTTCTGCAAATCTTTATTTACTTAATTCAGTGAATCTGACCGTACTCAACCTCGTTAAATGGAATTCCCAGGAGGTCGAGCGTAAGTCCATCAGCCATTTTTGCGCCGTATTTCTGTAAATACTGAAATAAGTGAATACTGAATTCTGTAAATACGTCTAGCTTTGATGTCCATAATGCTCTTCCAACAGCTCTCTCAGCAGGTCCACCATCGTTACCCCTTCGGTGGTTGCCTTCAGCTTGATCGCCTTGTGCAAGCTTTCAGGAATATCCAGGGTGAGGCGCTTGATTTTCTCTGGCTTCGTTTCTGTTTCCGATACAAGTGGGTGCTCTGTTTCAACCAGTGCTTCTCGGTTCGTTACCCATTCTTCGATATCTACAGGTTTCTCTACGGCACCTGGCTTGCGACCAAAGCTAACTTTTTTGCCTGCCATTCTCTTAAACTCCTAAGCTCAAAATTTCTTCAGTTAAGGCGAGAATCTCCTTTGCCGCCGCCCCATTCGGGTCAGTATCAAGGACAGTTCCACCAGCAGCGGCAGATTCTGCGAAACTTACACGCTGGCTGATCACCGTCTTAAGTACAGGAATCAGATACTCTGCTAATGCATCGCCCACATCCCGACCAATTGCTGTATTTACGATTCTACGATTAATTACAAATACAGATTTCAGACTTTCCTTAAATACAGAAGCTTCTCGAATAAGCTTAATCACTTCATCAGCTGCCCACACGTCATATGGACTGGGCTGAATGGGGACAACAACCAAATCCGCTGCGACGATGGCAGAGCGAGCTAATTCTGAAACACGGGGTGGACCATCGATCACTACGTGGTCGTAATCCTTTGCAAGAGGAGGTAAATCCCGATGGAGCGTAGGGCGATCAAGTCCGATCACTGAGAAGGGCGGTTTGTCACTGCGAGCGGCAGCCCAGTCACGGGCAGAACCTTGTGGGTCAGCATCAACTAGTAGGACTCTTGCTCCTTTAAGCGCCAGCGCATGGCTGATATGGATGGCAAGGGTCGTCTTGCCCACCCCCCCTTTCTGATTTTGAATAGCAATTTTCATTATTCACAGAAGCCATTATTTACAGAAAACCTGATTTACACTTTTACAGGCTTACAGAAACAAAGATAGCTCAAACTGTGCCGAGATTCTTATTTCATCGGTCTCTCCACTTAAATCTTCCTTTCTGTTTTTGCTGATTTACAGAAATCTGTAAAGATTTGATTTGAGCTACTGAGACTGAGCCGACATATGGTCCAAAAAGTGCAACATAGGCTGGAAAACTTTATTTGGATTGAGTTTCAGAGAATCTATCGAAGTGAGGCTCAGAATCAGCACTTGTATGTTGAGAGTGTGTGGTAGACCGATTTGCACTGGGTTGTTAGAAGCCGAGCAGAAGCTTGGGTCACCACACACCTTGACAACTGAACTCGGACAATCGCCTGGAACATCGATTCCGTATCGTGCAAGTTTGAGTTTTGCAAGGGTGCTGTTTACTCCCAAAAACCATGAATCAAACAGTGTACTGGATTGGCATTGATGTTTCGAAAGCCCAGCTCGATGGCCACATTCGACCGACAGGTGCAGCGTTTCAAGTACCAAATACGGAAGCAGGCATTGCTGCTTTGGTACAACGCTTACAACAACTGCAACCAGCCTTGGTTGTGATGGAGGCAACTGGAGGACTAGAAACCCCTGCTGCCGCCGCATGCGGTGCCGCTCAAATTCCTGTAGCCATTGTCAATCCACGACAAGTGCGAGACTTTGCTAAAGCGACTGGGAAACTCGCCAAAACCGATGCGATCGATGCTCAGGTACTGGCGCATTTTGCCAACGCTGTACAACCTGAAGTGCGTCCACTAGCTGATGAAGAGTCACAACAATTAGCCGAAGTTGTCGCCCGACGGCGGCAACTTGTGGAAATGCTGACGGCTGAGAAGAATCGGTTAGGTACTGTCCGAGGTGCGATGCAGCAAGAGATTCAAGCCCACATTACTTGGCTCGAAACCCGCTTAGAAGCACTCGAAGTCCGACTCAAGCAAAGCATTGAGCAAAGTCCTTTATGGCTAGCGCGCGTCAACTTACTGCAAAGCGTGCCAGGGGTCGGTGCTGTCCTGTCGAGCACCTTACTGGTGAACCTGCCGGAACTGGGCACACTGACGCACAAACAAATTAGTAGCCTCGTCGGGGTTGCTCCGCTCAACCGAGACAGCGGCAAAAAACGCGGGCAACGCATGATCTGGGGTGGCCGGGCACAAGTGCGAGCCGCACTATATATGGCTACGTTGGCATCCACGCGCCATAACCCAATCATCAAAATCTTCTATGAACGTCTCTGCGAGAAAGGCAAGTTGAAGAAAGTGGCTTTGACCGCTTGCATGCACAAGCTGTTGATTATCCTGAATGCCATCGTGAAAACTGGGGTGCCTTGGCAACCAAATCTGGTCGAAGAAGCTTGACTTTTAACACAATCGCTTCTGCTTGCTCGGCAGTTAACCAATGAAAGCTCTGCTGCAAGAGCTTTTGCAACTCATCGTGATACCAAATTGCACGAATGGGTCTCCGACCCGGAGATCAACGAATCAATTTTTGGAATCACTGTATAGAGAAATGTGAATAATACAGATCGTTTGGCATCAAAAATTCTTGCGGCAGAGCCATTAGAGCCGTACATTGAGAGAGTAATTAAGATCGTTCCAGACTTGAACCGCTGCTTGGCGGTCTGAATTACTTAGAGCTCCATTTTGAATCAAGTAGCCTAACTTACTTTGTTCTTGAATTCCTAAGTTAACGTAGCCAACAGAGCCTATCTTACCAGTTCTCTCTGCAATAATTCCACAAGAAACTACTCCGTAACAGCTTTGATTGCGGAATAAGTTGTTGAATATCCCTTTCAACTGACCGTTAGATACCGTTGGTTTTCTTGTGACTCTCAAATTTCTCACTGCTATCTGAGCAGTATCTAATGCCGAAGGAGGAACGTGAACCTTAGCACTTTTCCTAATAAGCCGAGCTAAATCATCTGCAAAGTCATCAATAACATTGGGAAGCCCTTTCAATTGAGAAGTACTTTCTACCTCTTCTGCTTGAAATAAAATAGTTTTATTTTGAGCATATGTAACACTAGTTAAACTAGTAGCTAAGATTGAAGCTAATAAAATAAGCCACGATTTCGGAAATTTAGGCATAGGTTGATTTCCTCAAATAGAAGTTGCATTGTTGATTAATAACTGCGATATGTAATCATTCAACGGACATGCTGAGGCTGCTTCTCTGATCACATGTAGCCTCACAGTCTATTATACGCACAAAAGCTTAATAATCTTTCTTAAAAATTATTTAAATCTTTGCGGTAAAACAAATGGCTAACTATATTCAATCAAGTAATTGATTTCTATGGTTCATTTTCCCGTTAGTAAGCTGAAGTTGACTGACCATCAGCGAATGATTTTGAAGACGTTGATGGGCTAATCGGAGGCGCACGCTCCAGTCACTGCTATCCCAAAGTCTTAACGTTCCATCATAACTACCGCTGATGATCCACCTACCATCAGGACTGACAGCAACAGAACTCACTACATCCTCGTGTCCTTGGAATGGTGGACCAATTGTACTTCCCCTTAAATCCCATAATTTTAGACTATAGTCATAGCTACTGCTAATGATGTGTTTACCATCTCTGCTAAAGCTAACAGAGCTAACCCATCCTCCATGTCCCTGAAAAGGCTCAGTTATTTTGTTGCCCTCTAAGTCCCATAAGCGCAAAGTTCGGTCAATCCCTCCACTTATGAGGAATTGGCTAATTGGACTAAAGGCAACACAAGTAACCCCTCCTTCGTGCCCTCGAAATGGTGGGGTAACCAAAGTTCCTTGCAGATTCCATAGTTGAATCACGCCATCGTTTCCACCACTGACAATCAGATTTCCATCAGGGCTGAAAGCAACGGAGTTAACAACATCCTCATGCCCTTGGAATGGTTGACTGATTGCTTTACCTTGACGATCCCACAAGCATAGTGTTCTATCAGCGCTACCACTAACTATCAGATTTCCATCAGGGCTGAAAGCAACGGAGTTAACAACATCCTCATGCCCTTGAAATGGTTGACCGATTGCTTTACCTTGACGATCCCACAAGCATAGTGTTCTATCAGCGCTGCCACTAACTATCAGGTTTCCATCAGGGCTAAAGGCAATTGATGTAATACTCTCTTGGTGCCCTTGAAGAAGTGGTACTAACAGGTTGCCTTGTAAGTCCCATAGTCCTAGCATTCCTTCATCGGTAGCACTGATTATCATTTTACTGTCAGGGCTAAAGGCAACTGAATTAACCCTATTTTGATGAGCGCAAAGTGGATTACTTTGTAGATTCTGCAAGTTCCATATACGAATAGTCTTATCACCACTACCGCTGACAATCAGCTTTTCGTTAATAGGACTAGAAACAACTGAAGTAACTACATCTTCATGTCCTTGTAATGGACGACAGATTCGGTTACCATCCAAATCCCATATGTGGATTACTTTATCTACGCCACCGCTAATTATTAGCTTGTTATTACAGCTAAAAGCTATGGAGCTAATGCTTGCATTGTGAGCTTGAAATGATACATGTAAGCGTTTTTTAGGTAGATTCCACACATGTATTTTTCCATCATGGTCTCCGCTAGCAATCCACTGCCCATTAGAGCTAGCGACAATTGTTGTGATGATGTCTTCCTTGCCGCTTCGGAAGGGTTTGCCAACCTGCTGGCCCTGCAAGTTCCATAATCGGATTGTTCCATCACGACTACTACTTATAATTAGTTGCCCATTAGAGCTAAAGGTAACTGAATTAACAGGAGCTTCATGCCCTTGAAGCTGATGCCTAACTGAACTGTCTTTTACACTCCATAACCACAAAGAACTATCAGAGCAGCCACCAACTATCCACCTTCCATCCTGGCTAAAGGCAACTGAGTTAATTTCATCTTTAGGTCCCTGAAAAGGTTCTCTAACCTGCTTTCCCTCTAAATTCCAAAGACAGATTTTTACACTAGGAGTAATACCAAAAGGTCCATACTCATCGAACTGGGAAACAGAATTGAAATCGTACTCTATATGAGCACTAACAACTTGTTCACCGTTAGGACTGAAAGCAACAGCATTAATTCGGTCTTGTTCAGATGCACGAAAGGGATTCCCAGTAGGGCTGCCTGTTAAATCCCACAGTTGCAGCGTTCCGTCAAAACTAGCACTAACAAATTGTCGCCCATCGGGGCTTAAGGAGATTGCACAAATTTCAGCGTTGTGCCCATTTAAGCGATTCTGCTCATGAACATAACTCATTGCCCAGAGAAGACAATCCAACACTGGACTCAACACATCTTCCTGCAATCTTTCTAGGTTCAGATTAATGGTCTGAATAGCCAGAAGCAAGCTTTCTACTGGTCTAGCTGGAAGCAAATTTTGAACCCTCATTGCTTGCTCTCGCAAGTTAGATTCAGTCAACGCTTTGTTTAGGGTCCGAATCTGTTCATCTTTTTCCTTATCAATTTGCTTCTGCACTTGTTGGCTAACTTGAATAAATTCTTCAGCCAGGGCATTAAGTAAACCTAATTCTCCATACTTCTCCAAATAGTCCTGTGCCTCAGTTAAGCGCGCTCCTTGCCTGAGATGAGCAGGATCTTCAGGCTTGCCAAGTTTTTCCCATTCTTCTGCTTCATCCTCAAGCTTGCGTTCAGTCCGTATGGCGTCTCGGTATTGCGCTAGCCATTCCTTCAATTCTTGCCAGTGGCGAATTAATGCTTCATGAACCACATCCAAAATGACTGGAGACTTTGGATTTTCCGTGTCTACTAGGGTTCTGGTAATTAGCCGCGTGTCAACTAATTTTCCAATGACTTCATCCAAAACTGCTTCTGATTGTTGCTCGTTCACAAGACTATGCTTGAGTATGCGCCGACGTGTATCTTCAGTCTCTTGTCCGGGTTGAATTAGCTCTAGAAAAATTCGTTTTGCCACAACCTGCTGTTGCTTTGAAAGAGATAGAAAAACTTCATTGGCAACTTTTTCAAGAGCACCTTTAATGCCTTTGAGATTGTTGTATGCAAGGAGTGTTAGTGAGTTGAGATAAGGTTCTTTTCGCGTTTTCCACAGCTCAGTTAGCGTAAATTGCAGTAGAGGTAGGCTACCTGGGTAACCTTCGACATCCTCAATCAGGCGATCGACTAACAGGGGTTCAACTTCTAATCCAACCTTTTTCGCTGGTTCCTCGATCGCCTTCCTTAAGTCCTTCTCACTCATTGGAGCAACTAGTTCTAGGCTTTCCTTTGCCCGAATTTTGTTAGCAAGACGAGGGTATTCAGCACATTTGCCTAAGAAATCTGCTCGCATTGCGATAATTAGGCAAAGCTTTCCTACTGTCTGCTCTAAGGTGTCTAGCAAGCAATCAAAAAACTGCTGGCGCTCTTTATCACTTTGGCAAAGCGTAAAGCATTCCTCAAACTGATCAATGAACAGCACAACCCGTTCATGCTCATCCTTTTGAATGACCTTCGCTAAATTATTCAATCGCGTACCCAGTACCTGCTTCAACTTTTTGAAGGGCTGCTCACTAGGTGTAAAGGGTTTGTAATCGTATTGCCAGCGATCACTCCTTGACAATTTCTGTCCTAATTTCAATTCATACAGCAGCCCGGCTCGAACGACTGACGACTTACCGCTACCGGAGGGACCAATAACAGCCAGGAAGTTATGTTGATTAATTTTGTTGATTAGTCGATCTGTGAGAGCGATGCGTCCGTGAAAAAATTCGGCATCCTCCAGGTCAAAATATGCTAATCCTTTGTAAGGACAAATATTTGCCTCAGCACTATCTCCTGTCTTTTGAGCTACAGCTGTAGTCAAGACAATAGGTTTGCCGTAGTTCAGAAATAAAGGACACTGAACTTCTTGGGACAGAGATTGCTTAATGAAATCAGCTAGGGTCGTATTAGTTACCCATTTGTCAGATCGCTGTGTAGGGTCTAGTCCTTTCAAAAGCGCCGCTGTCAAAACACCGTGGTCGTTATCAACCTGCTGAAACGCTAACTCAAATCCACGCGATGCAGTGATTAAGCAGCGATCGTAGTCTCCCTCTGTGTCTGGATTGATATCCTGTAAGCTTTCATTGACGGTGAGGGAACTTTTGTGGGTTAAGTCAGCAAAGATTCCGGATGAACTAAGCAACTCTCCGCTATGGCAGCAATCTAGCCAAACAATTTGCTGCTTGATTGGGCTAGCTTTCATAATTTTTTGTAACCAAGCTAACTCAAAGCCGAGTAATTCTTCTTCAGGATTAACATCGCTGGTTGCTAAATATCCGATCTGCTCTCCCGCCCAAGTATGCCGTAACCCATGACCTGAGAAATAGAGAAGCGCTGTTTCTGGTACGTGATCTCCTTGCGGATAAAAGAGTTGCTGAATAGCAGTACGAAGCCCTTTGACCGTTACTTCTGCGTTGTGGGCAACAACCCGACGAGCGTTGTCTCCCCATTTGTCAATATATTCGGGAAGTCGCCTAACTCGAAATTTACCGTATTTTTCGAGTATCTGAGCGATCGCTTCTGCATCTTTGGCAGGTACTCCTTCTAGAGTATTGAGTGCCTTATGGCGGTAGGCGTTAATTCCGACAACCAATGCATCTCGGCTCATATTTCGAGTTACTCTCTCAGGTAGTGAGGCTATTGATCCTAAGTTACGATTTGGGAGGCTGTGTGAATTCCGGGTAGGGGCGATCGCTCCCTCGCCATAGATACTCAGTAAGTTCCTGCCCCAACTGCTTCTCTTCAGCAGGGTTCTTGGGAACAGGGAATTGAAGGGATTTGTAAAGTGTTAGGCGGTGTAAATCAAACACTGATTCGAGCAGATCGCTGTAGGTTGCAGCAGCTTCCAACATCCAGACGTAGGCAAACCATGCCACTAACAGCCCGACTGGAATTGCCCACCATACCCAGACCGCCCAAACCCAAAACAAAACTCCCCACAACCAAATTCGTGCTGCTGTATTGAGATCAGCACGGGCTTCCTGCAATTCTTTCTTGATAGTATCCGGGAGAACTAACCACAGCCGCGACCAACAAATTATTGCGTCCAGTCCGTATTTTTCTGTGGGTCGAGTCTCAGCTGCTCTTAAAAGATTGCCCAGCTTGGTAGGCATTAGTCGTTCGGGTTGGGAAGGGGCTTGGCGCAATTGCCAGTCGATCGCAAGCAACTCATCCAGGTCTTCAAGGGTCAGGTCTTGTTGAGCTTGGCGCAACTGATCTCTCTTGATTGCCAGTGCTTGCCAGCGTTGGTCAAGGCGAACAAGCTTCTTGCGTTGTTGTTTGAGAAGCCACCGCCGTAGAGGATTCATCCAGGTGGACCAGTAGCCTTCAAAAAAACGTAACACTGTCAGATCCAGCTTTTGAATAGCGAAGGCAGTGACCAAAACGACCAGCAACCCCACAAACAAAATAGCGATCTGGAGAGGTTCGACCAGTTGGGTAAACCATTGCTCTAGTGGATGCCAACCAAATTTTTGAATCCATGCAGCTAATCCACCCAACCAAAAGACAAAGGCTGGAGTGAGCAGATTAGCTACCCATTGTTCTGCTAGTTTTCCGCCCAGACTTTCTAACAGTTTGGTTGGCATGATAATTTTTATGCTCCCTCAGCAGGGACAAGTTCACCATGCGTGGGGCAGGTTGGTATAGGAATGCCAGCTGATCGCCGATACCAGACATAATCGCCTTGGGGACAGAGATACTTTTGGGCGGAGACCGCACCGCTGCCGCCAGGGAGCCGTTCATATCCTCTGGAGAGCGGTTTTGCGCTCAAAAACTCCTTTATCCACTGAAATGTATCAGGATTGCTTTTTAGCAGTTCCAAAATTTGGATATCGACCGATTCTCCAGCTTGGGCTTGTACTAGTAACCCAGCGAGTTGTTGATCAATCTGTTCGGCTTCTGCTCCCAATAGGGATGGCAGGAAAGGCCGTATGGAACGGGTACATTCCAAAACATCTTCTGGAGTAAATTTAGGAGTTGGCATATTGGCAAAGCTGAGGAGTAAGAAGAAAGAGGAAATTTATCCGAAGATAGCATTTCAAGGAAATGTGACCCCTGAATATTTACTAAAGTCCATCACTGACTATCAGGGGCAAAACCGGATCGATCGCCGCCGCATCATTGGCAGGTGCTGATAGATTTAGCAACCCATCACACTGATACAGAGAGCCTCAATCGAGTAAGCCACAGTTCGATCAAGACGGGTGTGGGGCGTCGGGTTTGAGGTGTGGCGAATGCAATTGAAAACGGCTGTAAGTGTTGACCCCGACGATTAGGGCAGTTCGGCTTATAGAAGCAACAGCTGCAAATAAACTCTTTCCACTAAATTTGGTACAAGATTCAAGCTGCTAAAACTAAGCGCAAAGGACCAGCCCTACTTACTTAGAGGAGTCTTGGTTTACCATGACTTGATCCACTGTGTTTCGGTTAGCCGTGGTTTGATTCGCTGTCGAAACCGGTCTACTGCCTGCATTACGGACATTAATAAATTTACCCAGTAATTCAAACCAGAACGGAGCACCCATCATGATCGCCAGTCCACTAATCACCCAGCCCAAAAACGATCTGAGCGGCGGGAAAAACCAGCCTTTGCTTTCTTCGGTCTGCTGCTTCAGGTTCGTGTCATCGCGTCCGATCGGTAGGGGAATCGATTGATTGACCTGAGTGCGGAGGCACTCCAGTTGGCTGCTAGTACTTTGATCGTTTTGACCAGAGGGGCAGTCGCTGTTTGCCGTCACCTCCGCTTTTTTAGCCAAGGCATCCCGCAGGGTGGAGTCTGTCGTAAGCCGACTCACGATATGAAGGGTGTCAGCATTGACAGTCAGAGCAATGCCAAAACCAATCAGAAACGCCACCCCTTTGGCATTACGTTTATAAACACCAGAGGCACGGTCCATCGAGCGATCGAACCAGATTTGCACTTCACTCTTAAACTGGTAGAGCTCATCTTCTACAGACTGGACCTGCCCCTGTACCCGTTTCACATTAATCTGAGCGCGTCGTGACAGAGCCGCAAAACTTTCTCGCACTGCTGGGGGTAGCTTTTGCCCGATTGCCTCAACGTCTTCCATGATTTCGGCATAGGCTTTGTAAATTTCGTCATTCTTATCAAGATGACCAAACTGAGCCTGCATCGCTTTGTAAGTCTCACTCCCGCTCTTAATTTTTGTCTGTGCATCCCTGAATTCTCCGACCATTAAATCTAAGATTTGGGCGAGACTAGGCTGTAAACGGCGGATCAGTTCGTCTGTGTTGTTGTAGTTAGTGTTGTTAGCATCGGGATTCCCTTGATAGAAGATTCCATTTTTCAGCGATTTCAGCTGACTAATAAGCTTGACAACCTCGGGGTCACCTTGTTGTGCCGTTGCAATCTCACCCTGAGGCTCCGCCGTGCTTGAGGGTGCAAGCAGTTTAGTTGTTTCAATAAAGGCACTCAGTTCGTCTCTCAGTCGATTAACGCAGGTGAGCAGTGTTGCTTTTTCAGCACAAAAATCTGTGCAAATAGCCTCTAACTTTGGCTTCAAAGTACCTAAATCAGCCGTCAGATTTTGACGAGTTTCCGCTTTAATCTGAAGATCCGGCTGGGTAAGACAGCTCTCCAATTTCTCTAAAATCTCCTCTTTCACCAACCGCCTGAGATTAAGCGCTGTCATTTTCTTTGCCAACTGCGAGAGGTTAAGCTTCTCTAGCAACGTCGTGGCAAAGGTTTCCGAAGGCATGTAAGAAGGCTCATTGCCCTTCAGCGTGAGGTCTTCTTTCTTTCTACCGAACGTAATGACAAAACGAGTGATCTGCCGTAGCCATGCCTCAATGCCTTCCTTCGATTCATGACTAATGTTTTTAATGAGTGGATTACTGTAAAGCGACTCAACAATGGTTTTGACTCTCTGATCGTTAGTGCTACCTTCTCCGCCTGTTAAAAGAGTCTCAATTGACTTCTTGAGATGTGCAGCCCGCCATTGCAGCAGCGTCGTGAGCAGCTCCTGAATCTCAGAGGCTAAGAGGCTGAGAATGAGGTAAACAAACGCTAACCCGATCGCAACATCCAGAACGAACGGCAAATTCATCGCGACTAAACCTTTAATTTAAGTTGATTCTGCAAAAGACGTTAGATGTCTGCGTCAAGGCCCGCGAGAAAGGACTTGACGCAGCAAGCTCGTGCTGTAGAGACTGCAAAAGCTAAAGCTGATTCTTCCTCCTCTACGAAACAGGTCCGTTCCATGCTCGCTACTTTCAGCAATGACTCTGCTTGGCTCTAGTAGTAGTCTGCTGAATCGTTACTAGCTGCTACAGCCTGTGAGCGCCTGGATCGCCACCAGCTTTAGAGAAGCAGCCCCCCAAGATGAGTCAACTCATTTACGCCACTGATGTAACCCATATCTAAGTGCGAATGGTCAGGACTGCCACCCATTTCAGCTAATGACTCGGTGAATTCAAAGCCTAAAGTGCTCCCACCAGACGGGCGATCGCTCGGAGTAATGGGCGGTTGATCAAAAGCCACAGAGTTGATTGTCTCCATGGTAGTAAGCGAAGAGGGCTGGTTATTGAGAGCGATGATGTCCAAGGCGGTGCCGAAGCGATGGGCACTTGCCTTATCTGGATCCGCTTGATAGAGGGGGTGAAAGGGTGAGCGATAAGCACTACTCAGCTTGAGTGCTTTATGACCTAACTTCTCTCTCAGCTGTTCTACTGTCTGGGCTAGGCGAATGATGGCAACCGGTACATAGTATGGAAACTCTAGACCATCGCTGATTTCGGCATCAGAAATGAATTCGATGAGTCTGAAATGCTGGGTAAGCGGTTGGTTTAACTCCTCAAACTTTTGAATGGCAAAATAAAACCGGGGTAGACTTAACCCCAAGTTAATCGGCTCGGTGGGGCGGAATGCTTTGAGCCGAGCGTTATTGCTAGTCGCGCCATCGACAAGATCAAAAACAATACCAGAGGGCGCTTTGACTTGCCGTGCTTGAGTCGGTGCTGGGCTTAAAGCCTCCCAAGTTTTGGCACCAACAATGCCATCGGCCAGCAGGCCACGGCTATTCTGAAACTGAATCACAGCGAGTTGCGTTTGCCCACCAAATTTGCCATCGATCGGTCCCGGGTCAAGCTTGAGTTCTTTGAGTCTTTGTTGAAGCGTCACGACACTTAAGCCTGACACTCCCATCGCTAGCGGTTCCATTTGTTGTATTTCAAAATTACTTGAGCATTGTACAACTGGGTACTGACTGAGCTGGCATCCCGAGGTGTAGAGAAGCGCAGCAGATCAGAACCGAAAATGACGTCAGTGCTGCTATGCCACAGCGAGTTGATTGTAAGCATGGGCAATTTTGACGTCGTACACTCCAGCACCAGCGGGTCCGTTATAGCCAATGGCAAAGCTGGTCCAGTCTTGCCGCCGTAGCGCCACGTCTAGATGATTGCCTCGGATATAATTCACCATGGCATCAAGCTGCTTGCCCTCGCTTACACACATAGCTCGCACAAAAGCTTCAACGTCGTTATAACCAGCAACCTGATAGTTATCACCCAGAACCTGCCCTAAACCCCAAGAGGCCGCTCTCAGGGCAGCGGTGCGATCAAATTTAATGGCATCATTCAACCGATCCCACTCAGCAGCGCCGCCAAGATAGCCGCCAGCTTTGGGATTGCTTAGATCAGGGCGAGTTTGGCTCACAGGTAGGGGTGTAAAGGACCAGAACAAATGACGCTCAAACAGAATTTTCGGGCGTCCGTCTGACAGAAAGCCCGAACCAGAAGCCTCTACAGAGACGACGGCTCGAATCGCTGCGACCTCAATACCCAATAAACTAGCGGCACGTTGATAATCGGCATCGCTCAGTAACTTATGTTGAGGTAATTCTTGAACGGTCAGTAACTGACTCGCAAACGTTCTACCAAACTTGCCAATTTGCATGTTGTTAAGGTGCAAGTCATCGCAAAACAGCGTTAATGCTCCTTCTGTGACCTGACCGTATAATCCATCAATATCAGAACTGGGATACAACGACAACCGACTTAGTTGTGTTTGAATCTCTGTTACGAGTTCCTGGTCTGCTTTAAGCGTTTGTAAGTCAATGACTTTGTCGTTCTTAACGATATCCTCAAGCTTCATGCTCTACCTCATAGATTGAATCTCTTTGGGTTCATTCCCGCCCCTTAGGGCGAAATACCGACCGGGGCTTGGCCCGTGAGTTTATACCATTGATTTCAGGACGGCTCTGTTCACCGCTACGCTTTGCTTCGGTCTGACGGAACAAGTAGTCTTTGTTGAGGAAGTATGGGCGCAGTGTCGCAAAGCTTCGAGTGAGGGCTAACCCTCAGCTCGTGATTCTCGAGTCGCTTTGATTTTTCACAATACGTCTAACAGCCCCTGGCTTTGAGTGCCTTGTCTTGACCAAAATCTATCTAAAGATAGGTGACTTTTTCTCTTTGCACACTGTTTTCCCACTTTCTGTCTTTTTGGGTTTAAGAGGTTCACTCTTAAGGGTTATTTAATCAAGCAGAGATAAAACTTTTCCTTTGATAAGGAGATAAAGGGGGAAACAATGCCGAAAATGCTTATAAGTCGGCAAAGTTTTTCTCTCTACCTCTTTCCCAGTAGGGTTTTTAGCCGTACTACAAGCAATGGCTCAACCATCCTTTTCGGCAAAGTTCCGTCCTAGCATCAGAAGGGCGCAACATCCTGCCACAACTCCACTTTCCGGCTAATACGCTCGGCTTGTTGGTCACTTAGGATTATGGATTCAATAAAACCGGAAATCATAGTGATTGCGGCTTAGCAGTGTAGTTCCATTTTGGCAGGTACTCATCAAACACAATCTCCATCGTCTGCTTGAACGCCTCTGTCACTTT
>JAESFU010000635.1_pt1 | contig 14426 bp, 8 predicted proteins | sample 9269461 | NCBI WGS metagenome assembly JAESFU01 (sample SAMN14502556, study PRJNA617107) | algae metagenome | isolation source: Stenomitos rutilans HA7619-LM2 and co-occurring heterotrophs from cave walls | place: USA: Waikapalae cave, Hawaii | collected 2009-07-28
CCTGGAAAAAGTGGCCTTTATGCTTTGCGGAAAAGGTGGCAACGTCATTTCAGCCGATCCGTCCTACATGTCCCTGGTGAACACTGCCACCTCATTAGGCGCTACCTGGAAAAACATTCCGCTGAAAACTGATTATGCGCATGACCTCAACGCCATGGCCGCCGCGGTGGATAAGGACACGAAGCTCGTATACATCTGCAATCCAAACAATCCCACCGGGACATTGACGGCTTCCGAAGACATTCGATCATTCTGTCGCAAGGTAGCAACCAAAGCACCGGTGTTTGTAGACGAAGCATACCTGGAGCTGATGGACAATCCCGAAAAGGAAACCGTCGTCGGACTTGTAAAGGAGGGACATGACATCATCGTGAGTCGTACATTCTCCAAGATTCACGGCATGGCCGGCATGCGGATCGGGTATATGATCGCGAAGCCCGAGCGCGTAAAAATGATTCAGGACCTGGTGCGCACGGAGATGGCCATCAGCGTAACATCGCTCGAAGGCGCCATGGCCAGCCTGGCGGACTTGGAATTCCAGAACTATACCCGCACGAATAATAAAAAGAATCGCGAATATGTCTTTGCCGAGCTTCAGAAAGCAAAGCTGAATCCTATTGCGTCCTACACCAGCTTCATCCTGTTTCCGCTGCAAATGCCCAGCAAGGACTTTGTCGCGAAGATGATGGAGAAAGGTGTCGGTATTCGCGGTTATGAAATTCATGGCAAGCCGTACGGCCGCGTGAGCATGGGCACCATGGACGAATTGAAACTCTTCGTAAAATCGCTGAACGAAATAATCAGTTGATTCCAATCTCTTGCCTGTATGCTGACACGTACAGGTGAGGCTTTCCAAACTCTGCCGGTGACATGTTCACCGGCAGCCCAGGAAATCTATTGAAGCACCAGTCGCCCCTGACGCTTACTAGGTTTTCACTTATCCTGTTTTATTTTTCTATGAGTTCCGCCACCATCAAAACACTGTCGTTGCTTTTGCTGATTGTCCTTGGCTATTTGTTTCGCGGTAAAATAAAAAGCAAAGAGCAGCGTGAAGGCATCAAGACATTGATTATTAGTCTGGCTTTGCCGGCCACTATTTTTATTGCGCTGTTGCAGATAGATTTCAAATCCGATTTGATTGTTATTCCCATTATGTCCCTGGCCTTTAACGTTATCATGTACGTGATGGCCAGCAAACTTCCGCTGCAATCCATTTTCAATATTCCGCTGAATCAATACAGGACATTAATCATGCTCATTCCGTCGCTGGCCCCGGGATTGTCCTGTTTCCCGTTCATCATGGAGTACAGCGGACAAGGTCCATTAGCCATGGCTGCGCTGGCTGACGTTGGAAATAAAATTTTCGTATTGATCATCTCCTATACCATCGCCATGAAATGGTATTTCGATGTCCACAAGGAAAATGCGCCCAACAGTCAGAACAAAGTGAAAGATTTGTTGCTATCCCTCATCAACGAACCGGTGAACATCGTGATCGTTATTGCCGTGGCGATGCTCGCGCTGGGATTGTCCTATGAGGCATTCCCCGAATTTATCCGCCTCACCATCGACCGCATCAGTCTGATGATGACGCCGCTGGTGCTGTTGTTCATCGGTATCTCCATCAAGCTTACCTGGCACCAGGTGAAAACCATTTTCTCCGTGTTGTTTTTCCGTTCGGGCATTGCTTTTCTGATGAGTGCCTTGCTGTTGTTGTTTTTCCCCGTAACCGATTTACCCACGCTCCTGCTGATCGTCGTCTTTCCACAAAGTGCGTGCAGCTTCTGGCCTTACGCACACATGGCCGCTGTGACGCAAATGGAGAACAAATCAGCCGAGTTTGTAAAACACCGAACCTTCGACCAGGATTTTGCCATGAACGTGCTCGCATGCTCCATGCCCTTCTCCGTCATCCTCATCCTTACCGTATACGCCTCCGGCAGCTTCTTCGCCAGCACATCGAACGTCTTCATCTGCGCTGCGGCATTTATTACACTGGCCGTACTCATCGTAGTGCTCTCGGGCAGCCTGGCCACATTCAAATCAGGCACTCGCGCCTTGCGCGAGAATCCCGAAGAGATTGTGAATGGTTAATTGTTAACCGTTATCCGTTAATCGTTAACCGCGGGCCCGATTAACGATTAACGGATAACGGATAACGGATAACGATTAACGGTTAACGGCTAAACCCAAAATTGACCGTGTGCAAAAAAATCCGTGCTGTAACATCAACCTTTTTGTCAGAAAACGTTTCTAATAGGTGCGCGATCCTGCCGCCTGAAATGTAGCATTTCGGGTCGGAAACCGCGGGGTTAGCATGACTGAATTGAACTGTTATTGAGGTTAAACCGGGGCACGATGAAAAAAAATTTACTGTTTGCCGTTCTGTTTGTTGTTTGTCAGTATTCCGTTGCACACCAGATTCAGGGGCTCGGCGGGAAAGACTCGGTGGATGTACTGGTCGAGCTTGCCATCAAGAAAAAAATAAATGAGCCGCAGGGCGCCTGTAAAATGGCGTTGCGCGCGCTGCAACTCGCGCAGCAGGAGAAATATACGCTGGGCGAGGCCAAAGCCTGCCTGCAGCTCGGGTCCATTTATCTGATCCTTAAAAAAATTCCGGAAGCCGATCGCTCCTACACACGTTCGGCCTGGCTCTTCGAAAAGCTTGGAGATTTTTCACAACAAGGCATGGCTTACAACGGACTGGGTAGTGTATACCTGTTCGGCACGTCAAACTTTCCGCGGGCTGCACAGCATTACCATAAAGCCGAAGCGCTGCTGAAAGAGGACACCATTCACTACCCTGTATTGCTCGTAAACATGGGCACATTGTCCAAAAGCATGGGCAAGCAGGAAGAGGCCATGGCCTTATACCAGAGAGCATACGACGGCCTGGTGAAAAACAATGACCTGGTTCGGCTGAGCACCGTCCTCAGCAATATTGCTTCGCTGCTCGACGACATGAAAGACTATTCCGGCAGCATCAGCTACTATGAAAAAAGCCTGGAGCTTAACAAGACTCTGGAAAACCATCAGGGCGAAGCCCGCGCGCTTTTAGGACTTGCGTTCGCTACGTGTAGCATAGGACAACACGAGAAAGCCAAGGTATTCCTGAACGATGTAATGAACATTCTGAAAAAATATTCATTCCCCGATGTACACGCCAACGCCATCCGCTTTCTCGCCTATGAATGCGAACATACCGGCAGTTTGAATGATGCCATGATGTATGCCCTGCAAGCCGAAAAACTGGCAGGCGAATTTGGACATCCGGCTTTTCGACAGGATGTGTATGAACACCTCAGTCATCTTTATGAAAAAAAGGGCGACCTGAAAAACGCCCTCAGCTATCAGCAAAAATTTTCACACATCAAGGACTCTCTGGCACTGGAAGAACGCAAAACAGGCGTGGAGATTGCCAAGATCAACAAACCGGAAGTCAAAGCCGTAACATCGGACAGCTCGTATATGCTATATGTGGCAGGAGCGGTCATTGTCCTGCTGGCGACAGCCGGTTTTTTCTGGTGGATGAAGAAACTGATTGTCCCGGGTATGGAAGAACAACCGAAGGAAATATCACCAGAGACAGTGCCGTATGTTGAAATGGAAGAAAATGCAGACGATGACGATCTCCCGCACGTGAACGCTCACACGGACTTACCGGACGCCACCGATCAACACCTGGAAGTAATCAATGGACAGGGGATGAAGATCATCAGCATGGCAGACGTCTGGTGGTTTCAAAAAGAAGGCAAGTCCTATCATGCCTTTACCGAAAATGGACAGTATCGCGTGCGTAAAAATATTGTCGAGCTGGAAGAATCGCTTCCTAAAAAATTCTTCCGCGTAAACCGGGCCGTTATTATCAATACAACGCATATCAGCAATTATTCTTTCTGGGAAAATCATAAATACATTATCCGCATGAAAGACGATCAGAAATCGGAGTTCACTATTTCACGAAACCGCCTGCGGGCCATGAAAGAGACTTTTGGACTGCTGGAAGTTTAAGTTGGTTGTCCCATGTACGTGGGTATCGTTTTAATATTTCGTTTCTATTATTATTCAAATTTTCAGTCGACGGTCCACGGCCGGTGCCGGTTAACTTTTTGCGATTGGTCTCCTTACATCGACCGTGGTTCCGCTGATTATTATATTTGTTAATTATCCTCTTCTGCCGGAATCTCCTGTGAGTCTTGCAGATTTTGGGACACGTATTTCATTACTTCCATGATGCGGTCCAGTTCAAATCTTTTTGTTTGTGGATTCACCCAGCCTTGCGTAATGTACTGATTGGTTTTGCGCGGACAACGGCATGGGTTTTCCGGATTGATCAAACTGCATTTCTTGGATACCCAGTGGCGCAGGTCTTTCCTTGATCGGGACAACCGCTGGCGAAAATTATCCGGTGTGATCTTCAGGATTGCCGATGCTTCGAGGTGATCCATCTTGAAAATGTCCGCCAGTACGACGGTCACGCGCTGTTCGTCGTTCATGCAGAGCAATACACCGGAAAAATAATCCAGCAGGAAATCATCGTAGGACTGTTCCTCTGATGTGACCGTATCATTCAGTTCATCGGGCAAAGATTCTTTCTGCAGATACTTCTCCTTGCGTTTGTTCTGCAACACATGGTTGACGGCGATGCGATAGAGCCAGGTGGTGAACTCGCTCTGGTGTTCGAAGTTCTTGAGGTGTTCGAGCACGCGCACAAAGATATCGTGTGTAGTATCTTCCGTGCCGATGCCGGAGTCGCCCATCTTTCTGACAAGTTTGGACACAAAGTCTCTGTGACGGTTGAACAATACTTCGGTGGCATTGGTGTTGCCGGCCTGTGCTTCGGCTACCAAAGCGTTGTCGGCGTAGTGTGTAAATTCTGCGTTCATATGGATGGGTAGAGTTTATATCAGGCGCATTTTGCGGTTTGATTTTTTTGCAGGGCGATGTCCACCAGCTCGTGAAAGCCGATGGAGACATGCTTGCGTTGCCACTGCACGAATCCTTTTTTGATGCAGCACTCCTGCACGGGACTGCTCCAGTGTGCGCAGGCAGTATGCAGAAAGAAATCTTTCGAGTAACTGCAGATGCTTTCGAGTTGTCCGAAAATCTCTGCGGGATGTAAAGCATGGCTGGCGGCGGAGCTGACACGCATGTCGGGCACAATCTGGATGGCGCCGATGTCGCGCGACAGCTCCAGTGAAATCATGAGACCGAGGCCAAACCACAGCACACGATCGGGCAACGGCTCCGCGAGTTTCAGCACTACGGAGCCGGTGTTCGATACCGAAAGTGACTTGATGATCTGTTGCGGCGGCATCTGAAAACAGACTGCATCGGCGTGAAGCTGGGTGAACATAAGGTCTTTCATGGTTTCAGGGTTTGTTGCGGGTCTAACGCAAAAATTCACCTTACAGCCTTCAGAAATGGCATCAGAAGCCTTGAAATAGAGTTTTGAAGTCCCGAAATAGAGTCATTACGGCCGGAACTGTCACGTTTGGGAAGAGCGAATGGAAGGATTTTACGACAGGAAAATAAAAAGCCTGCCCAATATTGGGCAGGCTTTGTTGCTATGCAACCTTCATTGACAGCTTAGCAAGAACTGAAAATTTTAAAAAGGCTGCTTAAAAGTATCTCTCCAAATCTTACTCAAAAATATGCTTGTGTTAATTCTCTCAATTCAAATTATGCAACGACGCCAGCAAAATGTTATTCCGGCTCTGTGCTTCCTGCGTGAAAACGAACATGAGAAATTCATGGGGGGTACGGAAATTTTTGATGCGGCCATCGTCGACCGCTTTACGGATCAGTTCGAGCATTGCCTCGCCTGTGCGGTGCAATGCATCTTTTAATACCTGGCGATGCAGGCCGCGCTGGTTCAGCTTTTCCATGCCGTACGAAAGTTTCGGAGCATGTTCCTGCAACCAGAAAAGTCGCGTATTATACAGGTCCACAAAATGCTCTACCGGATTTGAGGTTCGATGCAACGGCACAAGCTTGTAAAAGCTTTCGTCGGTGATCGAATCGAGCAACATCATATTGAGCTTGTTATTGAGTTGCCAGGTGGTGATAAACTTTTTCATGGGATTAGCGCTATCATATTTTACTATTGGATGCGCGCGGGTGAGGTCTGTGACGAAATGCGGAATTTTTTTCTTATGTACGCTTGAAATGTCACACAAGGAAAAAAATGCTTTATGATTACGATCGGGACATGAGCCTCTCAACCCAGTTTCTTCAGGCACTTGTTCATGTCGATTCCTTTTCCCAGTACATCCCCAAACAGGTCTCCTTTCTGCTGAAGTCGTTTCGGGAGAGTTTTCAGCGTGAACTGCCCGGGTGAGAGACCGTGTTTGACTTCCTTCCACAGGAGCGGTGTTGAGACACTCGCCACTTCCACGGGACGCAGGCTATAAACCGATGCCAGTGTTTGTCCACGTTTGTTCTGCAAATAGTCGAGATAGATTCTGCCCTTGCGCTTGTTGAGTGGTCGCTCAAGCGTGGTGGTGTCGGGAAGAATCTCCTGCGTTAGCGTGGCCACGATCTCGGCGAACGAGCGCGCCTGATCATAGGAATATTTCGCTCCCAACGGTACGTATACATGCAGGCCGCTGGCGCCTGACGTTTTGCAATACGATGCAGCGCCCGCCCTGTCCAATACTTCGCGTGTGGCAAGGGCGGCATCCACTACATCATGGAAGGAATTTCTATCAGAAGGATCAATGTCTATAATGAGGTAATCAGGACTGTCGAGTTTTTTAACGCGGGAATTCCATGGGTTAATCTCGATGCAGCCGAGGTTATTCAGATACATGAGCGTGGCTTTGTTGTTGCAAAGAATGTAATCGATGTCCTTGTCTGCGCTTTCGGAATACAGCTCAATGCTTTTTACCCACGATGGCGCCGAATCGCCTGCATCTTTATGAAAGAAACCGCGGTCCGTAATACCATTCGGATTTCGCTTCAGGGACTGCGGTCTGTCCTTGAGATATGGTAAAATATATTTTGCCACGGAGTTATAATACTCCACCACATCGCCTTTGGTGATCTTCAGGTCGGGAAAATAAATCTTGTCCTGGTTGGTCAGCGCGACGATATGTCCATCCACTTTCAATTTCTTATTATTCGAACCCGTGTCTTCAGGCTCTTCAGACGGTTCGGCAGATTTTCTCTTTTCGCCGGACTTCGCCTTAACCTTTGATTTTGTCGCGGTTTTTCGTGCAGTCGCTTTCATGCTCTTTGTTTTTGTCTTATTGTCCACGACTTTATCCAGATGGTTCACTTCTTTCGCTGACTTGTCCACCCGCAATCCCATAAACACAGGGTGCCGGAAAATTCCTTCGTCCGTCATCTCCGTAAATTTGATTTCACAAACCTGCACCGGCTCAACCCACGTCACGGGTGCATTGATGGGTACTTTTGTCTGGAAAGAAGAATCTTTGCGCACCAAAGGCTGCAATTTTTCGTACACATCTTTTAAAATCTTATCCGTGAATCCTGTCCCGGTGTGGCCGGTATAGACTAGCTTTTTGTTTTTGTACATGCCCAACACCAGCGCACCAAAATGTACGCGACTCCCACGCGGTTGCGTGTATCCCGCAATGATCGCCTCTTGCGTGTTGTGGTTCTTGATCTTGAGCCAGTCGCCTGTCCTTTTGCCGGGCACATAGGTGCTGTCCGCACGTTTTGCAATAATGCCTTCCAGCCCGAGGTGCACAGCATGTGCAAAAAAGTCGAGGCCCTCTTTCGCTACATGATCGGAGTATAAAATGATATCGTTGTTACGCGGCAACGCCCTGGCCAGAATCTTCTTCCGTTCAAGCAATGGAAGGTCTTTCAGATTTTTCCCTTTATAGGACAGGCAATCGAATACATAATATTTCAGCGGCTGTGATCGATTGTCGCCATAGTGTTGTAATTTCTGAAAACTCGGCTTGCCATTTTCATCCAGCACCACAACTTCGCCATCGAGAATCATGTCCTGTTTGAGTTTTGCAAGCTCTTGCGCCACGGCAGGGTATAAATTCAAAAAGGACAAGCCATTCCGGGAATAGAGCTTCACTTCTCTTTTCTCAACCTCAGCCACCGCACGGTATCCGTCCCACTTAATTTCATAGATCCAGTCATCGCCAACAAAAGGTTTATCCGTTGACTGCGCCAGCATCGGCGTAATAAATTTCTTCAGCTTGTCGGCCCCGCTGCGTACGGACCTTACATATTTCACCTCTTCGTTATTCGCGGGGGTCTTTTTTTTTAATACAACCTTGACTTTTGATGATTTACTTTTTCTGTTATGCTCTACAGAGAATTCGGCATCCGCGTATTCATCCTTGTGCTTGATCAGCAACCAGTTTTTTCCGCTGCTGTCATTCTTCAATTGCACCAGGGCGAACGAGCCCTTCAGCTTTTTTCCGTGCATCACAAACTTGAGCGATCCTTTTCGTAAGCCACTCTGCATTTCCTTTTCTGCGGAAGTTGCCTTGACCTCTTCGGGCTCGTACGTTCCATTGTCCCATATCTCTACTGTGCCGGCACCATAGTTTCCTTCGGGGATCTCGCCTTCAAATTTTCCGTATGCCAGCGGGTGATCTTCCACCATCACCGCCAGTCGCTTGTCCGCGGGATTCATCGACGGTCCTTTCGGAATCGCCCAGCTTTTTAGCACGCCATCTACCTGCAACCGGAAATCATAATGCAGATGCGAGGCATCATGTCGCTGCACGACGAACGAAAGTCCTTTTCCCTTCGCTTTCCGGGCTGCCGGTTCGGGACTGCTCTTAAAATCGCGCTTGCGCTGATAGGTGGTCAGACTCATTACGATGCTTTTTTAAGACTGGCTTTCAATTGGGACATCAGGTCTGTGGACTTCCGATGCGTGACTTTCAGTTTGGGGAACGTTGTCTTTTTGCCGGTAGCCTTTGCTTTCACCAGTTTCATCAGCTCGGCCGTGTACGTGTCTTTGTACTTGTCGATTTTGAAAGATGAAGAGAGCTGATCGATCAGGGACAATGCCATCTTCATTTCCGCAGCCTTTGGCTTGGACGCAGGCAATGTCAACTCAGACAAATCGCGTATCTCTTCGGAGAAACGAATCCGGTTCAGTACAATAGCTTTGTCCTTTGCCTTCAGAACACAAAGATGCTCGCGGCTGCGCAGCACAAAACTGCCCACGGCTGCACGCTCACTCTTCTCAAGGGCATCGCGCAGCAAAGCATACGCACGACTCCCAGATTTCTGCGGCTCCAGGTAATACGGTGTCTCATAATACATCGGGTCGATCTCGGCTTCCGGCACGAATTGCGTGATGTCGATCACTTTGCTCTTCTGCGGACTGGCCTTTTCAAAGTCCTTGTCTTCCAGGATCACATATTCACCCTTGTATTTATATCCCTTCACAATATTGGACCAGGACACTTCTTTCCCGGTATCCTTATTCACACGCTGAAAGTGAATATTTGCATGATCCTTCTTGTCCAGCATGTCGAGGTTCAGTTCACTGCCCTGCACGGCGCTATATAGTTTAACAGGAATGTTCACCAAACCGAACCCGATTGCGCCTGTCCAAATTGCTCTCATAGTTTACAATATTGTTCGTAAAACTTTCTTTTTAAAGATTGATCCCAGCACGTGTACGAAGACATCGAAATCCACTGGCTTTTCCAGGCATTCGACGCCAAACACTTTGATCTCTTCCATATCCGATGTGCTGAATCCGGACGAATACATCACGGTGTGAATGCTGTTCAATTTCGGGTCGCGCTTGATCTCTTTCAGGCATTCGATACCACTGACCATCGGCATGTTAATGTCGATGAATATATAGTCTGGTAAGACGGTTGCTTTTCTTAAAATATGCAATGCTTCAGAGGCGCCCCGCGCTGCGGTGCAATGCGCGAGCGGCGAATTTATTTTGGCGGCTTCGCAGAAGATTTCAATGTCCTGCGGGTTGTCGTCGATGATAAGAAGATTCATATACAGGGCTGTTAAAAACCCGTACCCGTTGAAAGCAGGCCGATCACACATGTGCAATATAATACGCAATCTTCCGGGAGCGGGAACGGCATTCCGGATTTCCCAGCGGTCTCATGAATCGATTCAACGCTGGCATAGTTATTTACGCTGACTATAAGTTGACCTGTTGTGTACCGCCTTCCTCAAACTCCGACCGCTTATAGATTTTTTTGTTTCCGGCCCGGAGAAAATGGATTGTCGCTATACGAACACGTCTTTTATGCCGCTAACTTGACGAGACTTATATCCTACTCATGACAAAGAAAGCCAAATCGCTCAACGCCCGCAATGGCGCCTCCGTTACCGTAGCAAAAACCGTTAAAGCCCCGCCCCGTAAAAAAGCCAGCACAGTACGGCAACACGCTTACGACCTCCCCGATGAAACTGATACATCGCTCAACCGGCAATTGCTGAAGATTCTCACCGAAGTGCGCAACGGAAATTTTGGTGTCCGCATGCCGCTGGACCAGGTGGGTGTAAACGGCAAGATCTGCGACACGCTCAACGATATTATTTCGCTCAATGAAAAAATGATGCACGAGTTTACCCGTGCCGGCAATACCATCGGTAAACAGGGCAAGCTCACCGAACGCATCGATGTGCCCAATGCCAAAGGGGATTGGACAACCGGTGTCTCGTCGCTGAATACACTCATTTCGGATCTTGTTCACCCGACGATTGAAATCGCGCACGTAATCAGTTCTGTGGCAAAGGGAAATCTTTCGCAGGAGATGCCCAAGGAAATTGGGGGTTCAGCGCTGCAGGGAGAGTTTGCGCGCATTGCCAAGGAAGTAAACGACATGGTGAAGCAGCTCAACCTCTTCTCCATGGAAGTGACACGCGTGGCCCGGGAAGTGGGATCGGAAGGAAAGCTCGGAGGACAGGCTAAAGTAAAAGGAGTTGCCGGCGTGTGGAAAGATCTGACGGACTCTGTAAACCAGATGGGTAGCAACCTGACCGCGCAGGTACGGAACATTGCCGAAGTAACCACCGCGGTAGCGAAAGGCGACTTGTCCAAAAAAATTACGGTGGATGTAAAAGGTGAAATCCTTGAACTGAAAAATACCATCAACACCATGGTGGACCAGCTCAACTCGTTCTCTTCGGAGGTAACACGGGTGGCACTCGAAGTAGGTACCGAAGGAAAACTCGGTGGACAGGCGCAGGTAAAAGGTGTAGCCGGTACGTGGAAGGACTTGACGGATTCCGTAAACCAGATGGCGAGTAACCTGACAGGACAAGTACGGAACATCGCGCAGGTAACAACGGCGGTGGCGAAAGGAGACTTGTCGCGAAAAATCACCGTGGACGTTCGCGGGGAAATTCTCGAGCTCAAGGACACGATCAATACGATGGTGGATCAGCTCAACTCATTCTCGTCCGAGGTAACGCGTGTAGCACTCGAGGTAGGTTCTGAAGGAAAGCTCGGTGGACAGGCAACCGTGAAAGGTGTCGGGGGCGTGTGGAAAGATCTGACGGATTCTGTGAACCAGATGGCGAGTAACCTGACAGGACAGGTACGGAATATCGCCGAGGTAACCACGGCGGTGGCGAAAGGAGACTTGTCCCGCAAAATTACCGTGGACGTGAAGGGCGAGATCCTGGAACTCAAGGACACGATCAACACGATGGTGGATCAGCTCAACTCGTTTGGTTCGGAGGTAACGCGCGTGGCGCGGGAAGTAGGTTCCGAAGGTAAACTTGGTGGACAGGCGACCGTGGAAGGTGTCGGCGGTGTATGGAAAGATTTGACGGATTCTGTAAACCAGATGGGTAGTAACCTGACGGCGCAGGTACGGAATATTGCACAGGTAACAACGGCGGTAGCGAAGGGAGACTTGTCCCGCAAGATTACCGTGGATGTGAAAGGAGAAATCCTTGAGCTCAAGGACACTATCAACACCATGGTGGATCAGCTCAACTCGTTTGCTTCAGAGGTAACGCGTGTGGCACGTGAAGTGGGTTCGGAAGGAAAACTCGGTGGACAGGCAGACGTACCCGGTGTCGGTGGGACATGGAAAGATTTGACGGACTCTGTAAACAAGATGGCGGGTAACCTTACTTCGCAGGTACGGAACATTGCCGAGGTAACAACAGCCGTAGCCAATGGTGACCTGTCCCGCAAGATTACGGTAGATGTAAAAGGAGAAATCCTTGAATTGAAAAATACCATCAATACCATGGTGGTACAATTGAACTCGTTTGGTTCGGAAGTAACGCGTGTGGCGCGTGAAGTAGGATCGGAAGGAAAGCTTGGTGGACAGGCCACCGTGGAAGGAGTCGGCGGGGTATGGAAAGATCTGACGGACTCGGTGAACCAGATGGGTAGTAACCTGACGGCACAGGTGCGGAACATCGCCGAAGTAACGACGGCCGTGGCGAAAGGAGACTTGTCCCGCAAGATCACCGTGGACGTGAAAGGAGAAATTCTCGAGTTAAAAAATACCATCAACACCATGGTGGACCAGCTGAACTCGTTTGGTTCGGAGGTAACGCGGGTGGCACGTGAGGTGGGTTCCGAAGGTAAACTTGGTGGACAGGCTTATGTGCCCGGCGTAGGCGGTACGTGGAAAGATTTGACGGACTCCGTAAACCTCATGGCCAGTAACCTTACCTCACAGGTGCGGAACATCGCCGAGGTAACCACGGCGGTGGCAAACGGTGACTTGTCCCGCAAAATCGGCGTGGATGTAAAGGGAGAAATTCTTGAATTGAAAAATACCATCAACACCATGGTGGACCAGCTTCGGGGCTTTGCTTCGGAAGTAACACGCGTGGCGCGCGAGGTGGGTACGGAAGGGAAACTCGGAGGACAGGCGAACGTGCCCGGTGTAGCCGGAACATGGAAAGATTTGACCGACTCGGTGAACCAGATGGCGGGGAACCTGACCGCACAGGTGCGGAACATTGCCGACGTGGCGATCGCAGTGGCGAACGGGGACATGTCCAAAAAAATTACGGTGGACGTGCGCGGAGAAATTTTGCAGTTGAAAGAGACACTGAACACCATGGTGGATCAGCTTCGTGCCTTTGCCTCAGAAGTAACGCGCGTGGCACGTGAAGTGGGAACGGATGGCAAGCTCGGAGGACAGGCGTTTGTACCCGGCGTGGCCGGAACATGGAAAGATCTTACCGACTCGGTAAACCAGATGACGGGTAACCTCACGGCGCAGGTGCGAAACATTGCGCAGGTAACAAAAGCGGTAGCGAGCGGAGACTTGTCCAAAACAGTGGCCATCGATGTGAAAGGAGAAATCCTTGAATTAAAAAATACCATCAACACCATGGTGGAGCAGCTCAACTCATTTGCCTTTGAGGTAACGCGTGTGGCGCGCGAAGTTGGGACTGAAGGAAAACTTGGTGGACAGGCTGAGGTACGCGGTGTAGCCGGTACGTGGAAAGATTTGACGGACAGTGTGAACATGATGGCCTCGAACCTGACCAGCCAGGTGCGCGGTATCGCGAAGGTAGTGACTTCGGTGGCCACCGGAAACCTGCGTCAGAAATTGTCCATCAATGCCAAAGGAGAAGTGGCGCAATTAACAGATACGATCAACGAGATGATCGAGACACTGGCCGTATTCGCCGACCAGGTAACGAACGTAGCCCGTGAAGTGGGTGTGGATGGAAGACTCGGCGGACAGGCCAGCGTACCCGGGGCATCCGGTATCTGGAAGAACCTGACAGAAAACGTAAACCAGCTCGCTGAAAATTTAACGACACAGGTACGCTCCATTTCGGAGGTGGCATCGGCTGTGACAAAAGGAGATTTGACGCGAACGATCCGTGTGGAAGCGCAGGGCGAAGTGGAAGCGTTGAAAGATACCATCAACCAGATGATCGCCAACCTGCGGGCCACTACCCTGCGAAACCAGGAACAGGACTGGCTCAAGTCCAACCTGGCCCAGTTTACACAAATGCTCCAGGGACAACGCGATCTGGACACTGTAGCAAAACGCATTCTTTCTGAAATGACGCAGGTGGTAAACGCCCATTACGGCGCATTCTATATTTTAAAAAGCGACGAAGAGACACTCACAACCAAACTGCGTCTCTTCGCCGGATATGCGTACAAAGGCGAGTCGGCAGTGCCACGCGAGTTTGCCATTGGCGAAGGTCTTGTAGGACAATGCGCCCTGGAGAAAGAGAGAATTCTTTTGTCCAATGTACCCGCGGGATATATCGAAATCAGTTCCGGTCTCGGAAAAGCGCGGCCGGCCAACGTAATCATCCTGCCTGCGCTGTTCGAGAATAGCGTAAAAGCCGTTATCGAACTGGCCTCGCTTGAACCGCTTAACGAAACGCACCTTGACTTCCTGAATCAGGTAACAGAAAGTATCGGGATTGTGTTAAACACCATTGAGGCGAACTCGCGTACGGAGGTGCTATTGTCTCAATCGCAGTCATTGGCAAGCGAG
>JAESFU010000636.1_pt1 | contig 14415 bp, 16 predicted proteins | sample 9269461 | NCBI WGS metagenome assembly JAESFU01 (sample SAMN14502556, study PRJNA617107) | algae metagenome | isolation source: Stenomitos rutilans HA7619-LM2 and co-occurring heterotrophs from cave walls | place: USA: Waikapalae cave, Hawaii | collected 2009-07-28
GACAAGCGTTCCCGTGCCGTCGCAAGCGCCGCCCAGCGCGAACTCAAAATCAAGCGCGGCGATGTTATCGCCACCATGGCCTGGAACGGCTGGCGGCATCTCGAAGTCTGGTACGGGTTGATGGGCATCGGCGCTGTCGTCCACACGCTCAATCCGCGTCTCTTCGCCGATCAACTGGACTACATCGTCAATCACGCCGAGGACCAGTGGATCTTCACCGACCTCACCTTCGTGCCGCTGTTCGAAAAGCTTCAGGACCGGTTGCCGCGCATCAAGGGCTTCATCGTGATGACCGACGCCGCGCACATGCCGGCCGAGACGAGCCTGCGCAATCCGATCTGCTATGAGGAATTCATCGCTTCAGGCGACGCTGGCTTCGCGTGGCCGCGGCTCGATGAAAATGAAGCCTGTGGCATGTGTTATACTTCAGGAACCACCGGCAACCCCAAGGGCGTCGTCTACTCGCATCGCTCGAATGTCCTGCATGCGATGATGGCGGTGGCGCCCGATGCGCTGGCGCTGGCGAGCCGCGACACGGTCATGCCGGTCGTACCGATGTTCCACGCCAATTCCTGGTCGCTCGCCTTTTCCGCGCCGATGGTCGGCGCCAAGCTCGTCATGCCAGGCCCGAAGCTCGACGGCCAATCCCTTTATGAACTCATCGATAGCGAGAGGGTGACGATGAGTGCGGCAGTGCCTACCATCTGGCTCATGCTGCTCCACTATCTCGAACAGAATCCGCAGCTCAAGCTTCCCCACCTCGAACGCGTGGCAATCGGCGGCTCAGCCTGCCCCGAGGCGCTGATGCGCGCATTTGTCGAGCGCTACGACACGGATGTATTGCATGCCTGGGGCATGACGGAAATGAGCCCGCTTGGGAGTTTCGGGGCGCGCAAGGGAACGATCAACCACCTCGCGCATGAGGAGTGGTGGCGGTTCAAGGTCAAGCAAGGCCGGCCACCTTTCGGCGTCGAGATGAAGATTACCGATGACGAGGACGTCGAACAGCCGCGCGACGGAAAGGCCTTTGGACGGCTCAAGGTACGGGGACCGGCGATCGCCAAAAGCTATTACAAGGGCGATGGGGCAGCGAGCTTCGATGCGGACGGCTGGTTCGACACCGGCGATGTCTCGACCCTCGACGAGCATGGCTATATGGCGATCACCGACCGCTCCAAGGATGTCATCAAGTCGGGCGGCGAATGGATTTCATCGATCGAACTCGAAAATGCGGCGATCGGCTGTCCCGGGGTCGCCGAGGCCGCGGCGATCGGCATCGCGCATCCGAAATGGAGCGAGCGGCCCTTGCTCGTCGTCGTGAAGAAGCCTGATGCGCAAGTATCACGCGACGATGTGCTCGCGCACCTCACCGGCAAGGTCGCGAAATGGTGGCTGCCCGACGATGTGGTGTTCGTCGATGAAATCCCGCATACCGCGGCGGGGAAAATATCGAAACTTACGCTTCGCCAGATATTCGCCGATTACCGCTTCCCGGAAGCCTGATTTCCGGCCGGGTGACCGATATGATAGGCAAGGAGTTCCCCGAAGCGGGAATTGCCCAAGGGCGCGCCATAGGGCCGCTGGATGAGATCGACATCGGGCGCCGCATTGCCCTCGACGAGCATCGGGCCCATTCCAGTAATCGCAATGTCCCAGCCGATCAGCACGCGCGCAGGAAACGCAGCATGGCCGCGTTCAGCGACAGCGACGGTCTCCGGCCAGAACGGCAATAGGCGATCGAGGATTTGCCCACCGGTATCCGGATGCCGCTCGCACCAGCCGCGTTCGGCCCTGAGGCCGATATCGGTGGCGCGGCCGAGACGGCCGGATTTCATGTCGATCGCAGCCGCGATGCCGCCGGCATGGAAATTGTCGACGACCAGATTATCGCCGACCGCCATGCGGAACACCGCATGCGTGGCAACCGGACGATCGCCCTCGTCGAGTATGGTCAGCATGCGGACCGTGGCGAGCGTTCCAATGCTGAGATCGACGACAGCCGGATGGTTGATCAAGCGTGGCTGTACGAGATAGGTCTCGTTCCGGCCGCGTAGCCGTTCGAGCAGCTCCGTTTCGGAAGCTGCCTCGCCATTGGTTCGGCGATAGGTCGAACCGCCGCAATAACGCCAGACTTCGGCGCCGGTGCCGCCGCGCCCACGCGCCGGCTTGAAAAAGAGGTCGTATTCGGGCAGCCGGCCCTCCGTGCCCTCGACCCAGTGCAACTCGCCATGACCGGCGATGAGGATTTCCGGAACCACCGACAAGCCATGGGCCCGGCAATGCGCCGAAAACTCGGCTTTGTCCTGGAGCGGATAACGCTGCTCGCCGCGATGCGTCGCCTTGGCCAGGCGATAGAGACCGCCCTTGGTTTCATACCGGCAAAGATATTCCGCCGCCCGCATGCGCTTGGCATCGTCATAGAATTCAAAAATGTAGTACCAAGGCGGCAGAATGCCATGGCGCGCGCTGATCAGGAACTGTTCGCCGAGCTGACGGCCGATCGGTTTGCCAATGCGAGAAGCGATGATACGGGCGTTGTTACTCGTCGCCCAGAGCATGGCGAGCGGAATGGCGATCGGCCAGGCGAGATACATCAGAAGCAGGCAGGCTTGCTCGAAGGTGTTGCGATCGTTCCACAATTCCCGGCAATAGGCGCGATGGAGACGCTCGGCCGCGGTCGTTCCCTGCCCGCGCAGACTCCAAAGAAGATGCAAGGGCGGCAAATAGACAATGCGCGCGATGTGATGACCCGAGCGCTTTTCGCTCAACGTCCTCTCCGCCATGCGATAGGCGCGGCTTTTGCGCACGGCATCGTTCTGCGTCAGCCGATAAATACTCCCGATATCGGTCCTGAGGACGGCGAGAAGCAGAGTGCTCCAGCCCGACGGCGATCCGAGGAGTAGTGCAACGTGAATGACGTGTGCATGCGTCATGGCAAAACCCATTAGACGCTGGGGCATGACAAAATGCTGACTAGCGCCGGTCGGTGGAAGCAACCATTCCCGGGACTGCCGGCGGTCCCGCAGGTGCAGTATCATCGACGCTGGCGGTTTCCTTGGTGCGCCAGCGTGCCTTGTTGCAGAACCAGTTTTGCGGCGCGCTCCGAATGAAGCCCTCGACGGCGGTCATCATCCTTTGAGTCAGATGATACTCGCGGTCTTCTTGCGGAAAATCTTCAGGATAAAGCGGTTCGGACAATGTAATGACAAAGCGGTCGCCGCGCTCGCGCCGGCCGTTGACCGGAATGATCGGCACGTTGCAACGCATGGCAAGCCAAGCCGGAAATCCGGTGGCGATCGTCGATCGGCCGAAGAAATCGACCGCCGGACCGGAAGGTACGCGCTGGTCGACGAGCAGAGCGACACTGCGCCCTTCCTCGATACCGGTCATGATGCTGCGCATGGCGGCGCGGCTGCGTTCGAAATAGGTCGAGCCCGTCTGCTGGCGATGGCTGAGCAATTGCCGGTCGACGGACGGAATGCCGACCGGGGTGTAGATCACGTTCATGGGTCCAAGCACACGCGAGATGGCGATGACGCCGACTTCCCAATTGCTCAGATGCGGGCCGACGAAAATTGCCGGTTTGCCGCGTGTCAGATGATGGGCGCCGACAAGTTCGACATCGGCGCCACCGGCACGCCGGCCGATGTCGCCGAGGCGCGCCACTTCGGCAAAGAGCCGCGCAATATTCTCGGCGACGCCGCGGGTGAGTTCGGCAATCCTCTCCTCACCGAACTGCGGAAATGCCATGCGGAAATTGCTAGCGATCACGTCGCGTTTGAGGAGGTGGATGCCGACGTGGCGTCCAAGAAACCCCGCGACGTCGGAGGCCTGCTTTACCGGGAGAAGCGCGAAGATCGCCCAGCTCGTCTTGGCCACGGCGCCCAGGAACCAGCGCCTCGATGTATAATGGCGGTTCTTCATGCCATTCGCGGATCTCAAGCATCGAGAGGGACATAGACGGCGTCGATGGTTGCCTCTCCCGACGCCGCCACACGGCCCTGCTCGATCAGGTGGCGCAGATGCGCCAAGGTCGACAGCGCAGCCGCCGGATGAAGCCGCGGGTCGACGTCCGCGTAGTTGGCTTTCACGATCTGGCCGATGGTGCGATCGCCGCGTTTCAGGCGCGTAACGATGGACTCCTCGCGCTGCCGGCGGTGGACGAGATAGGCGCGGACCAAGGGCAATGGATCGGGCCTGGCGGGGCCGTGGGCCGGGTAATAGATCGCGTCGTCGCGATCGAGCAGCAGCCGCAAGGAGTTGAAGTATTGGCCCATGTCACCGTCGGGAGGCGCAATCACGCTGGTCGACCACGCCATCACGTGATCGCCGCAAAACAGTGCGCGCTCCTCTTTCAGGGCATAACTCATGTGGTTCGACATATGGCCGGGTGTAAACACGGATTCGAGCGTCCAGTTCCCGCCCGCCACGACATCGCCATGTCGCAGGGTTATGTCGGGTGAGAAGTCGGGGTCTATACTGGCATCGAGCCGCAAGCCTTGGCCGGCATCGGCCGGGTTCGCCGGGGGGCCATAGGCGAGTATCGGCGCCCCGGTTGCGGATTTCAGCCGCCCAGCGAGCGGCGAGTGGTCGAGATGGGTATGGGTGACGAGAATATGACTGACATTTTCGCCCTTCACCGCCCTCAACAGGGCCTCGAGATGCGCCGGGTCGTCAGGGCCCGGATCGATGATCGCGACGTCGCCCGAGCCTATGATGAAGCTTGCCGTACCGCGAAAGGTGAACGGGCCGGGATTGCCGCAGAGCACGCGGCGGACAAGCGGGGAGATTTTTTCAGAGATGCCGATCGGCGGATCGAATTCGCGGTCGAATGTCAGGCTCATGGGGAGGCACTATACGCCAAAGGTGCGCGGCGATGAAAATCAGGCCCGGCATTTTTGCAATGCTGGCCGTGCTGGTCGCGGGCGCGGTGTGGATCGGCGTGAAAGTCGCGCCGTCCGCGCCATTGCCGCAGAACGCGATTGCCGATCGCATCCTGGTTGAGAAATCCAAACAGCAGATGACGCTGTATAGCGGAGGCAAGACGCTCAAGACCTATGTCGTGGCTCTCGGCAAGGGCGAGCCCGGCAAGAAGGCGCGGCGCGGCGACTTGCTGACGCCGGTCGGGAGTTACAGCATTCGCGGTCGCAATCCGAAGAGTGCCGCGCATCTTTCTCTGTGGATTTCCTATCCGAACGAGCAAGACAGCGCACAAGCGGCGGCGCGCGGCGTCAGTCCCGGAAGTTTCATCATGATTCACGGCCTGATGAACGGCTATGGCTGGGTCGGCGGCTTTCATCGCTTCATGAACTGGACCGCCGGCTGCGTCGCAGTAACAAACGCGGAGATGGATGAAATCTGGCGCGCGGTACCGGACGGCACGCCGGTCGAGATCGTCCCCTGACGCAGCAGGCTAGGCGCTGCACCAAAATCCTCTACGATACCCCGTCGCGACGAAGAGGAGAGCGCAGTGCTGACCATAACGGCCATTATCAAAGCCAAAAAAGGACATGAGCAGACAATGCGCGAGGCGCTGGAAATGGTCGCCCAAAACGTGCGCGCGAACGAGCCCGGCACGCTCGGATTCTACGTCTCGCAGGACCAGAAGAACCCCGCGGTCTTCACGACCTACGAACGCTTCGTCGACCAGGCGGCCATGGACAAGCACAATGGCTCCGATGCCTCGCAGGGATTTTTCAAGATTGCCAAGCCGATCCTGGATGGCGAGGTCATACTCGTCACCGGGTCTGAAATTTCCCGGAAAGCGTAGCGGCTCGTTGAGATGAAAGGAAAATGGTCGGAGTGAGAGGATTCGAACCTCCGACCCCCTGCTCCCGAAGCAGGTGCGCTACCAGACTGCGCTACACTCCGATCTTGGAAATCGGCCGGGGTTTTGCCGCCTCAGGGGCCCGGCGTCAAGCTTGATTAAGGGCTGCGTGGAGAGGCCATGCCCAGGGCCGTGGAGATGTCGCTCAATGTCGCCGTCTCGGCAGCACTGACCCGGACACCGCCAAAGCCAAGAAATGACCCTTCGACGGCCGCTTCCGCGACCTTCTGGCTGATGTCGCGGAGCCAGGTCTTGAAGGCCACCGCTTCGTCGGGTGCCTTGGCATCGACGATCGCGGTCACTTCCCGCAGGCTCGCGAGCGAGCGCTCTAAGCATTCCTTGGGCTCGGCGTGGGAAAAGCGGTCGCGCATGGCGAGAATGTTGCCATCCCGGGAGCGTTCGAAGTCGGCCACGGCCGCCCTGATAAGCTCATTGGATCTGGGATCGCGCTTGGTTGCAACCAGCGCGGGGAGCCCTGCCACGGCCTCCTTGAGCGTGCCCCACCAGCCGCTTGGGGCGACCGCCGAAACGGCAATGCCGGCAGCGATGATGCTCTCCAGAACCTTGGTCCATTCCTCCGGCGTGAAGTCGTTCTTGCTGGCCATGGCGGTTTCCCCCCGACGCAGTCATGAAAGGCAATTGGGAACGCCGCGTCAAGCTTGATTCCGATCAAGGCTTAAGGCCCGGAACTTCGTCAGGGAATTGCCGTGAAAGCAGGCTAGGACACGGCCAAACAGGGAGGCTCCTATGGCAAAGAAGAACGTATCCGGCCCGTTGAGCGACAAGGACCTCGACCTCATCGATCGCTGGTGGCGGGCAGCGAATTATCTTTCCGTCGGGCAGATTTACCTTCTCGACAACCCCCTGCTGAAGGAGCCGCTCGAACTCAAGCACATCAAGCCGCGGCTCCTCGGTCATTGGGGGACGACGCCGGGGCTCAATTTTCTCTATGCCCATCTCAATCGGCTCATCAGAGCCCATGACGTGTCGATGATCTACATCACGGGGCCGGGCCATGGCGGGCCGGGGCTCGTCGCCAATTGCTGGCTCGAAGGCACCTATAGCGAGACCTATTCGCGGATCTCGCAGACCGAGCAAGGCATGGGGCGCCTCTTCAAGCAGTTCAGCTTTCCGGGCGGCATTCCGAGCCACGTGGCGCCGGAGACGCCCGGTTCGATCCACGAGGGCGGCGAGCTCGGCTATGCATTGTCGCACGCGTTTGGCGCCGCCTTCGACAATCCGATCTGATCGTTGCCTGCGTGGTCGGCGACGGCGAGGCGGAAACCGGGCCGCTCGCGACATCCTGGCATTCGAACAAGTTCCTCAATCCCAAGACCGATGGCGCGGTGCTGCCGATCCTCCATCTCAACGGCTACAAGATCGCCAATCCGACGATCCTCGCGCGCATTCCGCGCGAAGAACTTGAAAGTCTGATGGTCGGCTACGGCTACAAGCCGCACTGGGTCGAGGGCGACGATCCCGCAACGATGCATCAGCTCATGGCGAGCACGCTCGATACCGTGATCGGCGAAATCCAGGCGATCCAAAGCGAGGCACGCAATGGCGGCAAGAAGGTCGCGCGGCCGGCCTGGCCGATGATCGTTCTCAAATCACCCAAGGGATGGACCGGTCCGAAGGAAGTCGACGGCAAGAAGACCGAAGATTACTGGCGCTCGCATCAGGTGCCCTTCGCGGAAATGGCGACGAAACCTGGCCATCTGAAACTCCTCGAAGACTGGATGAAGAGCTACAAGCCGGAAGAACTCTTCACGAAGGAAGGAGCGTTGAAGCCTGAGATCGCCGCGCTTGCGCCTGACGGAGAGCGCCGGATGAGCGCCAATCCGCATGCCAATGGCGGCTTGCTGTTGCGCCAGCTCGAATTGCCGGGCATCGCGCAATACGCGGTCGAAGTGAAGAAGCCGGGTGCGCGCAACGCCGAATCGACGGGCGTGATGGCGCAGTATCTGCGCGACATCATGAAGGCGAGCGCCAAGGATCGCAACTTCCGCGTTTTTGGGCCGGATGAGACGGCTTCAAACCGATTGTCACATGTCTTCGAAGTAACAAACCGCGCCTGGGTTGCCGAGACGCTTTCCTATGACGATCACCTCGCACCCGATGGTCGCGTCGTGGAGATCCTATCCGAACACACCTGCCAGGGCTGGCTCGAAGGCTATCTCCTCACCGGCCGGCACGGTTTCTTCTCGTGCTACGAAGCCTTCATCCACATCATCGATTCGATGTTCAACCAGCATGCGAAGTGGCTGAAGACCTGCAACGAGATTCCGTGGCGTCGGCCGATCGCCTCGCTCAATTATCTCCTCACCAGCCATGTCTGGAGGCAGGACCACAATGGCTTCAGCCATCAGGATCCGGGTTTCATCGACTATGTGTGCAACAAGAAATCCGATGTCGTGCGCGTCTATCTGCCGCCTGACGCCAACACGCTTCTCTATGTGACAGACCATTGCATGAAGAGCTGGAACCGCATCAATGTCATTGTCGCCGGCAAGCAGCCGGCGCCGCAATGGCTCACTATGGACCAGGCGGTGAAGCACTGTACGGCCGGGATCGGCATTTGGGACTGGGCCAGCAACGACCAGGGCGGCGAGCCCGATGTGGTGATGGCATGCGCCGGCGACGTGCCGACGCTTGAGACGCTCGCGGCCGTCGATCTGCTGCGGTTGCATCTGCCGGAACTGAAAGTGCGGGTCGTCAATGTCGTCGATCTCATGACATTGCAGCCGCATAGCGAGCATCCGCATGGCCTGAGCGATGCCGATTTCGACACGCTGTTTACGCGCGACAAGCCGGTGATCTTTGCCCAGCACGGCTATCCGTGGCTGATCCATCGCCTCACCTACCGGCGCAACAATCACGACAATATCCATGTGCGCGGCTACAAGGAGGAAGGCACGACCACGACGCCCTTCGACATGGTGGTGCTCAATGATCTCGACCGCTTCCATCTGGTCGAGGATGTGATCGACCGGGTGCCGCATCTCGCCGGCAAGGCGGCATATGTGAAACAGGCGATGCGCGACAAGCTCACCGAGCACAAGGCCTATATCCGCGAGCATGGCGACGATATGCCGTTCGTCAAGAACTGGCGCTGGGGCGACCTGGCGGCTTCGGCTGGAGAGAGTAGATAGGCCCGCGAACCTTACTTGCGCCGTCACCCCAGCGAAAGCTGGGGTCCCCTGAGGCATTGCCGCGCGGAAGCGATTCAGGGGATGCCAGCTTTCGCTGGCATGACGGTACTGAAGCCCTGCACGCGCTGGGCTTGCTCGCATTGTTCGGCGGCGGGTATTTCGGCATCGGATATTTGACCGATCCGTCGCACGCGCATGACCTGAGACTTCCGATCGATGCTGCGCTGCCGTTCGATGCGAAGTGGGTGTGGGCCTATATCTGGGTCATTCCCGCCGCAGCAGCACCGCTATTCCTCGTCAGGTCGCAGGCGCTCTATCGCCGCGCGATCATCGCCTATGCACTCACCATCACGATCGCCTGCCTCGCCTTCCTCATCTATCCCGTGAGCGCAATCGGCCTGAGGGCGCAGGCCGTACTCGACACAGAACAGTTTTCGGATCGCATGATCGCGGTGCTTTACCAGGTCGATCCTTCGGTCAATGCCTTTCCCTCGCTGCATCTTGCGCTCGTCACGCTTGCCGCGCTCGCGGCATGGAAAACCTCGCGCTTGATGGGATTGATACTTGGCCTGAGCGTGCCGATGGTGGCCATCGCCGTCCTTCTGGTGAAGCAGCATTTCATTCTCGATGCGATGACCGGCATCGCGATCGCCCTGCTCATCGGCGCGCCATTGATCGTGACCTATCGTCTGGGAAGTAGCGAAACTGCCGGCTATTCCTGGCGCGGGCCGGCAGCATTCTTTGCGTTCGCAGTCTTCTGCTATGCGATCATCGCCCTGATCGGCATCGCGTGGCCGGTTTAGTGCAGGTGGAAGTGCTCGGCCATTAGGGAGATGATCTTATCGTCGACCGCCTTGCGATCGGTTCCGGGCGGATCAGTGCAAACAGGATCGTCATTCTCCTCGGCTAGCAACGCTGCGCCTTCCGGCTTGCACGGTCCCAATGCCGTGAAGTGGTTGGCGGGTGCGATGACCTCCACCCTTGCCGCCGGAAGCAACGCCTCGAAATTGTTGCCCGTCTTGCTTGTATTGGTGGCCTCAAGCCGGTCCTTGCCCTGCCCCAGACCAATCAGAAGCACTGGCACATCGAGATCCGCTACATCGCTTGGTGTCAGGTCCCAGGTCAGGCCCGGCTCGATGGCGGCCGCAGCGGCAATGCGCTTGTCTTTGTATGAAGCCTCATACTTGGCGCCATCGATGGCGCCGATTTCCACGCCTTGCTTCTTCAACATGCGGCAGAAATCAGAACCATCACCGGCCGCCTTGCAATAGGCCTCGAAACCCGCACGCCGCCCCCGCACTCCGGCCATGGAGAGCGCCGTCCAGCCACCAAAGGAGAAGCCGGCCGCATAAATACGGCTAGGATCAATCAAGCCCGCGAATTCCGCATCCTTCAGCACATAGTCGAGCGCCACCGACAAATCCTCCGCCCGCGTCCAATGGTTGAGGGCGCTTTGATACTGAATATCTCCGGTGGTGCTGTTAGGATGGTTGACCGCCACGACGATGGCGCCCTTGGCCGCGAGACCAGCTTCCAGCCACGCCATTCGGGTCGCGTTGCCGCCCCAACCATGCGACATGAGGATCACCGGGTACTTGCCCGGAAGGGGCTTTGCGCCTTCCTGCACAGGAGTGCCGAAGAAAACCGGGTTATCGCCGACTACGGTTTCCGTGCCGCCCTCGGCGGGAAAGAAGACCAGGGTTTTCACGGGCCGGTCGTGGTGGGCCGCGGGGATATCAATGGCGGTCATGCCGGCGCGATCCGCGGCAAGGGCAGCGGGCACGGACATCATGACCGCCAGTGCTGCGAGCAGGTGTTTCATGGGAAGTCTCCTTTCAGCGAGCTATCTCGCCCTTTTCAGCCATGGATTTCGGCGCTGAGCGTCCTCGAACCGGATTGAGGTCGTGCAAAACCGGTTCTAGGAGGTAGGAATGCCCGTCCTCCCCGTTCCGATGATCATCGCGCTGGTGTTGTTCGCGTTCCTGGTGCATCGAATGGCGACGCGGGAAACCCACGCGACGCTCCTGGCGCTGATCGCGCTATGCGCCTTGCAAGGCGTCGTCGTTTCGCTGGTCCAGTATTACGGCGTCACCGAACTGCGGCTTTTGCAGCCCTTACTGGCGAGCATCATTCCCGGCGTCGCGTGGCTCGCCTTCCGTCAGGCAGCGGGTGGCGCTACTGGGCCACGCGGCATTATCGTCCATTCGGCCGGTTTGGTGCTGGCGCTCCTATGTCTCCTGCTCCAGCCGCTTCTGCTCGACATTCTGATCCCAACGCTGTTCGCAGGCTATGGCGCGGCCATGCTGCTCCGGCTGGGGCGCGGCGAAGACAGCCTGCCGCATAGCCGCCTGGAAAGCGGCGCCATGCCCGTTCTGGCCTGGCGCATCGTCGCGATCGCGCTGATCGTCTCCGCCGCCTCCGACGTGCTCATCGCCTATTATCTGTCGATCGGCGAGACAGGCGTGCTGTTGTGGGTGCCCAGTGTCGTCTCGTCGCTCACCCTGCTCTGCCTCGGAGCGTTGAGCCTTTCCAATGCCATCGAAGGCAAGGGTGAGGATCAGGCCGAGGAGCCGAGCGTTTCGGCGGAGGACAGCGAGCGGCATCACGCGATCGTCGAAAGGCTCGACGCCTATGTCGAAGCGCAAAAGCCCTTTCTCGACCCCGAGCTGACGCTCGCCCGGCTTTCGAGAAAACTCACCATTCCGGCCAAGCAGCTTTCGAGCGCGATCAACCAGGTGAAGGGCGAAAACGTGTCTCGCTACATCAATCGCTACCGGATCGACCATGCCTGCCGATTGCTCGGGGAAGGCAAATCGGTGACCGACGCCATGCTGTCGAGCGGCTTCAACACGAAATCCAATTTCAACCGCGAATTCCTGCGGGTAAAGGGCGAAAGCCCCAGTAAATGGCTGGAAACCCGGTCCTGACGGGTCTTTTGGCGGGCGATTGCAGGGCCGCGATCAAGCCGCTATACCCAGCCCGCCTAAGCGATGGGGCGTAGCCAAGCGGTAAGGCAGCGGATTTTGATTCCGCCATTCGGAGGTTCGATCCCTCCCGCCCCAGCCAAGCATCGAAGCCGAGAGAGCTTGAGGCACTGAAGCAATCGCGATGCGGAGCCTACCACCCGTCACTGAGCGCCGCCCTCCTTTGCTATAGGGACATCAGCGGAACGCACTTGAGCTTGCCAGACTCATTACGTCAGGCAAGATTGGTGTTGCGAAGCGAAGGAGGTCGCCATGGCGAAGAAATTGAAGAAACCGGAAAAACCAAAAGTCACGAACCCGCCAAAGAGAGACAAGCCACCGAAAAAACACGGTGCGTCCTGGTCGCCCGAGGAAGTGGAAGTCATCAGGCAGATGGTGAAAGCGAACATCTCCGGGCCTGACATCGGGGCGAAGCTAGGCCGTACCGAGGACGCCGTCTATGCGAAGGCAGCTCTGGAAGGCATCACGATGAGGCGCGTCAGGCGACGCCATTTCATCCGCCAAGGGTAAGGGTTCGGGAGCAACCTGCCTTAGCTCTCACCCTTTGACCATCTGGCCGGCCGCGTCATAGCGGTGAATTTCCGGATTGATGCAGAGCTTCATGCCAGTTTCGGCTTCTTCGTGGGTGCCGAAGTCGGCAATCCAGATATCGCCCCGAAAGAGACGCCATTTGCCGTTGGGCGCATGGAGGATCTTGAAGCCTCCGGTCCTCGGTAGGGCCTGGTTGAAACCGCTCATGGGGGCCTGGGCGGCCGCCGTCTCCTCCAGCGAGCGCACCCGTTGCGCGACTTCGCTCATCGCGCCCGCGTCGCCTCGCGTCCCGATGGCGACATAAACCGTCAGGCCAAGCAGCCAGAGAAGCATGAAAATCTTTACAGGGTCGCGCATGTCAGCCGTCTCCTTTGGGGTCTCGGCTGGCAGTATCGCATAGCGACCTCACGGGTCCATGGTTCCCCTCAAAACCAGAGCCCCGGCGCTGGGCCGGGGCTCCTGTTCGATCTTCGGACGATTAATTCCAAGTCTGTCCGGAATACCAGGTGTCGATGTCCTTTCGGACCTGGTCCTTGGCGATTCCGTAGCGCTCCTGGATCTTGCCTTCGAGCTGGTCTCGCTTGCCATTGATATATGCAAGATCATCGTCGGTGAGCTTGCCCCACTGCTCTTTGACCTTACCTTTGACCTGCTTCCAGTTACCCTCAACACGGTTCCAGTCCATTGGTCGCTCCTTTGTTGCAGAAGCCCATTGAATGGACATTTGCCCTCTGAGGTTCCCCTATTGGACCAGAAATCACCAAGCGAGAGCAGTGGATTGGGCAAGTGGTAGCAATTGATTAGCCGCCTCTCAAATTGACAGAAAAAGATTCTGACAGATTCACGGAACTTCAATCATTCAGGCTGCTTTTGGGCGAAAAGCGCAAATCTTGGGAGGCAGCGCATGAACCCCGGAACGGAGATCATAACTTCGGACGGCAAGCGGATCGGTCATGTCGGGCCCCCTTCGCGCGCCGACGTTTTCCAGGTCGCCAGGTCGTCCCACACCATCCCTTGGAGTTGGGTTGCCCGCGCCGATACCGAAGTCATCCTGCGCAAGACCTATGATCAAGTGCTCGAAGCCTGGAGTGCCGAGGCCGGTGGCCGGGAAAATGTCGTCGAACTCGATGCTGCTCTGCGCGAGGGGCGCGGCAAGACAGCGGCCTGAAGCTGCAATCCTATTCCAGCGCCTTGTTGGGGCTCGTCGTGAACGCGATGAAGCGGGCGATCGACCAGCGGCCGTCGGGCTGGCGGCGGAAAATGTCGATCCCTTCCTCGGTGGTCGTATCCTTCTTGCCATTGGCTTCGGCGGTAAGCGTCCATTTGAGACGCACGACAGCGATATCGCCCGAGACGATCATTTCGTGGATGTCGGGAAGCGCATAGTGAAGCTTCAGATCGGAGCGCTTGAAGAGATCCGCGAGATTGCCGCAGAGCTTCGCCTGATCGCCGTTGACCACTTCCGGCAATGAATAGACGAGATCCGGCGCAAAGAGATCGCAGACGCCCGCAGCATCCTTGGCGTTAAACGCTTCCGTCCATTTCGCGAATCGATCGCGGATCGCCGCCTCGTCAGCAGCCGGATCGGCATGGGCGGTTGCCGATACCACAAAGGCGGCCGCGACCAAAAATCCGAGCCATAATGGACGCATACCGGTTCTCCTGTGAATTTCGGGAGGGACGCTACTGCGATGGCAATAGCATCGCAATCTTGCTAGAGCGGGACCGTTAAGACCCGCTTGCAACCCCGTCGTCCATGTCCCCTTCCCTTTCTCCCCGCCTCGTTCTGACCGCGCTGTTCCCTTTCGCGCTCGGATATCTCCTTTCCTACCTGCTGCGCGCGGTAAACGCTGTGGTGGCGCCGGATCTCGTCGCCGATGTTGGGCTCTCGGCGGCAGAGCTTGGACTCCTCACCGCCGCC
>JAESFU010000637.1_pt1 | contig 14390 bp, 9 predicted proteins | sample 9269461 | NCBI WGS metagenome assembly JAESFU01 (sample SAMN14502556, study PRJNA617107) | algae metagenome | isolation source: Stenomitos rutilans HA7619-LM2 and co-occurring heterotrophs from cave walls | place: USA: Waikapalae cave, Hawaii | collected 2009-07-28
GTTCTCCCATGATACGAGCCTCGATCTGAACCTTCTTGATATATTTCTCCAGTTCAATTTCGTGACGAGCTTCCAGTTCGATATGACTGAAGACCTGGTTCGACTCGAACAGGTGTTTTGATTTTTCGGTGATCATCGCATCCAACGCCAGCGGTGTAGTTGGAATATTCGGCAATCCTCTCTTCGCAGCCTCGTTGTGCCATTCTTCACTGTAGCCGTCGCCCTCGAACAACACTTTTTCGCTGTTCACCACATACTCCCGAATCACATGCATGATGGCGATCTCTTTTTTCTCACCTTTTTCAATCAACGCATCTACATCCTTCTTGAACTGTCTCAGCGTGTCAGCCATGATTGTGTTCAATACAATCATTGGGTTTGCACAGTTTGCAGCTGAACCAACAGCGCGGAATTCGAACTTGTTTCCGGTGAAAGCGAACGGTGAGGTACGGTTTCTATCGGTATTGTCGAGCAACAACTCCGGAATGCTTCTATGAAGATCGAGCTTTAGAATTGCTTCATCCTGTTCGTCGAATTTGTCGCCAACTCTTTCCTTAAGATCCTGAAGCACCTTGCTCAAGAATCCTCCAATGAAAACAGAGATGATTGCAGGCGGCGCTTCATTTGCGCCAAGGCGATGGTCGTTACCTGCAGAGGCGATGGATGCCCTCAAAATCTCGGCGTAATCATGTACAGCCTTTATCGTATTGACGAAGAAGGTGAGGAACATGAGATTTGTCTTTGGAGTTTTACCGGGTGCGAGAAGATTCACACCAGTGTCGGTAGCCATGCTCCAGTTGTTATGTTTTCCACTACCGTTGATGCCTGCAAATGGTTTCTCGTGAAGCAACACGCGAAGTCTATGCCGGCGCGCAACACGGTCCATGATGTCCATCAGAAGGGTGTTGTGATCAACTGCCACACTTACTTCTTCGAAGATCGGGGCGCACTCGAACTGAGCGGGTGCCACTTCATTATGGCGGGTACGCAACGGAATTCCGAGCTTGTATGATTCCTGTTCGAAGTCGCGCATGAATGCGTATACTCTTTCAGGAATCGATCCGAAGTAGTGGTCTTCAAGTTGCTGGCCTTTCGCAGATGCATGACCGAAGACGGTGCGGCCGCTTGCCACGAGGTCAGGTCTTGCATTGAACATGGCTTCGTCAACAACAAAATACTCTTGTTCCCATCCGAGGGTGGCAGTCACCTTAGTAACGTTCTTGTCGAAGTAATGACAAACTTCAACTGCCGAACGGTTCAGCGCCTCGAGTGCTTTCAGCAACGGCGCTTTATAATCGAGGAGTTCACCGGTATAAGAAACGAAGATGGTGGGGATGCAAAGTGTTTTCCCATGGCCAATGTCCATGATAAAGGCAGGGGATGAAGGATCCCATGCGGTATAGCCGCGGGCCTCAAATGTTGCGCGCAGACCTCCGCTCGGAAATGAAGAAGCGTCCGGTTCCTGTTGGATCAGAGTATCGCCGTCGAACTGCTCTATGGCAGTGCCGTCGCTTTTTATAGTGAAAAAAGAATCGTGTTTTTCTGCAGAAGAACCGGTGAGAGGCTGAAACCAGTGTGTGAAGTGAGTGCAGCCCTTGGCTTCGGCCCATTGGCGAAGTCCGGCAGCGATCTGGTTGGCAACGGTTCTGTCGATTTTTTTACCGCCCCGTATCGAAGCAACAAGGCTTTTATACGCTTCATCACTCAAGAATTCGCGTGCGGTTTTAAGGGTAAAGACATTTTCTCCGAAAATGCCGGTAATCTTCGCCGAACTTCCAACGGAAACGCCGTTTGAGGAAGTAGAAAGATTGTTGATAGCTTTAACTCTTAACGATTCCATATTTGTTTTTTAGCGAGTGCAAAGAAATACAAAACGAGACTGCTTGCCAATTTTTTCTCCCCTGACTCAGCAGTTTATGGTAGGCAACCGTAAAAAAAGGATGGGAGATGAGCGAAATAAGCGAAAAAATGCGACAATTTCAAGCGGAACGTTCATATTTAAATTCAAACTAATTCGTTGTGTTGCTTAGCTTTTTGTCAAGGATCACGTTTCTCGTGTTTGCGAGCAGAATGCAAACGAGTACCAACTCAGCAAGCGCCCTATACCGGATAATTGCGCCCGGAAAGGGAACAACATAACCAATCACAAGGTATACAGTGATGGCATAGAAGAGGCAGAGCAGAATTTCGGGCCGGCTGAGGAAGGATCGCCATTTTTCTTTGCAGAACCGGACAGCAACGATCAGAATCAGCAACACACAAATATTTTCAATTGCGGCGAGCCATTGAAAAAGCCCGCGCACTTCCCAGGGAAATGGTCGGAAAAAACTGTTGGCAATGGCTTCCGGCAATACCCGGATGAAAGAGCCGGCATTTGCTTCCAGTGGAGTCAGGTTATATACCGTGTTGCCTTTAAGCCTGAAATACGATTCCTGCTCGTTGATGATGGCCCGTCCTAATCCGCCTGACGGCGAAAACAACATACTGGCGAAAAATATCATCGCTGCCACTCCATAGACAGCTACGAAGGCCAGAGATGGTTTGCGTTTATAGTAGACCGTTAGACTCCAGGCAACCGCCGCGGGCACAACCAGTAACGCAAATTCAGGTCGTAGTATCAGCAACCCGACAAATCCCACGAGCCCAAAAAATATTCGCGGCCCGGCCCTTTTATTTCGCTCAAACGCATACAGAATGAGTGAAAAGAAAACAAGCATCAACCCTTCTGCTCGAATACCACTCAGCCAGAATACGGCAGGTAAAAAAAAGAAGCAGCCGAAATACAACAGCATCCTGCCATCGGTTCCCGGCGTTCGGAAGAATTTGTACAGTCGATAATGGCCAATGAAGGCAATAAAGTTGAAAAGAACAGAGTTGATGTAATAATTGGACCCGGTGATGGGATTGACAAAAGCAAGCGATTTTGCAAGCATGAAATACTCGAGATCGTTGAGGTAATTCCCGATCATTTCGATGAATCCTGAGCTTTTCGCGATTGCAGTGGTGGGACCGTATTCGGCGAAAAATGTGGCAGGATCTGATAATAGCAATTGAGTTTCCGTTATTGACGCGCGGTGTATGGCCCAGGTATCGTCGCCATTATAATACTTGTGAAAAATGTAGCCATATACGAGTCCGAGCACCACTTTTATTGCAAATCCGCACGCGAGTTCAGCAGGTCTCAGATCGGATCTGCGCTTCAACAAACGTATGATCAACCAGCAACAAACGACAAAAGCAATAAGAACTCCGGGAAATGTCGGCATCAATCGCATTTTAATCGCGCGCCAAATCTATACATTTGGAATCAACAGGGATGAAAAGAGACAGTGACATACAAATAAAGAAAGTCGCGTTCGTTTCGAACAGTGCCTGGTCGGTATGGAATTTTCGCCGTGAAGTTGTTAAGTCCCTTCTTGATGCAAAACTTTGTGTGTATGTAATTGCGGCCGATGATGAGTATGCGGTCAGGCTTGAGTCCATGGGATGTGCCGTCATCCGCATTCCCTTCGATAATCGTTCAAAGAATCTTATTTCTGATCTGATATTCTTCAGGCGCCTCAAAAAGGTGTACAAGCAGTTGGGACCTGACTTCATTTTTCATTACGTCGCAAAACCAAACATCTATGGTTCTCTTGCGGCCGAACAGCTGAACATTCCTTCGGTTGCAGTGGTCACGGGCCTTGGCTACGGATTCGCGAAGCAAAATTGGCTTTCGCAAATTATGCAAATGCTTTACCGGCGCGCGTTCAGAAAAGTGAATGAGGTGTGGTTCCTTAACAATGACGACGCAAAAATTTTTGCGGACAGAAAAATTATTTCCATCGACCGCATGAAGGTGCTTCCGGGAGAAGGAGTGAATGTCGGTCATTTCGCCGCGTCTCATTCTGTAAACGACAAAGGGTCGTTTCGGTTTCTGATGAGCAGCAGGTTGCTGAAGAGCAAAGGCATCGGACTGTATGCTCAGGCAGCGAGGATTCTGCGCAAAAAAAATTACGACATAAGTTGCGGCCTCATCGGTTTCTTCGAAGTAAATCATCCCGACTCAATCTCCGAAGCCGAGTTGCATCAATGGGAAAAAGAGTGCGGGGTAAAATATTTTGGTTTTGCCGAAGACGTTCGCCCGTTTCTTCGCGACACGGATTGTTTTGTTTTTCCATCTTATTACAATGAAGGAGTGCCGCGATGCCTTCTTGAAGCAGCGAGCATGAGTGTTCCGATTATTACTTCCAACAACAGGGGTTGCAAAGAGGTTGTACTGAATAATTCGAACGGTTATCTGTGCAATGTGAACGATCCTTTTGATCTTGCCGACAAAATGGAGCGGATGATGCAATTGACCGCCGAACAACGATTGCGAATGGGTGCAAACGGGCGAGCACTTGTGATTCGCCAATTCAACATCGACAAACTCATCGCCATTTATCATCAAACGCTTGACATTCCCTTTGCAGACTGAATTGCGAAATGTTTTTCGATAAATTTCAAGATACCGCTCCCGGTTATCAACTGGTTCCATTCGCGGCCATCCAATGACCCATTCACAAAATCGAATCGTTCCAGTTGCTCCCATGATAGATTCGACCAGTCATCGTTCAGGTAAAAGAATCTCGACCCGCTTGTTTTTTCAAACTCGGTTGCCCACGCGGTGGGTGTGGTAATGATCCTAACACCGCAGGCGAGGTAGTCGAGAATCTTGGACGAAGTTTGTTTGTCGAAAGGCGGCGAGGCTTTCCTGAAGTTCAATCCGTAGTTCGCGTTGGCGAGTTGAGCATATAATTCTGGCGGCCGGAGCAGACCCGCAAAATAAATGTTTGGGGTGCCTGAAAATTTGTTAGCGATCCTCGCATCCGAGTTGCCGGCAAGAAGCAGTGAATGTCCCTTCAGCGCGCCATCAACAAACATCTTGAGCAGTTTGGTGGTATCACTGTCATTTTGAATTGTTCCGGCAAAAACAAAGTCGAATGTTTTTCTAAGGGGTCGTTCGTGTACCGTCGGCAGAGAATAAACGCCCATGTCCCGAAGAAAATGTGGCACGTTGTCATTGAAGTTGAACTGCGACCGCACGTGATCGTTCAGAAATATCCGGGCATCCGGTCGGGTATTGAAAAGTTTCTTGATCCGGTTTTTCGCATTGGAAAATGGTGGAACTGATGAAGAGGCATATTCATGAATGAGCAGTGCCGACCTTCGCCGCGATCGATGTGTTCCCATGAACACCCACTCAATATCCGCATCATAATGATATTCATTGTTCGTTGCAACAACGACATCATAACCTTTCGATTGAAAGAACAAACGGTAGGCTTCAATCTCTGGTAGAATCGCTTTGCCCGGATGAAGAAATGCGATGCGCATCGTATAAAAATAAATAACATTAATCAGTGCTTCGTAATTTCGAATTTTGATAAACTATGGAAGTAACAGCAAAGACAGCGCAGCAGTTGCGGATCACGGAAGAAGAGTTCGAGTTGATAAAGCAGAAGCTTGGAAGAACACCAAACTTCACGGAATTGTGTGCGTTCAGCGGCATGTGGAGCGAGCATTGCAGTTACAAGAATTCAATCAAGTGGTTGAAAACGCTGCCTCGTGAAGGGAAGAAAATGCTGGTGAAAGCCGGAGAGGAAAACGCGGGGCTGATGGATATTGGCGATGGATACGGGGTTGTGTTCAAGATCGAGTCGCACAATCATCCTTCGGCGATAGAGCCGTTTCAGGGAGCGGCTACCGGCGTCGGCGGGATTCACAGAGATATATTCACGATGGGTGCAAGGCCCATTGCGGCATTGAATTCACTGCGTTTCGGCGACCTTGGAGAACATAAAACGCAGCGCTTACTAACAGGTGTTGTTCATGGCATCGGGCATTATGGAAATTGTTTCGGAGTGCCAACCGTAGGTGGTGAAGTTTATTTCGAAGATTGTTATCATACCAATCCACTGGTGAATGCAATGAGCGTAGGGATTGTGAAAAGTGGTGAAACGATTTCAGCTACTGCAACCGGAGAAGGCAATCCGGTTTTTTTCGTGGGCAGTGCCACGGGTAAAGATGGTATCGGGGGAGCCTCTTTCGCATCTGCGGACATCACTGAAGAAAGTGCAGAGGAACTTCCTGCAGTTCAGGTGGGTGATCCGTTTCAGGAAAAGAAATTGCTGGAAGCGTGTTTGGAAGTAATAAAAACCGGCGCGGTCGTTGGGATGCAGGACATGGGCGCTGCGGGCATTATTTGCTCGACGTCGGAGATGAGTGCAAAGGGCCAGGTAGGAATGCGAATTGATCTCGACAAGGTCCCAACACGTCAGACGAACATGAAAGCATGGGAGCTGTTGTTGAGCGAAAGCCAGGAGCGTATGCTGATGGTTGTTGAGAAAGGGAAGGAAGAAATCGTAAAGGCGGTATTCACGAAGTGGGATTTGCCTTGTTCGGAAATTGGAACCGTAACGAGCGATGGCATTTTGAGATTCTACATGCATGGAAATCTTGAAGCAGAGTTGCCTGCAGAGGAATTGGTTCTCGGTGGCGGCGCTCCTCAATATGACCGCGACTTCCGCGAGCCCGCTTACCTCGCGAAGATTCGTGCCTTTGATCCTGCCAAGGTCGAAGTACCTGATAACTTGCGGCGAATTGCATTGAAATTGATTACTGTTCCCAGCATTGCGTCGAAGCGATGGATATATACACAATACGATAGCATGGTAGGCACGGGTAATACTACCACTAACAACCCTTCCGATGCACAGGTAGTAGTCGCAAAACCTACGAAGAAAGCGCTGGTGCTAACTACAGATTGCAACAGCCGCTACGTTTTTGCCGACCCATATAGAGGTGCGATGATCGCTGTGAGTGAGGCCGCACGAAACATTGTCTGTTCAGGTGGCGAACCGCTTGGAATTACCAATTGTCTGAATTTCGGTAATCCATACGACCCCGAAGTTTACTACCAGTTCGTTGAAGCCATCAAAGGAATGGGAGAGGCGTGCCGCAAGTTCGATACTCCTGTTACAGGTGGCAACGTAAGTTTCTACAATCAAAATCCCGATGGCGCGGTTTACCCGACCCCGACAATCGGAATGGTGGGATTACTGAACGATATCGATGACCGGATGACGCTAAATTTTAAAGCTGAAGGCGATCTGATTTTTCTTATCGGCAAAAGCTCCGGTGACATCAACTGTTCCGAGTACCTCCATAAAATCAAAAATGTTGAACTCAGTCCCGCCCCAGAATTTGATCTTGAAACTGAATACCGGCTTCAGCAAAAAATCGCCGCACTGATTAAAAACCGTCTGATTGCTTCCGCACATGACGTGAGCGAAGGTGGCCTGTTCATTTCGTTACTCGAATCCTCGTTCAGCGATGATTTGGGATTCGATGTGGTTGCAAACGACTATAAAATCCGCAAAGACGCTTACTGGTTTGGCGAAGCACAAAGCAGGGTGGTAGTGAGCGTGGACCCATCGATGGCAGATGAGTTTAGAGAATTCATGGGCGATCACCCGTACGAAGAGCTTGGCGTTGTGACCTCCGGTTCGGTAGAAGTCGATGGACAGAACTGGGGTAATATCGGGGAATGGAAAGAAAAGTACGACACTGCGATTGAAACATACCTTGAAAACGAATCTGAGGAAGCATTAACAGCTATCTGACCGTGATAGATACCCAGGCAGAAATCATCGTTACCGGAGCCGCCGGATTTATCGGAAGTTGTTTAACCGGATTCCTCAATGAGCACGGTTACCGGAACCTTGTTCTTGTTGATGATTTTTCTGAAGAAGGAAAGGAGCTCAACCTGGCAGGAAAGTCGTTCGCAAAAAAAATCGACAGGCATACGTTTATTGCCGATTTGCACAATTCGAAGTCGGTCCCTGCTTTCATCTTTCACCTTGGCGCGCGCACCGACACAACGGAATTCGACTACGAAGTGCACAGGCAATTGAACCTTGAATATTCTAAGTCGATCTGGCAATATTGCGCAAGTCGGAATGTACCACTCGTCTACGCCTCTTCCGCCGCAACATATGGCGACGGCATCTTCGGTTACGACGATGACCATGCGGTGATCGACAAACTGCAACCGTTGAATCCGTACGGGGTATCGAAGAACGAGTTCGACAAATGGGCGCTGCAGCAGGAGTCTCAACCTCCGTTTTGGGCCGGATTGAAATTTTTCAATGTGTACGGTCCCAACGAATACCATAAGGGACGCATGGCAAGTGTGATATGGCACTCCTTTAACCAAATCGTTTCGACCGGCGAAGTGAAATTGTTCCGCTCACATAAAGAAGGATTTCGTGACGGCGAGCAGTTGCGCGATTTCATATATGTCAAGGACATCGCGGAAGTATGTTTCTGGCTGACGCAGACTCAACCCGAATCTGCGATCTACAATCTCGGCACAGGCAGGGCGCGCGCGTTCAAGGACCTTGTAGCCGCGACTTTCAACGCAATGGATCGCCAGACGAATATCATTTATATCGACATGCCCGAGGATATCCGCGACAAGTATCAATACTTCACGGAAGCAAAAATGGATAAACTACGCAAAGCAGGTTACACCGCCCCTTTCCGCTCACTCGAAGAAGGCGTGACAGACTATGTGAGGCGGTACCTCGCGAATCCGAACCGCTATTATTGAATGGAGGCTGTATTTTCGCAGCTATTTTCCATCAACATGAACAATCGAATTGCAATCATTGGGGGCGGCAACCTCGGCTCGGCCATCGCAGAAGGCGTTTTGAAAAGTGGTTTTGCAGAAGCTGCCGACATCACCATTACGAAAAGGAACACCGTAACCCTGAAACATCTTAAAGAGCAAGGCGTAGTTACCGGTTCCGATAACGTAGAGGCGGTTCGTTCCGCCAGGCTGGTCATTCTGGCGGTAAAGCCGTTCCAGGCAAAGGATGTGTTGACACAGATCAGACCGGCGCTCACTGCCGACCACCTGCTGGTTTCAGTAGTAACCGGTGTGATGATCAACGACATCGAAGAAACCATCGGTATCAAAATGCCCGTCTTCAGGGCAATGCCAAATACCGCGATTGCAATTCAGCAAAGCATGACCTGCATCAGTTACAATCATGCAGGAAGCGCGGATATCAACCGCGTAACTGATCTGTTCATGACGCTTGGCCGTGTTGTGAACATCGAAGAAAAGCTGATGAACGCCGCGACCGTGCTCGGTGCTTGTGGAACAGCCTATGCTATGAGGTACATTCGCGCAAACATACAGGGAGGGATCCAGATCGGTTTCGATGCGCTGACTGCCAGTCTGATCGCGGCGCAAACGGTCAAGGGGGCGGCGGAACTCCTGCTGCAAAAAGGTTCCCATCCCGAATCAGAGATCGATAAAGTAACCACTCCAAAGGGTTGTACCATTGCCGGCCTTAACGAAATGGAACACCAGGGATTCAGTTCTTCGCTGATAAAAGGCATCGTTGCGAGCTACGACAAGATCTCAATTGACTGATGACCGCGAGATTTCCACATCGTTCTCCTGAGTTGTGAAAATCCCCTAGCTTTGTATGACCTTCTGGATTTTTTTCCTACCGATTCCTTAGGTCGCCAAGAAATTTTACTGTTGAATAAAGACTTAGAATAAACTCGTTCTATGGCGAAATATATTTTTGTTACCGGGGGTGTTACTTCTTCGTTGGGCAAGGGGATCATTGCAGCCTCGCTTGCAAAATTGTTGCAGGCAAGAGGGTTGAAAGTGACCATTCAGAAGTTCGACCCGTATATCAACGTGGATCCGGGGACTCTCAATCCGTATGAACACGGCGAATGTTTCGTCACAGAAGACGGAGCCGAAACGGATCTCGACCTTGGTCACTATGAAAGATTTCTCAACATCTTCACTACCCAGGCGAACAATGTTACTACCGGCCGCATCTATCAGACGGTGATCAACAAAGAACGTGAAGGTGCCTACCTTGGCAAAACCGTTCAGGTAGTCCCGCATATCACCGATGAGATCAAGCGACGCATCCTTTTACTTGGACAAACAAAGCAGTACGACATCATCATCACCGAGATCGGTGGAACAGTAGGCGACATCGAGAGTCTTCCGTTCATAGAGGCGGTTCGTCAACTGCAATGGGAACTCCCGGAAGAGGACACAGTGGTTGTGCATCTTACTCTGATACCTTACCTGAAAGCTGCAAAGGAATTGAAGACGAAGCCAACGCAGCATAGTGTAAAGATGTTAAGCCAGGAAGGGGTACATCCTGATATTATCGTATGTCGTACGGAAGAGGCGCTGAGTCCGGAGATCCGCAGAAAGATCGCTTTGTTTTGCAATGTGAAGCAGGAGGCGGTGATAGAAGCGGCGGATGCATCAACGATTTATGAAGTGCCTCTCGCGATGATGCGCGAAAAGCTCGACCTCATCTCGTTGAAAAAGATGAACATCACCGAATACAAAGAACCGGAGCTTACGCGTTGGAAGGAATTCCTCGACAAACTTAAATATCCGAAGAGTAAAGTCACGATCGGTTTGATCGGCAAATACATCGAGCTGCAGGATGCGTATAAATCCATACTCGAGGCTTTCGTGCATGCAGGTGCAATGAACGAATGCAAGGTTCAGGTGGTAAATATTCATAGCGAATTCATCACGGATGAAAACGTGGGAGAAAAATTGGGAAGCCTTGACGGATTACTTGTTGCTCCCGGTTTTGGTCATCGCGGCGTTGAAGGGAAGATCATTGCGGTGCGGTATGCACGCGAAAACAATCTTCCGTTCTTCGGTATCTGCCTCGGTATGCAGATGGCCGTAATTGAGTTTGCGCAAAATGTACTTGGATTGAAGAATGCACATTCTACCGAAATGGATCCGGATACACCGGAACCTGTGATCGATCTGATGGAGGCACAGAAAAAGGTAACTGCAAAAGGAGGAACGATGCGTCTTGGTTCATATCCATGCGTAGTGAAGGAAGGAACGCTTGCTGAGCGGATCTATCAGCAGCCGGTCATTCACGAGCGCCATCGTCACCGCTGGGAGTTCAACAACGTTTACCTTTCGCGCTTTGAAGCTGCAGGTATGGAAGCGAGTGGAAAGAATCCCGACAGCGATCTGGTTGAGATCATCGAGCTAAGAAATCATCCGTTCTTTATCGGAGTACAATACCATCCTGAGCTGAAAAGTACAGTCGAAAATCCACAGCCGATCTTTGTCAGCTTCATTCACGCGGCAAAACATTATTCTGAGGCCAAAAGTGCAATGAAATCACCGCTCTTGCAAAGTGAAATGATATAGTTGGGCAACCCATATCTTTGCAGCTCTAAAATTTGTAAATGGGCAGCATGGATCGCAATACGGTGATAGGTTTTGTGTTATTGGCAGTCCTTCTTTTCCTTTATCTCTTCTTATCGACAAAAAGCAGTCAGGAACTTCAAAGGCAACGTCAGAATGAACTGGATTCAATCGCACGAATAAGAACGCGTGATTCAATTGCTGCTTTAAAGCCACTTGCACCCGCAAATCCCGCAGATACCGGCTCGCAAGCACAACCGGTGGTTCAGACCGAACAGCCGCTTGTTGTTGAGAATGAAGTGTTGCGCATCACTTTCAGTAATAAAGGTGGCCAGCCGAAAGCGGTCGAGCTGAAAAAGTACGTGTCTAACAACAATGGGAAGCCGGTTGTTTTAAACGGAACATCGTTCGATAAATTCTCGTATGCACTCAATACCGGTCCGCAACAGGTGAGTCAGGTGAGTGAACTGTTTTTCAGTCCTGGCACGGTGAAGCGCAATCCCGACCAATCGCAAACTGTTTCGTTCATCCTTTCGCAAAATGGGGGAACGGTCGAGCATCAGTTTACCATAAAGCCCAATGCTTATCTGGTCGCATGGAACGTTCAGTTGAATGGAGCGGATCGTCTTCTGACGCAGGGGGCCTTCAATCTTATCTGGCAGGCGCAGCCTGTTCAACACGAAAAAGACGTGGTGTACGAACGTCAGCAAACCAACATCTGTTTCTATGAAGACAATGATTTCGATTATATCATGTCGAGATCTTCGAAGCTGTTTGAGAAACCCGTTCAATGGGTGAGTGTTGCGCAGCAGTTTTTCAATACTACTTTGATTGCGAGAAATAATTTCACATCCGGGCAGGTAAGCTGGGTGCGTCAGGAGTCTGATACATCGTCGATCATTGCGCAATCGACGGCGAACCTTCAGGCGAAGCTTCCGTTGGGCACATTGGCCAACATTCCCCTTGAACTTTACTTTGGACCCAACGAATACAAGATACTGAAGCAACAGGCGCCTGAGATGGACAAGATTGTGAATCTCGGACGCGACTTCTATGCGTTTGTACGTCCCATCAACAAGTACATCGTGATGCCCGTATTTGGCTTCTTCAATTCATTTGTTGTAAGTCTTGGTGTGGTGATCGCCCTTCTGACCATCTTCATCAGGTTGCTAACATCGCCGCTTGTTTACACGAGTTATCTGAGTGGTGCCAAGATGAAGGCGTTGAGGCCCGAGATTGAAGCGATGAAACTTAGGCTGGGCAATGATCAGCAGCAGGTAGGGATGGAACAGATGAAGTTGTTTCGTGAGGCCGGCGTGAATCCTTTGGGCGGATGTATTCCTGCGTTGTTACAGATTCCGATATTCTTTGCTTTATATAGTTTCTTCAATTCAAATATTGCGTTGCGTGGCGAAAGCTTTCTGTGGGCCGATGACCTTTCGACGTATGATGTGATTTTGAAATTTCCGTTTTACATCTGGGGCCTGGGCGATCACCTCAGTCTATTTACGTTGCTTGCAGTAATCACCAGCTTTTTGATTTCGTTGTACAACATGAACATGACGCCAGATCAAAGCAATCCGGCGCTCAAGTACATGCCATATATCTTTCCATTTATTCTGTTGTTCATCTTCAACAGGTTGCCATCGGCGTTGACATGGTACTACACCGTATCCAATGTCATTACGCTGATACTTCAGTTTATTATTCAGAATTACATTATCAACCACGACAAGATCCTGGCAAAGATCTCCGAGAACAGGAAGAAACCAAAGGTGAAACCTAAGTGGCAGGAGCGTTTTGAGCAGATGCAGGAAACGCAAAAAAAACTCCAGGACGCGAAGACGAAGGGGAGGAAGTGATCGGGGCTTTGAGCTATGAGCTCTGAGCTTTGAGCTGTGAGCTTTGCAAGTTCAAGTATCCGTCTGACAACTTACATCCGAAGTGCCGAATATTAACACTTCGAAAAGTGGATGATGCCATTTGTTAAATCCTGTGTATGTTCGTCCTTTGTCTAAGGTTAAACCTTAAAGCTCATAGCTCAAAGCTCATAGCCCTCAGCCCATCCCCAATACAACTCCCTACCACAATCCAACGTCTTTAAGTATCTTACCTCCACATTAGGTATCATGAAAACATCGATCCTTATATTAACCCTGTCCTTGTTCTTTGTTCGTGCGGAGGCGCAGAAGAAAGTGTCCGAACTCACGCTCGTATACGACGCGAGTGTGACTACCGGAAATGCAGAACCGAAAATGGCCGACGCCTTTGATGGCGCCACAACCACAATTTATCTGAAAGGAAACATGAGCCGGTCGGAAATGGTGAGCGCATTGTTTTCCTCAACAACCATTCACGACAGTAAGACTGGAAACGCGGTTGTTCTGAGAGAGGTAAGCGGACAGAAATTGTTGATCCGGATGACGGCAGAAAACTGGCAGCAGAAGAATCAGCGTTATAAGGGGATCACGTTTACAAATACCGATGAAACGAAAGTGATTGCCGGTTACAAGTGTATCAAGGCCGAAGCGAAGATGAACGATGGCGCTTCTTTCATTGTGTATTATACGCCCGATCTGGTTCCTGAAAACAAAGAATACGACTATCACTTCAAGGAACTGAACGGACTTCCGCTGGAATATGAGCTCACACAGAGAAATCTTAAGATCCGCTATACCGTTTCAAGGATCAGCATGAATCCGGTTCCCGCTTCAAAATTTGATATACCCACAAGCGGATACAGGGAGCTGAGTTACGAAGACAGTAAGAAAATGAATGTTGGTAACTGATTACTTCTTCAACCGGATCTTCAGATCAACCATTTGAAGATTCGACTTGAAGCAAGGTTTTCTGTGGTTCATCTTCACCTGTGATGGAAGAACATAAATGGTGTTCCCGCGCTGATATGTAACAACAGAATTGTAGAGCGTGAACTCTTTGTTTCTTGCGGTACTCAGCAAGTGACTGCCGGAATACGCGGGTGAAGATTTCAGGGTGAAACCGCCGGAAGAACGCAATGGCGTGAAGGCAGGTTCAACTGCAGAACCCTTCTTCTTCTTTCCCCCGCTGCTCGCCACAGAAAGGGCAACGATACTCAACATGAGCATACAAGCCAGTGACTTTTTAAGCATGTGGT
>JAESFU010000638.1_pt1 | contig 14339 bp, 10 predicted proteins | sample 9269461 | NCBI WGS metagenome assembly JAESFU01 (sample SAMN14502556, study PRJNA617107) | algae metagenome | isolation source: Stenomitos rutilans HA7619-LM2 and co-occurring heterotrophs from cave walls | place: USA: Waikapalae cave, Hawaii | collected 2009-07-28
AACTGGTACACCTCGGGCTGGGTCGGCGGCTATCTCAACCGCCAGGGCTACTACTCGGCCAACATGACGACCGCCAAGGAATTCATGACGCCCGACGAGTGGGGCTTCTGGATCGAAGGCAAGCCGGCCGAAGGCGACATCCTCAACCCCGATGGCGTGGTGATGGAGAAGGCCGGCGCCGTGCGTGACGGCGGCTCGTTCGAGGAACGCATGGGCAAGGTCGCCTGCTGGAACTCGGTGATGGACGAGGACCGCTACATGGTCACGCGCTGGAACGAGTTCATCGCGGCTTGATGAGCCACCGGCTCACCCTCCCCCTCGCGGGGAGGGTGGTGCAGCTAGGACCGTAAGGTCCGTAGCGGAACCAGGGTGGGGGAGCCACACGCTCCGAGCGTGCTTCGCCCCCCACCCCGTCCCTCCCCGCAAGGGGGAGGGTGGCCCGACTGATCCACCGGAGCAAAGCATGGCCGTCGCAGAAGGCAGTCCCGTCGCACTCCCCGCCACCAAGCCGAAACGGCGCGCCGTGCCGTTTTCGCTGGGTCGCATCGCGTCCTATCTGCAGGCACTGCCGCTCTGGCTGATCCTGGCGTTCTTCCTCGCCATCCCGATCCTGTTCCTCGTCGTCATCAGCTTCTGGGACTACGACTTCGCCCGGATGTATCCGGATTTCATCTTCACCAACTACGTCGATACGCTGGGCAGCTGGGTCACCTGGAAGACCTATCTCAACACGCTGAAATTCGCGGCGATCGTCTGGGCGCTGACCCTCTTCATCGGCTTCTGGGTCGCATATTTCCTCGCCTTCTATGTGCGCAGCGCGACGACGCAGACGGTGCTCTTCCTCATCTGCACGGTGCCGTTCCTCACCTCCAACATCATCCGCATGATCTCGTGGATCCCGGTGCTGGGCCGCAACGGGCTGGTGAACTCTACGCTGGTGCAGCTCGGCATCGTGCCGCAGCCGATCGAGTGGCTGCTCTACTCCGATTTCGCCGTCGTCCTCGCCATGGTGCACCTCTACACGCTCTTCATGGTGACGCCGATCTTCAACACGCTGATGCGCATCGATCGTTCGCTGATCGAGGCGGCACGCGATGCCGGCGCCAGCGCCTTCCAGATCCTGTGGAACGTCATCCTGCCGCTGGCCAAGCCGGGGATGGCGATCGGCACCATCTTCGTCGTCACCCTTGTGATGGCAGATTTCTCCACCGTGCAGGTGATGAGCGGCGGGCAGTCCGCCTCGGTGGCGCTGATGATGAAGAACCAGATGTCGCTGCTGCAATATCCGGGTGCTGCGGCCAATGCCGTCGTGCTGCTGGTGCTGGTGCTGCTGCTGGTCGCCGGCATCCTCCGCATCGTCGATATCCGCAAGGAGCTCTGAGATGGGTCGGGACAAGCGTACGATCGGCTTCTACGTTCTTGCCGCCTTCTTCGCCCTGTTCGTGCTGTTCCTCTACGGCCCGCTGAGCGCGATCTTCATCCTGAGCTTCCAGGGGCCGTCGGGCGGCCTCACCTTTCCGCTCAATGGCGTCTCGGTGCACTGGTTCTTCAACCTGTTCGAAAAGCAGGCCGTAGGCGATTTCGGCGCGAGCTTTTCCCGCTCGCTGCTGCTCGGATTGATGGTGATGGCGGCGACGGTGCTGGTGGCGCTGCTCGCCGGCCTAGCGTTCCGTCGCAAGTTCATCGGCGGGACGCCGCTCTTCTATCTGACGATCGCCAGCCTCGTCGTGCCCTCGATCATCGTCTCGCTCGGTATCGGCGTGCTGTTCCAGCAGATCGGCATTCGTCCGAGCTGGTTCGGTTCAGGCTACGGCGCCCACCTCACCTGGACGCTGCCCTTCGGCGTCCTGATCATGTTCGCGGTCTTCAACCGCTTCTCGCCCAGCTACGAGGAAGCGGCACGCGACCTTGGTGCCTCGCCCTGGCAGACCTTCTACCATGTGCTCCTGCCGATGATCGCACCCAGCCTTGTCGGTGTCGGTCTCTTCGGCTTCTCGCTGAGCTACGACGAGTTCGCGCGGTCGCTTCTGACGATGGGCACGTTCAACACCCTGCCGCTCGAGATCTACGGCATGACCACGAACGTCACGACGCCGGTGCTCTACGCGCTCGGCACGGTGACCACTGTGTTCTCGTTCCTGATCATCGGCGGTACGGTCGGCATCATCGCGCTCATCTCCCGCAAGCGGGCCGGCTGATGCGGCTGCTGGTCATCAACCCGAACACCACCGCTTCGATGACGGAAAAGATCGGCCACGCCGCGGCGCTCGTCGCCTCGGCTGGTACCGAGGTCGTGGCGCGCAATCCGGCGACAGGTCCGGCCTCGATCCAGGGCGTCGAGGATGGCGAGGCGGCGCTGCCTGGCCTGTTCGAGGAGATCGACAAAGCCGACGGGTTCGATGCCATCATCATCGCGTGCTTCGACGACACCGGCCTCTATGCCGCGCGCAAACGGACGCAGATCCCGGTCGTCGGCATTGGCGAGGCCGCATATCACTACGCCATGCTGGTGGCCGAGCGCTTCAGCGTGGTGACGACGCTCTCCGTCTCGATCCCGGTGATCCAGGAAAACATCATGCGCTATGGGCTCAGCGCCCGTTGCGGCAAGGTGCGGGCATCCAACGTGCCGGTGCTCGAGCTGGAGCGCCCTGGCTCGGTGGCACGCGAGACCATCTCTGACGAGATCGCGACGGCCCTGTTGCACGACAATTCCGACGCGATCGTGCTCGGCTGCGCGGGCATGGCCGACCTTGCTGCCGACCTTTCGGCGCGCCACCACGTGCCGGTCGTCGACGGCGTCGCCGCTGCCGTGAAGCTTGCCGAAGGTCTGGTGACATTGCGGCTCGGCACCTCGCAAACGGGACCGTTCCGGCATACGCTCGCCGCATGAAGCTCGACATCCGCCCGATGAGCCGGACCGACCTCGAAGCGGCGCTCGGCTGGGCGCGCGACGAGGGATGGAATCCCGGCCTCGACGATGTCGGCCCGTTCTACGCGCAGGATCCCTCCGGCTTCCTGATGGGTTGGCTCGGCACCGTCCGTGTCGGCTGCATCTCGGTGGTGAAATACGGCGCCGATTTCGCGTTTCTCGGCCTCTACATCGTCCACCCGGCGCATCGCGGCAAAGGCTATGGCAAGGCGATCTGGGACGCCGGCGTTGCCAGTGCGGCAGGCCGCACCATCGGGCTCGACGGCGTTCCAGCCCAGCAGGGCAATTACCGCAAGTCCGGTTTTGCCCTGGCCTATGGCAGCGCCCGCTGGAGCGGGACGTTGCGCGGCCTCGTCACCAAGCGCTCCTACGTCCGGCCGATCACCATGGACGACCTGGCTGCAGTCGACGCGTTTGATCGCGAACATTTCCCGGCACCGCGTACTGGCTTTCTCATGGCATGGCTCGCGCCGTCCCCAACACGACAGACCGAAGGCTACTTCGAGGATGGCGTGTTGCGGGGCTATGGCACGGTTCGCCGCTGCGTCTCCGGCTGGAAGATCGGGCCGCTGTTTGCGGAAACGCCGGCCATCGCCGAGTCTCTGCTTGCAACGCTTGTTACGCCTGCCGGTGTTGATCCGATCTTCATCGACGTGCCCGGGCCGAACGAGGCGGCCGTGGCAATGGTCAAGCGGCTGGGCTTTACCCCGGCTTTCGAAACCGCGCGCATGTATCTGGGTGCTGCGCCGGAGTTGCCGCTGGGACGAGTGTTCGGCGTTACGACGCTGGAACTCGGCTAGGTCTCAGGACCGCACCAACACCGCCTTGCCGTCGATCGTTGCGTCTACGAGCGAGTCGAACAGGCGGCAGTTCCAGTCCTGCCGCACCATGCGGAGGATGTGCAACGGGTCGCGGCCGGTGATGCGGAACCGGGCCGGGTCGGCGACTGCCTTGGTGAAATCGCAGCCTTGTTCGAGCATTGCCTCAAGGGCGACCTGCTGGCGTTCGATGCGAAAGAGGTCTGAGCCGATGCCGTTGATGCGCGTCCTTGCTCCGATCCATTGATGCAGGCGCTCGCCGGACAGGGTCTCGCTGGGCGGGGCGAACGACACCATCTTGCGGCCCTCCTCGATGGGCAGGGTAGGGGCAAGCGGATACCAGAAGTCCATCGCTTCCTGGACCGGCACGGTGACCTCGATCGCCTCGGCGATTGCTTCGGTGGCAGAACGGCGCAGGCAGAGGAGGCCCTCCACCGGCAGGCGCATCTCGGCCAGCGCGGCGATGAGACGCTCGCCTCCGCCGGTGCCGAAGGCGGCATTGATGCGATCGTTCAGGCTCGGCACCCAGAGGTCGCGCGGAACCCAGGTCAGGTGACGCATCAGGGGGTCGACAAGCACGATGACGTCGGTGTTCGCGTCCCACTCGTCGCGGTCGAGGATACTGACGGCAATGGTGTAGCGGTCCGGAACGGCCTGTGCAGCCTCGGTGCGCAGACCGCGCGACACTCCGGCGACGTAGGCAAGGCTGGCGGCGAATATCGCTGGAGCGGCGGCGAGGATCATGAGCCGTTCGCGGCCATATGATGCACGTAGTGCCAGCGAGAGTGTGCCGAGCCAACGGCTGAAGCCGCGTCCCAACAGCGTGCCTCGTTGAGCCGCTGGCCAATGGACGGCGGTGCGCTCGCCTCGTGCCGCCTGGTCGGCCAGCAGGTCGCGGAGGGTGGTTGGATAGCTGTGCGACGCAACGACCTGTGGGGCCCACACCGGTCGATCGGCACGGCGCATCCTGCGATGAAACTCGGTATCCTCACCGATGCGTAGGTCCTCCCGGAACGTCCCATAGTGCTCGAACAGGATGCGCGCGTAGCTCGCGCCATAGCGGAACGCCTTGCGCTTCGGGATGCCGGCCATGCGACGCGTATGCAGGGCGACATGACCGGCCCAGGCAAAGAGATTGCCCGGCTGACCGTTGCTGACGGCGGAAGCCACCGCAAGTCGGCCCTTGCGGTGCAGGGCGAGCCGTTGCGCCGCCCAATCGGGTGCGGCGACAAGGTCGGACGCGAGGAACGCGACAAACGGGGCACGCGTCGCGGCGATGCCGACGTTGCGGGCTGCGCCGGGCCACAGCAGTTCCTCCTGCGTGATGGTGCGGATGCGCCGATCGGCCGGCAGCACGCTGGCGACGTCACCGCCGCCGGAGTTCACGACCACAATCTCCAGTGGCTCTGGCTGGCGCAGGATCGACTCGACCGCTGCTCGCAATTCCGCTGGCGCGCGCACTGAGAGGACAATTACGGCCAGCTCCGGCTCGGTCACTCGTGAGCCCCTGTCGCGCGACGGGCCGTCGTCTCCATCGCGAGGAGACGGGCATAGCGGGGATTGCGGGAAATGAGATCGCGCACCAGCTCCCCAGTTCCACTCGGCGAGCGGTAGACGGCAACGTCGGCGATGCCGCGCGTGCCGTAGCCGCACCAGTGGTCGGCAGCGCTGCCGATATCGAGAGCAATGCCGCCGGCGGCCTTGATCCAGTGGCAATAGACCTTACCGAGCATGCCCGCCGAGACGAGCACCGTCCGGCCGCCTGCATCGGCCGCAAGCGTATGTCGCAGCTGCTCGAACACGTCGGGATAGTGGCGCGCACCTGACTGGCTGGCAAAGCCCGCTGCGTATTTTCGCTCCGGCGGGATCGCGTACGACGTCCCGACACGCACGCCGTAATCCCGTTCGACTATCTCACCGAGATGGCCGTGGCAGGTGATCAGATCGACGCTACCCAGCCGCGGTAGGATGATGTCCCATAACCCCCAGAACGCAAGCGACTGATGGATGTGGCAGGTTGTCCAGGTCGCGGAAGCGGCGTTGGCAGCAACGAAATCGGTGGCCGCCAGCAGTCCGCGCATGTTGCGGCCATTGGCCAGGTGGGCGGTACGTTCGGTCTGGTAGAAGACGCGCGTGGCGCGATCGAGGTCGGGTATGCCGACGACGTCGGCGGTACGGATCGCTGCCTGCAGCGCATTCGACAGCTCGGTTGTCGGGGTGGCGTCCGTGCCCCACCAGGTATGGCTGTTCTGCGCCAGGTCGGATGCCTGGAAGTCAGCCAAATCGGAGCGGTAGGGAAGCATGGCGCCCTCACCATCACCGAGCCGCAGCAGCGAAAATGGTCGGCCGGCATCGGCAGCGTCGATGATCCTAAGCGACACTCCGAGCGCGTCCTGCAGCAGGAACGAGGCATCGATCAGGTGGTCCCCGGGACGAGCTGCCCGATGGGCTGCGTGCGTGCGCGCCAGATCGGAAAGATCGTCGGCCGCGGACGCACCTCCGCCCGTGCGCAGGCCAGCAAGGACACTGGCCTCGGAAGGTTCGCTCGGCTCTGCCAGCCCTCCTTCGAGCAGGGCCGCGTAGCTCTCGAGCCGCAGGTGCTGGAAGATGCTGTTCAATCGAAGTGACTTGCCGCTTCGACCAGAGGACAATGGCAGGCCATCGAGCACCTGTCGGGCCAGCGGAACGCCGCCAATCTCCTGCGCGGCGGTGATCATGGCGGACAGGTTGCCGCCGCCGATTGCCTCGATCGTTCCGCTTTCCCAGGCCTTCTTGAGCAGAAGATCCGCTTCGGCGTAACGGCGCGCCTCTACGAGGCATTCGATGGTCAGGGAGTCACGCTGGGTCTGGCTGCCCGCATTCGTTGTGGCGAGGAGAGTCAACGCCGTGTCGGTCCGGCCGAGGCGGCGCAGCGCGGTGATGTGCATGCGGAACAACGGCCAATCGCTCGCCGTCAGGTCCGCGTGTCGCGCCAGGAGGTCAATGGTGTCCTGCCAACGGTGCAGAGCCGATTGAAGCTGCGTGGCGGCCATGAGGCAGGCGAGCGGCTGGGTTGTTTCGTCGAGCCCAGCGACGAACGTGGTTGCCTCATCGAGGCGATCGAGCCTGACAAGGAGCAGCACGTGGCGTTGCGCAAGGTCGGCTGCTGGAGCCAACGACCAGATCCGGCGCTGCAGTTCCAGAACCTCGGACCACTGCCCCAGTTCGTTCAGTGTACGCTCGAGACCGCGCAGCCCATCCAGGTCGTCTGGCGCGAGCGACAGCAGCTGGCGGTAGGCGGCCTCGGCTTCCGCCATGCGACCGAGCCAGCTGGCCGCTCGGCCAATTCCCGACAAGGCGCCGAGTTGGCTCGGGCGAAGGTGGTTGACTACGGTCCACGACGCGAGCGCCTCGTCCCACAGCCCCAGCCGCTCGGCGGCCTTGGCGGCGCCTCGGAATGGCGGCGAGCGATCGGGTTGCAATCGCTTCCAGGCCTCGAACGTGGTCTTGGCTTCCACCGCGTGCCCAAGTCGCAGCAACGCGTTGGCCCTTACCTGCAGCGCCCATGCCGATTTCGGTAGAAGCTGTCCGAGCCACGTCGAGGCGTTGAGTTTCCAGACCAGTTTCCGGCGCTCTGCGGCGGGAATCGCTGAATAGGGAGAGTGCTGGTGGGCGCGCGCTTCGGTGGTCTCGGCGAGCTGACGTTCCACAGCTGGAAGGACATGCCGCCAGGCACTGCCGTCGTTCATCTCGGCTGGCGTCCACTGGCTGTAGGCCAGGTCGCGCAGGAACTGCTCACGGGCCGGTTCCAGCGGCGCCTCGATGTCGTCGAGGCTTTGCGAGCAAAGCTCGTAGGCGAGGTTTGCCGGCGAAAGGCAGATTGGAGGTATGCCGGCGAGCAATGCGTCGACTGCGCCGCCGGACGAGTAAGTGACGCAGGTCCAGGCGCCCTTGATGTCGGTGGAGAACGAATTCTCGATATCGGAAACGGCGAGATCGGCGATGCCACTGCATTCGGCGATGGCCTTTTCCCGGTCGCGCCAGCGCATGCTGGGATGGAGGCGCACGACAATAGGTCGGCTCGTCCGAGCGCGGACGGCCCGCGCCGTTTCGCCCAGCCAGGTGGCGATGTCGAGGCCGCGCAACGAGGCATCGCGCCCGACCTGGCCCAATATCAGCACATGCCGCCCGTCGCGGCGGTAGGGCGCAACCTTGATGCCAAGCTCATGGCGCTGGCGATCCCAGCGGTCGGCGGGACTGTCCTTGGCGCAGAAGTCGGCGTCGTCACCCAGCGCACCACCCACCGCCACCCGGAAATAGGGATGTACCTGCCGCGGCCGCAGCGGACGGCGACGAAGGGCGGCCAGCCAGCCGGGCACTGCGGGTCGGAAGCCGCGACCCAGGAGGCTGCTCTCGATCACAACGATCGGGCCCTTGTGTTCCCGATAGATCGAGTTGCGCAGTTGCCCTTGCAGTGATCGGCGCTGTGGGTTGGCGAGGCCATACATGATGGCCACGTCGCAGGGCTGGTATAGCCAGCCGCGGGTAGGCGTCACTCGCATGCCGTCGACGCCGAAGCTCGAAATGTCGGTAAAGCTGACGCTGTCGGTGAATATTCTGGCGTGGAGCATCAGACTCATGGGCAATTGAGCAGCGAAATCGTTACCACGACCGGTCCGTATGGCCCATAACGCACCCGGCATGGCTTCGAGGCAAATCGCTAAGACGTTATTCCTGAACGCAAAATGACCGATCGCCAAGCCGCGACATTGTCACCCCGCGACATTCGGAGATACTCACGCTGCCAAGCAGGCGTTTGTGGACAGGCGGCGTGACGACCAGCATCAACCGAAAGCCGGGAGCAGACGGCAAGCCGCCGTCGAGCCAGCTGCGCGTCGTTCGGCGTCTGTTGAACGATGCGACCGCCGGTCATCGGGCCACATATATCAGTGCGATCGTATGCATGGTGGTCGTCGCCGTTGCCACTTCGGCGATGGCGTGGCTGATGCGGCATGTGGTCAACGATGTGCTGGTTGCCCACCAACAAGCGGCGACCTGGCTGACGGCGGCTGCAGTACTTGTCGTATCGCTGGCGCGTGGCTTTGCCGACTACGGGCAGACCGTCCTGCTCTCCAGAATAGGCAACGACCTGGCTGCCAAGCTGCAGGGCCGGATCTTCGACAAGGTGCTGACGCTTGGCATTGACGACGTGGTGCGATCGCATTCGGCCAAGCTCATCAATCGACTGGTGGGCCATGCGACGGCGGCGCGCAACGTACTGGTTCGCGTGTCGACGAGCGTAGGCTGCGACTTGCTGACAGTGATCCTGCTCGTCGTGGTGATGATTGCACAGGATGTGGCCATGGGGCTGGCGACGATCATCATTGCGCCGCTCGCCATAGTGGGCCTCAACCGCATCATGCGGCGCATCCGAGAACTCGCGGCGCGCGAACAGCAAAGCGTCGCAGGCGTGCTGCAGGCCATGCAGGAGACCGTGCAGGGCATGCGGGTGGTGAAATCGTACACAGCCGAGCCGGCGATGCGAGCCCGGTTCGACCGGGCGAGCCGGGATTCCCTCGAGCGCACGGACAGTGTGGTGCGCATTCGCGCCTGGACTTCCCCTCTGATGGAGGGGCTTGGGGGCGCGCTGATCGCCGGCCTGATCCTCTATTCCGGCTGGCAGACAGTCGCATCGGGCAAGTCGGCTGGCGAGTTCATCGCCTTCATCCTGGCGTTCCTGCTGGCCTACGAGCCGGCCAAGCGGCTGGCCAAGGCCCATGTGCTGCTGCAGCGCGACGTGGTGGGTGTAGAGAAGATGTACGACTTTCTCGACCAGCAGGAGACCGAATCCGCGCACGACCCGCGCCCCGACCTGCAGCCGCTGTCGGGTCGAGTGGAATTTGCCGAAGTGTCATTCGGCTACCGTCCGGGCCGCCCCGTCCTCGACGGCGTGTCGATGCATGTCGACACGGGCGAGACGGTGGCATTGGTCGGCATGTCCGGCGTTGGCAAGTCGACCATAGCGGCATTGCTGCAGGGGCTATATGCGCCGTGGCACGGCGTCATCAGCATCGGAGGTTCAGACATCGCGTCGGTCAACCGCGCCAGCCTGCGGCGGCATGTGGCCGTCGTCAGCCAGGACGCGGTGATGTTCGCCGGGACGATAGGGGAGAATATCGGGCTGGGCCGGCCCGGCGCTTCGGCCGCAGCGATAGAGGCCGCCGCCGAAGCGGCATTTGCGAAGAGCTTTATCGAGGCCCTGCCGCTTGGTTTCGATACGCCGATCGGCGAACGTGGCGCGACGCTTTCCGGCGGCCAGCTGCAGCGCATTTCGATTGCGCGTGCGATCCTCAAGGACGCGCCGTTCATCATCCTCGACGAGGCGACGTCGGCCCTGGACGCGGAATCCGAGCGGCATATCCAGATGGCAATGCGGCGTCTTATGGCGGGCCGCACGACACTGATCATCGCGCATCGGCGTTCCACTATCGAGGGCGCCGATCGTGCCTATGTGCTCGCTGATGGAAAGATTGAAGCCGTTGGCACGGACGATGAGCTGCTGCTGACAAGTCCTTCCTATCGAATGCTTTTTGCGCAAGGCGGATAGTCCAACTAGACCGCAGGCGTCCCTTCCGCTCCGAGCGTCCATGCCAAGTTGCCGCATGTCCCGACGTCCGGTTGACTCTTCGATGTAACCGGTTACATTGTCCGACCAATCCGCCTCGAGAGGGGACGGAAGCTTGCCTGGGCATCCGGTCCGGGCTTTTGGGAGGTATCAATGAAGAAGGTTTTCGCGCTCGCGACGATCGCCGTCGCGTTCATGTCCGGCACTGCGTTCGCGCAGGAGAGCTACAAGATCGGCCTTTCGAACGGCTGGGTCGGCTCCGAGTGGCGCACCCAGATGATCGAGGAAGCGCAGGCAGCTGCTGCCGCCTGGGCCGACAAGGGTGTGAACATCGAGCTGGTCATCCAGAGCTCGGACGTGGACGTGCAGGGCCAGATCGGCGCTGTCCGCAACATGATCAATGAAGGCGTCAACGCCATCATCATCAACCCCAACAGCCCGACGGCGTTCGACCCGGTCTTCGCCCAGGCCAAGGAAGCCGGCATCCTCGTCGTCGCCACCGACGCCGAAGTGAGCTCGCCCGACGCCATCTATGTCGGCATCGACCAGACCGACTACGGCCGCAAGGGCTGTGCCTGGCTCGCCGACACGCTCGGTGGTACGGGCAAGGTCGTGACCATCAACGGCGTCGCCGGCCATCCGGCCAACGAGATGCGCGCGACCGGCTGTAATGAAGCTCTTGCTGCCCACTCGGGCATCGAGATCGTCAACGCCGCCAACGCCAACTGGGACCAGGCCCAGGGGCAGCAGACCATGCAGAACCTGCTCGCCACCTATCCGGACCTGAATGGCGTCTACGTGCAGGACGGCATGGCCGCGGGCGCCTGGCGCGCCATCGAGGCTGCCGGCAAGACGGCCGATATCGCGGCCACTGGCGAAGTGCGCAAGGACTTCCTCGACCTGTGGAGCGCCGGCAAGTACAACTCGGCCGCGTCGGTGAACCCGCCGGGCGTGATGGCTTCGGCCCTCAACGTCGCCGTGCTGCGTCTGCAGGGCAAGGAATTCAAGGACGGCATCTTCGGTGGCGTCTATGGCAACGCCATTTTCCTCGACATCCCGTTCATCGACAATTCGAACCTCGCCGATGCAGTCGCTGCCGCCGAGGGCAAGCCGGGGCACTGGTCGTACACCCAGGTCCTGTCCGTCGAAGACGCCCAGGCCCGCTTCTTCAAGTAAGCAGCCTAGCGGGATCGGGCGTATGCCGTCCGATCCCCCAATCCTTTTCTTCTTTTCGCTGTATCCGATCGCGACCGGGCTGTGTGCTTCGGGCGCCAGGTGGTTGCTCTAAGCCAGCGACCGCGCAAGATGCTGCGCCAGCCAGAAACCGCGAGCGGACGTGCCATCATGACCCCCGTGCTCGAAGCCATCGGCATCCAGAAGCGCTTCGGCGCCGTCGTAGCGCTGTCGAACGGCAGCCTGACGGTGATGCCCGGCGAGATCCACGCCCTGCTCGGCGCGAACGGTAGCGGCAAGTCCACACTGTGCAAGATCGTCGCCGGTACGGTCGCGCGAGACAGCGGCACGCTCCGCCTCAAGGGCGTCGATGCGGTGCTGCGGTCGCCACGTGAGGCCGAAGCACTGGGCGTTGCGCTTTTCTACCAGGAGCTGTCGCTGATCCCGCAGCTCTCGATCGCCGACAATATCTTCCTCGGGCGCGAGCGGACGGGCGGTACTGGCTTTCTCGACAGCAAGCAATTGCGCGCCGATACGGAGGCGCTCATCGCCCGCTTTGCCAAAGTGTCCGGTGCGGGGTTCACTCCTGATGCCCTGGTGTCGCGGCTTTCGCCCGATCAGCGCCAGATCGTCGAGATTCTCAAGGTTCTGGCGCGCCGGCCCAAGCTCATCATCTTCGACGAGGCGACCGCGGCCCTCGATCGTCGGCAGGTGGGCCTGTTCTTCGAAATCCTGCGCGAACTGCGCGCAGACGGGATATCGACGATCTTCATCTCCCACCGCATGGACGAAATCTTCGACATCTCCGACCGCATTACCGTGATGCGCAACGGTGCGTTCGTCTCGAGCTATGCCACCGCCGAGACCGATCGCGATGCCGTCGTGCACGCGATGGTTGGCGAGGTGACGATCCATGATCGTGTCGATCGACCGGCTCGCGCCGCAGCCGCTACGCCTCGGCTGGTGGTACGGAATGCCACGAGCCGTCGCCTCGCCAATGTGTCGCTGACCTTGCAGCCGGGCGAAATCCTGGGGCTGGGCGGCTTGCAGGGGCAGGGGCAGTCGGCGCTGCTGCAGGGATTGTTCGGCGCGATGCCGTTCACGGCAGGCAGTATCGAAATCGACGGCAAGCCGCTGGCCATCAAGGCGCCGGCCGAGGCCATCCGCGCGGGACTGGCCTATGTCTCGGGCGATCGTGGGCGCGATGCCGCGCTGCATGGGCGTTCGATCTTCGAGAACATCGCCGCAGCGACCTTCGTTCGCGAGAAGATGGCGCTGGTCTGGCCGCGGAACCTAAAGGCGCGTTTCGAGGAAGCCGCAGCCGCGCTGAACACCAAGTACGCCGGAATGGAAGCACCCATCGGCTCGCTGTCGGGCGGCAATCAGCAGAAGATTTTCATCGCGCGCTGGCTCGCGACCAACGCTCCGGTGCTGTTGCTCGACGATCCGACCAAGGGCATCGACCTGGCGGCCAAGGCGGACTTCTTCGCACTGGTCCGCGAACTGGCCGACAAGGGTACGAGCATCATCTTCTATGCCTCCGAGGACGCCGAGCTGCTCTCGCTTTGCGACCGTATCCTGGTGTTCAATTCCGGGGCCGTGTCGGGCGAACTCTCAGGCGAGACGCTGACGAGCTTCCACCTCACCAACGCCGCCTATGGAGAGGTCGCATGACCGGCTTCGTGAATCTCTTCCGCGATCGCATCTGGCTCGTGACGCTGGGCGCCTTGATCGCGCTGTTCATCATCAACTGGATCCTGCAGCCCAACCTCGTCACGCCTGGTTCGCTCAAGTCGAACCTGACGCTGTTCCTGCCGGTGGTCCTCGTCGCGATCGGCCAGACCTATGTCGTGCTCGGCGGTGACATCGATTTGTCGGTCGGGTCGATTGTGGCGCTGGTCAATGTGGTGACCGTGACGACCATCGCGGCATTCGGCGGCGGGCCGGGCGGGGTGCTTGGCGGTATCGTGGCGGGCATTCTCGTCGGCGTCGCTTGTGGGCTGCTCAATGGGGTGCTGATCGCGCTGCTGCGCTTCCAGGCGATCGTGACGACCTTTGCGACGGGCATCATCTTCGGTGGTCTGGCGCTGTTCGTGCTGCCGACGGCCGGGTTGCCGGTGCCCGCGGATTACTGGCGCACTTATGGCGGCAGCCTGCTTGGCGTGCCGTTCGTCTACTGGATCTTCGTTGCCGCGCTGCTGATCACCATCATCATCGTGCGCCGGCCGTTCTTCAAACACCTGACGGCCGTTGGCGGACAACGTGCTGCGGCTTTCCAGACCGGCCTCAAGGTGGGCCAGATCCGCATCATGGCCTATGCCCTGTGCGGACTGTTCGCGGCCTTTGCCAGCCTCTGCCTCACCGGGGAGACGGCCAGTGGTGATCCGCTGATGGGCCGGATGCTGGCGCTCTCCTCGATCTCGGCGGTGGTGCTCGGTGGCACCGCGCTCGCAGGTGGATCAGGTAGTGCATCGATTTTGGGCGCCCTCGTGCTGGGCATGATCGGGCAGGTGATCTTCTTTGCCGGACTTCCATTCGACTACCAGACCCTGATCCAGGGCCTGATCACATTGCTGGCGCTGGCTGGCGGCATTCTCGTGGCCCGGAGGTGAGTGCGATGAACCGCGTAAAGACCATCCTCACCGATCCGCTTGTCCTTGCGACCCTGTCGATCCTGGCGCTGCTGGCGGTAGGCGAGGCGCTGTCTCCCGGGTTTGCACGGGGCGACCAGGTTGTTCGCCTGCTGGTTGTTTCGGCAATCCTCGGCATCGTTGCAGCCGGACAAGCGCTGGTTGTGATCGGTGGCCGCGAGGGC
>JAESFU010000639.1_pt1 | contig 14323 bp, 11 predicted proteins | sample 9269461 | NCBI WGS metagenome assembly JAESFU01 (sample SAMN14502556, study PRJNA617107) | algae metagenome | isolation source: Stenomitos rutilans HA7619-LM2 and co-occurring heterotrophs from cave walls | place: USA: Waikapalae cave, Hawaii | collected 2009-07-28
TGCGCACCGATTTCCCTCCCCCTTGTGGGGAGGGGGGACCGCCGTAGGCGGTGGGTGGGGGTGCCCCGCGCACCAGCGCCTCAGTGCCTAATGCACCGCCGCCCCCGCCAAGCCCTCGATGATCGGACAATCCGGCCGATGATCCCCATCACAGGCCTTGGCCAGCGCGGCCAAAGTCTCCCGCATCTCCCCCAGCAGCCGGATCTTGCTGTCGAGCTCGGCAATGTGAATTTCCGTCAGCGCCTTCACATCCGCGCTCGAGCGCTGCGTGTCGCCCCACAGCTTCAGCAGGTCGCGGATCTGCTCGATCGAGAAGCCCAAGTCGCGGGCGCGGCGGATGAAGCCGAGCCGGTGGATGTCGTGGTGGCCGTAGTCGCGATAGTTGCTGTCGCGCCGGTCGGCATTGGGGATCAGCCCGATCTGCTCGTAGTGCCGGATCATCTTGGCCGACACGCCCGTGAGTTTCGAGGCTTCGCCGATCTGCATGGGAACACCTATCTGAACAATGTGCTTGACCTTACCATGATGGGAAGGTGCAGAACAGCGATAGTGCCTCGGCGCGTGCGGTCAAACTGAGATCCCCGCTTTCGTGGGGACGATCCGGTGTGTGATAGGAATCGGTATGGATCACCAGCATCATCAAAGTTCGGCGGTCACCCGCGACCCGGTCTGCGGCATGACTGTCGACATGGGCAAGACCCCGCACCGCACCACGCATGAGGGGCGCGAGTTCGGGTTCTGCAGCGGCGGCTGCAAGGCCAAGTTCGAGACCGAGCCAGCCAAGTACCTGACCGCGACCGATCCGGTCTGCGGCATGCAGGTCGATCGCGCCAGTGCGCAGCACATGCTGAAGCACGAGGGCACGCGCTACTATTTCTGCAGCGCGGGCTGCCAGACCAGCTTTGCCGCCAATCCGGACAAGTATCTCAACGCCAAGCCGTTCGTGCTGCCCACGCCCAAGCCCGGCGTCGAGGCGGCGGCCATGGCAAAGTTCTCGGCCGAGGCGCATCAGCACGGGCATCATGCCCATGCTCACGCGCACAGCGCCGCACCTGAAGACACAGCGGCAGTCCCGAAGGGGACCAAGTGGACCTGTCCGATGCATCCGGAGATCGTCAAGGACGGGCCGGGCGATTGCCCGATCTGCGGCATGGCGCTTGAGCCGATGGTGGCCTCGCTCGATGACGGGCCGAACCCGGAGCTGGTCGATTTTACCCGCCGGCTCTGGGTCAGTGCACTGCTCTCGATCCCGGTGCTGGTCCTCGCCATGGGTGGCATGGTGGGCATTCCGGTGCGCGAGTGGGTGGGCGAGGATGCGGCGAGCTGGCTCGAGCTGGTGCTCGCCTCACCCGTGGTGCTGTGGGCGGCGTGGCCGTTCTTCCGGCGCTTCTGGAACTCGCTGGTCAACCGCTCGCCCAATATGTGGACGCTGATCGGACTTGGCGTCGGCGCTGCCTACCTGTTCTCGGTCGTCGCGACGCTGTTCCCCGGCATCTTCCCGATGAGCATGACTCATATGTCGGGCAAGCCCCCGGTCTATTTCGAGGCCGCGGCAGTGATCGTGACGCTGGTGTTTGTCGGCCAGGTGCTGGAGCTTCGCGCCCGCGATGCGACCGGCAAGGCTATCCGCGCGCTGCTCAACCTCGCGCCCAAGACGGCGCGCCGGGTCTGGCAGGGGCGCGACTACGAGGTGCCGATCGAAGAGGTGCAGGCCGGTGACTGGCTGCGCGTCCGACCCGGCGAGGCCGTGCCGGTCGATGGCGAGGTGCTCGAGGGTCAGTCCTTCGTCGATGAATCGATGCTGACCGGCGAGCCGGTGCCGGTCGAAAAGCTGAAGGGCGAAGCCGTCACCGGTGGCACGCTCAACGGCGAAGGCAGCTTCGTCATGGCGGCCACGCGGGTCGGCAGTGCGACGCGGCTCAACCAGATCGTCGAGCTGGTCGGCAAGGCGCAGCGCAGCCGCGCGCCGATCCAGGCGCTCGCCGACAGGGTCGCGAACTGTTTCGTGCCACTGGTGGTGGTGATTGCCATCGCGGCCTTCGCCGCGTGGATGATCTGGGGCCCGGGCCTCGCCGAGGCGATCGTCGCGGCGATCTCGGTGCTGATCATTGCCTGTCCCTGTGCGCTCGGCCTCGCGACGCCGATCTCGATCATGGTGGCGACCGGGCGCGGCGCGCATGCCGGCGTGCTGGTGAAGGATGCCAAGGCGCTCGAGGGCTTTGCCCGGGTCGATACGCTCATCGTCGACAAGACCGGCACGCTCACCGAAGGCAAGCCGGTGCTCGACCAGGTGATCCCGGTCAAGGGCGTCGACGAGGGCTTCGTGCTCGCCGTCGCGGCGGCGCTCGAGCGTCACTCCGAGCACCCGATCGCCCACGCCGTGGTCGCGGGCGCCGAAACGCGCGGCGCGCGGTTTTACGAGGCGACCAACTTCACCTCGCTCACCGGCCGTGGCATTCGCGGCGAGGTCGGCGGCAGGCCGGCGCTGATGGGCAATGTGCGGCTGCTGCGCGAGCAGGGTATCGCAGTGGACGACAAGCTCGCCGCGCTAGTCGAGCAGCAGGCGGCATCGGGCAGGACCGCAATCCTCGTCGCCCATGACAGTGCTACAATCGGCGTCGTCACGGTGTCCGACCCGATCAAGGCCAATGCGAAGGATGCAATTGCCGCCCTCAGGGCCGATGGCGTGGCGGTGGTGATGGCGACGGGCGATGCCAGGGGCACGGCCGAGGCCGTCGGACGCGAACTCGGTCTCTCGGATGTTCAGGCCGGGATGACGCCGGAGGACAAGCATGCGCTGATCCACCAGTTGAAGAGCCGGGGGAAGGCGGTGGCGTTTGCCGGTGACGGCGTCAACGACGCACCAGCGCTTGCCGCCGCCGATGTCGGGGTCGCCATGGGCACGGGCGCCGATGTGGCGATCGAGAGCGCCGGCATCACCCTGCTCAAGGGTGACCTCGGCGGCATCGTCAAGGCACGCCGCCTGAGCAAGGCGACCCTCAGCAACATCAAGCTGAACCTGCTATTCGCCTTCGGCTATAACGCGCTCGGCATCCCGATCGCGGCCGGGGTGCTCTACCCCTTCACCGGCTGGCTGCTCTCCCCGATGATCGCGGCGGCGGCCATGGCGCTGAGCTCGGTAAGCGTCATCGCCAACGCGCTGCGGTTGAACGGGGTGAAGTTGTAGGGGCGCCTCCCACTCGATTGTCATCCCTGCGAAGGCAGGGATCCAACTCTCCGCTGGCGCTGGCTGTAGGATGGCCCCCTGCCTTCGCAGGGGTGACAGCCGGCGGAGGAGGAGATGGTCGTGGTTTGAACTGTTCATCCGCCGTCAATGATCGGTTCATCGGCCGCCGTTCATCAGGTCAGCGATATTGACCTTATTGTCTTCACAATCGGAGCCCGGGGTGATCGCATCGGGTTGACGCTCACGTCCGATGCATGCAGCCTTGTCACATAATCGGCATGAGACCGATCGGGGGGTGGCTCGGGTATGAATGTGGCGTTGCGCATCACGCGCGTCATCGACGAGATCAGCCGGTGGGTGGGTCTCATCGCTGTCTGGCTGGTGCTGTTTTCGGCGCTGCTGAGCGCCTTCAACGCGATTTTTCGCTATTCGATCAGTGGGATGATCGCGCTCGAACGCAGCATCGGCGGCGGCCTGTTCGGCGGGCTCGTCAGCTTCTACACCCAGTATTCCAACGTCTTCTCCGAGGGCGTCTGGTACATGTTCGGCGGCATGGTGATGCTCGGCGGCGCCTGGACGCTGAAGATGAACGAGCATGTCCGGGTCGACCTGCTGTACGGCGCCATCAGCGAGCGCGCCCGCACCTGGATCGACCTGCTCGGCGGCCTGTTCTTCCTGTTACCGCTCTGCATTCTCTTGATTTATTTCACCTGGCCGTGGTTCGTGCAGGCTTGGACGCAGAACGTCATGTCCAATGCCGCCGGCGGCCTGCCGCGCTGGCCAGTGCGGCTGATGCTGCCGGTCGGCTTCGGCGTTCTGATGCTGCAGGGCATCGCCGAGATCATCAAATGCGTGCTGGCGCTCACCACGAACTACCACCGTGAGTTCGCCTACGAGAAGCCGGTGCAATGATCGACTTCCTGCGCGAGAACATGGCGCCGATCCTGTTCGGCGGGCTCGTCCTCTTCCTCATCATCGGCTACCCGGCGGCCTTCTCGCTGGCTGCAGTGGGCCTCTTCGGCGGGCTTGTCGCCATCGAGCTCGGGCTGATCGCGCCGAACTTCCTCGGCAACCTCACCTACCAGCTCTATGGCGTGCTCAGTAACGAGCTGCTGCTCGCCATCCCGTTCTTCACCTTCATGGGCGTAATCCTCGAGAAATCCGGCCTTGCCGAGGACCTGCTCGATGGTTTCGGCCAGCTATTCGGCGGCGTTCGCGGCGGCCTCAGCTATGCCGTGATCATTGTCGGCGCGATCCTCGGTGCCATCACCGGCACGGTCGCCGCCTCGGTGATCGCCATGGGCCTCATCTCGCTGCCGGTGATGATGCGCTACGGCTACAATGTCCGGCACGCCACCGGCGTCATCGCCGCTTCGGGCACGATCACGCAGCTGATCCCGCCCTCGCTGGTGCTGATCGTGCTGGCCGACCAGCTGCAGAAATCGCCGGGCGAGATGTATATCGGGGCAACTGGCGCCTCGATCGTCCAGGTCCTGTTGTTCATGGGCTGGGTGTTCATCCTGTCGATCTTCCGCCCGCAGGATGTGCCTGCGCTGCCGCCCGAGGCGCGGACGCTGCGCGGCTGGCCGCTCTGGGCCAAGATCATCCGCGGTACGGTGCCCTCGCTCGCGCTGATCTTCATCGTCCTGGGCACGATCCTTCTCGGCCTCGTCACCCCCACGGAAGCCGGCGCGATGGGCGTCGTCGGCGCCATGCTGCTCGCCTGGTTCAACGGGCGGCTCAAGTGGCGGATCACGTGGGAAGGTATGGTCTCGACCATGCGCCTCACCGCGATGGTGGTGTTCATCCTGCTCGGTGCACGCGTTTTCAGCCTTGTTTTCCAGGGCGTTGGCGGCGGGCACTGGATCGAGCACCTCTTGTCTCACCTGCCTGGCGGCGTGGTCGGCTTCCTGATCTTCGTCAACATCTTCATCTTCGTCCTGGCGTTCTTCCTCGACTTCTTCGAGATCGCCTTCATCGTCATTCCGCTGCTGGCGCCAGTGGCCTCGTCCCTCGGCATCGACCTTGTGTGGTTCGGGGTGATGATCTGCGCCAACATGCAGACGAGCTTCATGCATCCGCCCTTCGGCTTCGCCCTGTTCTACCTGCGCGGGATCGTGCCACGCGACAAGGTGAAGACGCGTGACATCTATCTCGGTGCGATCCCGTGGCTGGTCTTGCAGCTGATCCTCGTCGGCATCCTGATCGCCTTCCCGGAGCTGGTGACCTTCTTCCTCGAGAAGGAAGTCGCGGTCGATCTCAATACGGTCGAGATCGTACTGCCACCGCAGGGCGGGACATCCGGGGCCCCGACTTTCGAAGCACCGCCGCCGCCGAATTTCGGAACGCCTGCGCCCACCTACACCCCACCTCCGGCGCCCAACTTCAACTGACGCAAAAAAGAAATCCCCGGACCTGCGCCCGGGGATTAAGATGCTCGCGTTCGGGAAGGCCTACAGCTTACCGGCGCGCTGCTGGGCCTGCATGAAAGCGTCGAAGTTGAGTTCGGAGACCTGGTTCCACAGGTAGTGGTCCTTGCGGAAGGCGGTGATCGAGTCCCAGATCTTCTTGAAGTTCGGGCTCGAGGCCGACAGCTCGACATAGGTCTCGGTGGCGGCGTTGAAGCTGGCTTCCATGATCTCCGGGCTGAACGGGCGGAGCTGTGCGCCTGCGGCGACAAGCGCCTTCAGCGCGGTGGGGTTCACGTAGTCATACTTGGCCAGCATGTCGGCGCTGGTCGCCTGCGCAGCCGTCTTGAGGATCGACTGGTAGGCCGGGGGCAGGGCCTCGAACTTGGGCTTGTTGATGAGGGCGTGGACCGTCGGGCCGCCTTCCCACCAGCCGGGGTAGTAATAGTAGGGCGCGACTTTCTGGAAGCCGAGCTTTTCGTCGTCATAGGGGCCGACCCACTCGGCCGCGTCGATCGTGCCTTTTTCCAGCGCGTTGTAGATTTCGCCGCCGGGCATCGGAGTGGGGATCACGCCGAGCTTGGTGAGGATGGTGCCGGCAAAGCCGACGCGCATCTTCAGGCCCTGCAGGTCCGCTACTGTGTTGATTTCCTTACGGAACCAGCCGCCCATCTGCGCCGAGGTATTGCCGCAGGGGAAGCCGACGATGTTGTAGCCGCCGAGGAACTCGTTGGTGATCTCGAGGCCGCCGCCATAGTAGTACCAGGCGGCCATGCCGCGGGCGTTCAGCGAGAACGGGATCGCCGCCATGGCGGCCCAGGCCACGTCCTTGCCGGAGAAATAGTAGCCCACCGTGTGGGCCATATCGATCGAGCCATCCGACACCGGGTCGACGACTTCGAAGGCCGGAACCAGCTCGCCGGCGGCGAAGACATCGATGGTGAAATTGCCATCGGTCGCTTCCGACACGTACTTGGCCAGCGTCTCGCCGCCGCCATAGATCGTGTCGAGCCCGGGCGGGAAGGACGAAGCCAGCCGCCAGCTCACCTTCGGGTTCGATTGGGCAATCGCCGGTGCGGCCAGCGCGATGGCGCCGGTGCTGCCCGCCGCAACGGCGGTGGCCGACTTGAAGAAGTCGCGTCTCTTCATATGAATATCCCTCCCAGAATGGCGTCTGTCTCTGTCGTGCTTTCGAGGTGGAAAAGTCTCCAACTCTTCCCGAAAGCCCTCCCGGCCGGACCGTTTCGCCGGCCTTGGCACTAAATGAACAGGCGCACTGCGTCGTGTCAAACCCCCGGCCGTGCGGGATTTTCGTGCGGCGGGAATAAAGCTGAATGGCTGGTGTTGTTGTCCGTGAAGGCCGGCCGTCCGGCGGGCCTCGATACCGATTGGAGGAACCACCATGAAGTTCGCAATCGCGCTCGGCGCCGCCGCTCTCGCCCTTTGCACCAGTGCAGCTTTCGCCGAAGACTATGTCGGCGGGGCGATCAAGACCTCGATGATCGACGGCAAGGAAGTGCTGACCGACGCGGCCGGCATGACGCTCTACACGTTCGACAAGGACACGGCCGGCGTCACCAACTGCTACGACAAGTGCGCCACCAACTGGCCGCCGCTGCTCGCCGCCGATGGCGCAGCCGCTGAAGGCGACTTCACGCTGGTCGATCGCACCGATGGCACCAAGATGTGGGCCTACAAGGGCTGGCCGCTGTACCTGTGGATCGAAGATACCGCGCCGGGCATGACCACCGGCGACGGCGTCGGCGGCGTCTGGCATACTGCCATCGAGCAGTAAGCGGGCCGCTTCAGGCAATGGACTTCCTGGACGAGATCGAGGCGAGTGTGCCGGCGTTGCGCCGCTACGCGCGGGCGCTGACGCGCAATGTCGATCGCGCCGACGATCTCGTCCAGGACTGTCTCGAGCGGGCGATACGCAAGCGCAGCCTGTTTCAGCCGACCGGGCCGCTGCAGGCCTGGCTGTTCCGTATCCTCATCAACCTCTGGCGCAACGATCTTCGCTTCGAGCGCCGCCGTGGAGACCACCTCCCCATCGACGCCGTCGCTGAACCCTCCGTTGCCCCGGCCCAGCCGGGCCGCATCGCACTCGCCGAAATGTCGCGTGCCATCGACCGGCTGCCGGACGACCAGCGCGAAGCACTGCTTCTCGTCGTGCTCGAGGGCATGAGCTACCAGGAGGCCGCCGAAGTCCTCGGCATTCCCATGGGCACGCTGATGTCGCGTATTGGCCGGGCGCGTGCGGCTTTGCGCGCGTTGACCACCGGCACGGGCGAACCGAGATTGAGGTCGATCAAATGACCCAGCTCACACCGATTTCCGAAACGGACCTGCACGCCTTCGCCGATGGCAAGCTCGCGCCCGAGCGCAGCGCCGAGGTTGAGACCTGGCTCGCCGAACGTCCGGACAAAGCGGCCGAGGTCGCCAGCTGGCAGCGCCAGAACGAAGCGCTGCACGCGCTGTTCGACGGCGCGGCCGGGGAGACCGTGCCGTCGCGGCTCGATCCGCATGTCATTTCCCGCTCACCGGCGGCACTTTCGAGGCCGCATTGGCCGCGCTACGCTGCTGCCGCCATGCTTTTGCTGGCGCTGGGCGGCACGCTCGGCTGGGCCGGCAATGCCTACTTCGCGCGGCAGGGCGAGCGCGAGGACCTGATCGCGGCAGCGGTTTCGGCGCATGCCTTGTTCGTCAAGGAGAACCGGCACGCGGTGGAAGTCGCCGCAGATGATGGCGAGCACCTGACCTCGTGGCTGAGTAACCGGATCGAGCGGCCGATCACGCCGCCCGATCTCAGTGCCGATGGCTTTGCCCTGGTCGGCGGGCGTTTGCTGCCGGGCTATGACGGTGGCGGACCAGCGGCGCAGCTGATGTACGAGAACGCGGCCAAGGAGCGGGTCACGGTCTACGTGACGGCAGCGCTGGCCGATCGGCGTACCGAACGCGAGTTCACCAGCCGCGACAATCTCGATGCCTTCTACTGGGCCAATGACCGCATCACCTGCACCGTGGTCGGCGACCTGCCGCAGGCGCAGATGCAGGACGTGGCGCGGAAAATCTACACCCAGATGTCGTGGCGGCCGGACGCAGCTACTGGGACCTGAGTCAATCGGCAGGCATGGCGGCGTCTCGAAAACGGGACAGCATCAGCGTCGTGCCCGTGGCCAGCATCAATGTCCCGGCAATGCCCAGCGCGACGCGATCACCGAACTGCAGTGCCAGCGACCCGCCAAGCGGCGCGGCCACCGCAATCAGGCCCCAATTGATCGAGCGGATGGTCGTGTTCATCCGCCCGCGCAGGCCGGTGGGGGTCACTGCGTTGCGCCAGCTTGCTTCCAGCGGGCCGCGCAAGCCGAAGCCTATGCCGTAGACGGCCTGCGCCAGAATGAGCACAGGCAGTGCCGCTCCGCCGGCCGGAGCAAGCGCAGCGAGCAGCCAGCCAAGCCCGGTCAGGAAATCGCAGCCGAGAATGGCTCTGCCGATCCCCAGCCGCCGCGCCGCGCGTTCGGCCAGTCCCGCCCCCAGTATACCCGCCAGCCCGGCCGCCCCAAGGGTCACACCCACCGCTGCGCCATCAAGGCCGAGGCGCGTTGCGTGGAAGATGTACACGGTTCCGGCGATTGCATTGGCGATGAACCAGACGTGCAGGCAGGTCGCGTAGGGCATGAGGAAGGGATGCCGGTAGACCCAGACGAAGCCCTCCCTGAGGTCGGTCATCACGGACGATGGCGCTCGGGCCGGAGGCGGCTGCGTTTCGGGAACGCCGGTGAGAAGAACGGCCGACACCGCGTAGGTTGCGGCATTGATCAGCATCGTCGCCGGCGCTCCCATGAGCCCGGCCAGCACACCGGCCAGCGGCGGTCCGAGCGTCTGTGCGGCGGTATAGGTCTGGGCCAGGACCACATTGCCGGTCGCCAACAGGCTGGGGGGCAGCAGGTCGGCGGTGAAGGACTGGTGCGCCCCGCCTTGCAGCACCGCTACCGTGCCGAGCAGGAACACCAGGACCATCACCCCAAGTGGCGATAGGGCGCCCACCAGGCCAAGGGCGGCGATTGCCAGCAGCACGAGGCAACTGACGATGTCGGTGGCAATCAGCAATCGCCGCCGCCGCACCCGGTCGACGATCACGCCGGCAATCAACCCGAAGAGCAGCGAGGGCAGCCACTGGGCCGACCGCACCCAGCCGATCTCCAGCTGGTTGGCACCAAGCGACTGGATCAGCAGCAGCTGCAGCGACAGGCCGAAGATGAAGATGCCGAAGTTCGACAGCCCATCAGCCAGCCACAACCGCACGAAGCCGGGATACCGAAGCACCCGGCCCAGTCCGCCTCGATCTGCCATTCGCCCTCTCTCCCACCTGCGCTCTACAGGAACTGCAAATCCCGGACACGCAGATTCGACGGATAGGGAAGGCGTCAGTACCCCTGACGCCGGATCAGGTCGTTGGAGTAGATGTTGTGCGGGCCGACCTTGAGGATGTCGCGCTCGCCCATCAAGGCCATGGTGGTATCCATTTCCTTGTTGATGATGTTGAGGGCGCGAGTGACGCCGGCCTCGCCGCCGGCGCCCAGCCCGAAGGCCATGGCGCGGCCGACGAAGGTGCCCTTGGCGCCCAGCGCCAGAGCCTTCAGCACGTCCTGGCCAGAGCGGATGCCGGAATCCATCAGCACTTCGGTCTTGTGACCGACGGCGTCGACGATCTCGGGCAGAACGCGGATCGAACTAGGCGCGCCATCGAGCTGACGGCCGCCATGGTTGGAGACGATCACGCCGTCAGCGCCGTTGTCGATGGCGAGCTGTGCATCCTCGGGGTCGAGAACGCCCTTGACCACCACCGGACCACCGAAGCGCTTCTTGATCCAGGCGATGTCCTTCCAGTTCAGGGTCAGGTCGAACTGGGTCGCGGTCCAGCGGCTGAGCGTGCCAAGATTGGTCGCTTCGGTGACGTGGCCGTGGATGTTGCGGAAGGTACGGCGGTTGGTGCCGAGCATGCCGAAGGCCCAGGCGGGCTTGGTAGCGATCTCGAACAGGAACTTCGGGGTGATCGGCGGCGGCGCCTTCAGGCCGTTGCGAATGTCCTTGTGGCGCTGGCCGAGGATCTGGAGGTCCATGGTGAGCACCAGCACCGGGCACTTGGCAGCCTTGGCCCGATCGATCAGGCGCTCGACGAAGGGCCGGTCGCGCATCACGTAGAGCTGGAACCAGAACGGCTTGCTGGTGTTCTCGGCGACGTCCTCGATTGAGCAGATCGCCATGGTCGAGAGCGTGAAGGGGATGCCGAACTTTTCGGCGGCGCGGGCGGCCTTGATCTCGCCGTCGGCCGACTGCATGCCGGTCGAACCGACCGGGGCAATCGCAACCGGCATGGAGACCGGCTGCCCGAGCATGGTGGTCGCGAGATTGCGGTCCTCGAGATTCACCGCGACGCGCTGGCGCAGCTTGATCTTTTCGAAGTCCGAGGTGTTCTCGCGATAGGTGCCCTCGGTGTACGAGCCCGAGTCGGCATAATCGAAGAACATCTTCGGCACGCGGCGCTTGGCGGCCTTCTGCAGGTCTTCGATCGTCAGATACTTATCCATGTTGGCCATCTCGGGCGCCCCGTCAATTCGCTGGCGGTTTCTAGGGCCGTGACATGTCAGTGGTCAATGCGACCTTTGCTTGGGCGCGCGGGTGACGGCCGACCCCCACCCTTGATCCCTCCCCCCAAGCATGGGGAGGGAGACGACAACCGAGACGGCAATTTTTGGGGCTCCCTCCCCCTGTTGAGGGGGAGGGCTGGGGTGGGGGTCGGCACGCGCCGACTAGCAGGCTCAGGCCTCCAGCCACTTCACCTGTTCGGGCGTCAGCTTGATGTCGAAGGCATTCATGCTGTCGTCGAGTTCGGAGAGCTTGCGCGGCCCGATCAGCGGGATGGACGGGAAGTCCTGCGCCAGCACGTAGGCGAGCGCGACGTGGATCGGGCTCTTGCCGAGTTGTTTGGCCAGTTCGATGGCACGGTCGCGGCGGGTGAAGTTGCGGTCGTTGTACCAGACGCGGACCATCTCCTCGTTATCGCGCTTGTCGCGGCCGGCGAGGTCGGTGAAGAAGCCGCGGGCTTGGCTCGACCAGCTGAAGTTCGGAACCTGGCGGGCCTTCAGCCAGTCCTTCCACTCGTCCGTCGAGGCGGTGACGCAACCGGCCCAGATCGGGTCGAGCATTTCGGCGAGCGCGAAGTTGTTGCTGAGCGCGCCCGGACGTTGCTTCCCATGCGCATCGGCATAGGCGATGGCCTCGTCGAAGCGCTCGCGGGTCCAGTTGGAGCCACCGTACGGGCCGCGGATGCGGCCTTTCTTCACCTCCGCATCCATGGCGTCGACGAACTCGCCCACCGGGACATCGAGATTGTCGCGGTGCATGAAGTAGATGTCGACATAGTCGGTCTGCAGGCGATCGAGCGACTGGGTCAGCTGTTTGGAAATCACGTCCGGATAGACCAGCGGGGTGTGGGCGCCCTTGCCGATCACCACCGCCTGCTCGCGCACGCCGCGCGAACGCTGCCACTCGCCGAACAGCTTTTCGGTATAGCCGCCGGCATAGATGAAGGCGGTGTCGAAGATCTTGCCGCCCTTTTCGAAGAAGGCGTCGAGCAGGATCGCGCCGGACGAGAAGGTACGGAAATCCTCAAAGCCGAGCGCGACGGCCGAGACTTCCTTGCTGATGCCGGGGATCGAGCCCTTGGGGATGACCGTGCCACCCGACTGCAGCGGACGGCCACTGAGGGTGTGGATGCGCTTGGCCGACTTTTCGATCGAGTATTCGATGCCGGCATCGGCGCGCCACTTGTCGAGCACCCGGGCGTTGCCGAGGCTGTCAGCCCAGGTCATGCCCGGGGCGGCGAATTCCTGGCGGCCGGCGAGGATGGCTTCGGCGGCGGCGTCGGCCTCGTAGGCATAGAGATGCATGGACTGACCGGCGACGACGGTCTCGCGCACGCCCTTCTTGATGATGTCGATCTTGCCCTGGCCGCCCGAGCGATCGCCATTGGCGAACCAGAAGGCGGGGACTTCGATCGTGCCTTCGGAGCCGTGGATGCGGCCGACATTTTCGAGGTTGGCCATCACCGAGCAGCTGATCTGCGCGAGGATGCCGGTTTCGAAGGTCAGCACGGCAGCCGCCGAGTTGTCGGTGCCTTCAGCATTGAGGGTTGCGCCCCCAGCGACCTTGATCGGGTCGAGGAAGGGCTTGCCCGCTGCGGCGCCGGCCACGAGGCGGGCGAAGGAGGCCGGGTAGCCGCCGACATCCAGGATGCCGCCGCCCGCCATATCCGAAGCGAACAGGCGGTGATCGGGAATGAAGCGCGGCATCTGGAAGCCGAAGCTGGCATCGATGAAGCGGACCTCGCCGATCACGCCGGACGAAATCAGCTCCCACAGTTTCTGTGTCTGCGGATGCAGGCGGTACATGAAGGCTTCACCGGCAAACGTACCGGCCTTCCTGTGTGCGTGGAAGATCGCGTCGACCTCGAAGGCGCTCAGTGCGATCGGCTTTTCGATCAGCACGTGCTTGCCGGTCTCGGCGGCCTTGATGGCCCACTCGGCGTGCCCCGGATGCGGGGTCGCGATGTAGATCGCGTCAACGTTCGCGTCCTTGAGGATCGCGTCGTAGCCGTCGAGGATGCGGGCCTCGGGGAAGTCTTCCTTGAGGCCCGGCTTGTTGGGATTGCGCGAGGCGATGGCCTCGAGCTTACCGAGCTGGCTCTGCAGCACGCCGCGCCGGAAGTCCTTGGCGATGGCGCCCGGGCCGATGATACCCCAGCGAATGGGGGCCGAGATGGTCATTTCAGTCTCCTCAGGAAAGCGGGCTCCAGCGGCAGCGATTCCTGCCGCCGAAGCAATTGGCGGATGGTCGTTATTTCACCGCGCCCAGCATCCCTTCGACGAAGCGGCGCTGGAGCAGGAAGAAGATGATGAGCGTGGGCAGCGTGGCGAGGATGGTTCCGAACAGGATCATGCCGAAATCCGGAGTGTAGGACGAGGTGAGCGAGGAAATGACGAGGGTCGCCGTCTTCTGCTCGGGCTTGTTCAACACGATCAGCGGCCAGAGGTAATTGTTCCAGTTGGCCATGAACACGATGATGATCGCCGCCGCGTAGGTGGAGCGCATGGTGGGCAGGTAGATGTAGAAAAAGATCTGCCACTCGTTGAGCCCATCGACCCGCGCTGCGTCGCGCAGCTCCCCCGGGAAGGCCTTCGTCGCCTGGCGGAAGTAGAAGATGATGAAGATCGAGGCGATACCGGGCAGGACGACCGCCGCGACCGTGCCGACGAGCTTGAACGACGAGATCATCACAAAGAGCGGCACCATCAGCGCCGCGAACGGGATCGACAGCAGCAGCAGCATGAAGGCGAAGATGCGCTCGCGGAACCGCGAGCGGAACATCTCGAAGCCGTAGCCGGCGAGCGAGGAGATGGCGAGCGTCAGCACGGTGCCGACGAGGGCGATGAAGGCCGAGTTCCAGAAGATTCGCGGCGCATCGACCGTGGCAAAGAAGTTCGCGGCGTTGACGAAGAGCTGGTCGCCGAACGTTGCCTTGCCGATGCCGATATCGACAGATCGGTTGGTGGCGCCCACGACCATCCAGAAGAACGGAAAGATCGACAGGAAGGCGGCAAGGCTCAGCAGCAGGTAGGTGATCGTCCGGCCGATCAAGTGCGGCAGGTTGAACGAGCCGGTGCGG
>JAESFU010000640.1_pt1 | contig 14289 bp, 17 predicted proteins | sample 9269461 | NCBI WGS metagenome assembly JAESFU01 (sample SAMN14502556, study PRJNA617107) | algae metagenome | isolation source: Stenomitos rutilans HA7619-LM2 and co-occurring heterotrophs from cave walls | place: USA: Waikapalae cave, Hawaii | collected 2009-07-28
ACCTTAATTATTGATTCCCAAGTGTCGGCATCCGGGTTTTTCAGGTCGCCTTCAAAAGGAACTTTCGTTGCGAACTGATCTTTAGATTGGTTTTGAAAAACTTCGCCCACGCCGCCGACGATCCCTTCCCAAGCCTTGCGAAAGATGTTGTCGCCGCGGTCTTCTTTGCCCAGGACATCCAGATCTTTTTATCAATGGCTTTACATAGCCTTTGAATTTTCCTTCTTTAGCAGCAACCTCGGAGTATAGTCCAAAGGTCCCTTTGTTCACATCGACCTTGGCATAGGCCTGGAAAAATTCGTTGAGTTTTACAAGGTTAGTATTTTTTACTTCAGCATTAAGATCGAAAGTTGGCTCTTCCGCCAGAGGATTAATTTTAACGTTTAATTCGAATTTGCCTTCATATACATCAGCCGTCGCTCGAAGCGCGGCAGGAAGGATAGCAGATGAGTCGTAGCTATTTCGAAGGTTTGATGCAAGTACGTAAGCATTGGTTAAGGCGATATCAACTTTCGGTTTAGAAAATTCATCCTTATACTTAATAATGCCGTGATTGATTTCAACCCGGTTAATTTGCAAAGGCATTAAGTCCTTCTTTAGGTCTTTAAAAGACGAAGAATCTTTCTTGATTTGCTTGGGCTCTACTTTGTCTTTTGTAAAGGTGAATCCAAAGAGCCAAGGTGAAGAAGCGACGGCTAAGCCTGAAAAAGTGTCCAATAATAGGTGGGTGGAAAAAGGAATCGCATTGGCTAAGCTGTACTCGTATTCTGTCATCAAGCTGTGGCCGATGGTAGCGGTGCCCGACGCAACCAAGACCCACGTGGCAGACCCTTGATCATCAAAGTTAAATACCCAAGGTGCAGCCATGATACATAAGGCAACTACATAGTCGAGCAGTGCGTGAATTTTCGTTGGTATAATTTTCATAATATTATTTTCAGGTCATGCCGAACCCGTTTCTTCGTGGGAAGCGTCAACGGGCTTTGATTCTGGAGAGCCATATTGCCTGAGGAAAATGGACAGGACTACAATGGAGATGACGGCTACAAATTCACTTTGCCAATTTTGAAACGATTCAAACCAAAACCTGGATTTGCCCATGAACACTTGCATGTCCACGGTCGGTTTTCCTTTTAGCGACTGCTCTTCGTTGTAGTTTTTTAGACTTCCTACCGCGTGCAGCATATAGCTGGCCAGGAATAGAAGTATAAAAGCTAACGCAAGTGAATTCTGGTAAAGTTTAAGTACGAAACCGCCTCGCTTTACAGGCCACGGGGCGTCCTTCTTGGACGGATTAGGCGTACGATCAACTTCTTCTTGTTCGTCTAATTTTTTTGATTCACTTGATCCAAGCTGCCTAAGCCAAACAGTCAACAGCACGTACATACCCATCTGTAGAAATTCACTTTCCCAATTTTCAAATGTCGTCTGGATGAAATGCCCGGTAGTCAAATAGGTGGATAACTCAACAGGCCTTTTGTCATATTCTTCCTGTTCGTTATTGTATTCGTGCAAGCCAGTGAAAATCTGCCCTGTAAGGGATAGCAGAAAAAACAGTACTAGCACGAGCGTTAAACCGTTTCGAAAAAAAAATGGATAACCGTTTTTCATAAGCAAAGGGACCGTTTCGTACTATCTTGTCTTGGAAGACCTATAAAGCAGTGCCAAGTGGGTAAGCTGATGACCGTTGCCGCTTGTAGAACCTTTTATACACTCCCAAGCGAAATGGTGGTAACAAAAGGAATTATTGACTGGCTTGATTTCTTTCTAATTCAACAAGACAAAACGCTTATGACTCGGTTGAATCAACGTTTAAATTTAATTTCCCGCACTTTACTCGCGAAAGGAGAAACATTAGCAGTGGCTGAAAGTGTAACAGCAGGACTGCTGATGTCAAGGTTATCGTTAGCCAAAGATGCCACACAATTTTTCCAAGGCGGAATTACTGCATACAATCTTGGGCAGAAAGCAAAGCACCTCTCGGTCGACCCTATACTGGCCGATAAAGCCAATTGCGTATCGGCCGATATTTCATTACAGATGGCAAGAGACGTGGCGCTGAAGTTTAATAGTCACTGGGGATTAGCCGTGACAGGATATGCGGTCCCTGTCCCGGCATTAAAAATAAAAACCTGCTATGCCTTCTGCTCGATCGTTAATTCAGAAGCGAAACAGTACTCTTTTAGGATTGAAACGAATTTCAAAGAGCAACTAAAAAATCAAACTTATTACGTTGATCAGATTTTGAAGGAGTTCCTATCCCAAATGCAAACGTAAAAATTTAATCAGGACTATAATGAATCAAACATATTCAATCCAAGCTATTAAGGACATAGCTAACCTTAGCAGTGACGGCGTATGTATTTACGATTTTGAAAATAAAGAATTTCTTTTTGCGAATGCTCATTTTATGAAAATCGTTGAAACAACGCAAGATGAGATGGACACCAATAGGGTGGGCCTTATCGAAAGATGGGTAGCCGATGATTCAGACTATGCTCACAGATACTACAACGAGCTATTGTCTGTGTCCAAAGTTGAGGACATCGAATTTAAATTTCAAGGAACTGAAGGTGAGAAAATCCTTTCGGTTTCCGCCTTCCTTTTAAATAATAAAAACATCCTGGTGACTTGCGTCAAGAATGTGACGTCCGGCAAGGAGCATTTCAATTACATCGTCGAGTTCGGCGCGCGGAAGGACGCCTTGCTGGACATGGTAGCACACAACCTGAGCGGTCCATTGAACCTAACGACTGAGCTTCTCAACGCAGTCGATCAGCTTCATAAGAATCAACAATTTCAGAAAATAGATTCCTTTAATCGTTTGATTCGGGAAAGTACGCAGCAGTGTATTGAAATCATAAATTCTTTTTTGGAAGAGGAGCACTCCGAATCAGAGCGCGTCGTGGTAAAACGGAATCTATTCAATCCCAACACCAAGGTGACGATAGTCGTCGACCGGATAAAACAATTTAATCGAGATAAGCAATTCGAGCTTTTCTCAAGCCATGATGATGTTACCGTGAGAGCGGATGACGTAAAATTTTTCCAGATCGTTCATAACCTAATCTCCAACGCCGTCAAGTTCACTCCGCCCCAAGGAGCCATTCGAGTGGAGTTATTATACCTCGAGGAGTTTTTTGAATTGACGGTTGCTGATAGTGGAATCGGTATCCCGGAACATCTTCAGCCCTATGTCTTCCTACGTAATACTCCCGCATCTCGCGAAGGTTTAAAGGGCGAGAAATCGATCGGTATGGGACTTTATATCATTAAGAAGCTTACCGAGATGATGCGGGGAGCAATTTTTTTTAGGAGTGAGGAAAACGTGGGGACAACGTTTACGTTAAGGTTCCCGCGTGGATAGGTCAAGTGGTTACTTTTTTAGAATCCCCAGGGACGAAGCCCGTGCGATGAGTTCCGCTATATTTTTAACGGATAATTTCTTTATCATGTTTTTGCGGTGGGTTTCAACAGTCCTTTCCGATATGCCAAGCTTTGTTCCAATCTCATGGGAAGATAGGCCTTCCGATAAAAGTATCAGGAGCTCTTTCTCCCTGGGAGAAAAAACCTCATTGATCCCTTCCAAGGTTTTTTCGAATCCTGACAGAAACTCCGCAGCATTTTTGATTTTTGTGGCTGTCTTAATGCATAAAAAAACTTGTCCGTTGCGTACGGTTTTAATGGCGCGAATTAGTTCGTTGAAGCCGGACTTCTTCGATACAAAACCACTAGCCCCGGCTTTCAGTACATCGGTCACGCGGCTGGCATCGTCATAGGCTGAATGTGCGATGATTTTGATGTCCGGATATTTTTCGTTCACAAGTCTGCAAATTTCAAAACCATTGCTGGTAACGACTTCTTCCATGCTATCCAGGAATAAATCCAGAATCAGCACATCGGCCTGGATGTTCTCTAACAACGCTAATAATTCATTTTTATTAGCAGCCTGTCCCACCATCGTGATGCTCGGGTCAAGCATAAGCAAGGCTTCAATTCCATCCCGTATTATTTTGTAGTCTTCGATATGGATGACGCGTATCGGTGAAGTAAACATGGTCTGCATAACAACTTTCAGGTTGATAAAGAATATTTTTAAAACGTTCTTACATTGTCTTTTACACTATAAAATCAGAGGATGCAGCTACCACACTGTCTTTCCTTTCGTTGGACCGGCTATTCATGCCCTCAAACAAAAAGTCTTTTACAATGACTGTCGCTGGATTATTAAACATGTCTGAAGAGCACATTGTGACCTTGGGCTTGTCTTCGACGCTTTTTAATGTGGAAGATTTATAATCAAGGAAGCTGCGAAGTTTATCCTTCAATTCTGCGAAGTTGTTACAGGAGAATAATAGCTTGTCCAGTTCACAACGGGCGCATGCTAGTTCTTCGATGGTGAATTGCTGTCGTAGAATGGAGTTTATTGAACCCTTAGGAGTTTCGCGGTAGAATTTCATGTTAGGAGTTTTTAATTACGCGTAAAATATTATACCCTATTTTATCCAATAAATCTGAAGACGATTCATCATTCATACCGGGAAATACGTAGCGGAGTTAAGCCAACGGCCGAAGCGACTTAAGTCATATAAACAGCAGGAAGTTAACTTCAGACCTTGCTACGCGACTTATAAAGGTTTTTGAATTTATTCTCTGGTCGTCTAGTGTAGTTGGCGTAGTTTTTAAACGATAAAAGCTAAATGGGACATCGGTTGGAATTAAACAAAACATGGCTGGGTGGAAATAGATGATAAAGAGCAATACCTTGGTCCGTACTCTAAGAATAGCCGCTATAAACGCGCTTTTTAACAAATCGAAACCTGTTCTGAAAGCAGATTGATTAATATGAAAATCGTCGCAGCTGGAAGCAATGGAGCTTTGGGTTCAAATTGCAAATTTCTCCATAAAAAAGGTCAGGGAAGTCCAATCCCGTCGAGAAAGGTAACGTGCGTAAGTTGTCGATTCCCGAGAACTATCAAACAATAAACAATGGCTTCAAAGAGCAAGGTAGGTAAATATTATTCCGGCACCAGCGGGTTAATCCTTCCCATGCCAAAATATAAATTTCCGGAGGAGCATCAGGCTTCAAGTCGTCTTACCTATTATGCTACACTTTTTCAAAGTATCGAGATTAACAGTTCGTTTTACAAAATACCCTTGCCGAGAACAGTTCTGAAATGGGCCAGCGAAGTTCCGGATGATTTTAAATTCACATTTAAAATATGGAAAGAGATAACCCATACAAAGAACTTGAAGTTCAATAGTGAAGATGTCTGTAAATTTCTGAATAGCGTAAATAATGTGGCTAGCAAAAAAGGCTGTCTTTTATTTCAATTTCCGCCGAGCCTTAAAGCTGGGAGCGCAGCGCAACTTCAGAAGTTGTTGGAAATAGTAAAGACAGCGGACACAAAGAATTCTTGGACTATTGCGCTTGAGTTCCGGGACAATTCCTGGTATGCAAAAGATATTCTGAAACTCATTAATGACTACAAGGGATCAATCGTAATTCACGACAAGAAGGGTTCACCTCCCATGGGAATCATGATCGCTGCCAAGACGATGTATGTTCGCTTTCACGGTCCTGGAGGAGACTATCGCGGAAGTTATTCCGATTCGTTTTTGTCAGAGTACGCAAACTATATTGGCGAATGGATTGAAGATGGAAAAGATGTATATGCCTATTTTAACAATACGATGGGTGAAGCAATTAAAAATCATGATTTCTTGCGTAAATATGTTAATGTCATAAAGTAGAATCTGGTATGACTTACTCAGCAATCCACGCAGTGGATTTTTTCACAGGAAAGTCCTTGGATTATCGCTTTATTAAGTGTGCGGAAATAAAGACGGATAAAAAAAGGAATTCAATTTGAATTCCCTTTTGCTTAAATGGTGTGCTACAACCTATGCTTCTTCTGAAGTCGCTTCGTAGTTTACACTCTCCTCAGCGATGGTAGTCAGAAGTTCGTCTGTTTGTTTTTCTTCATCCAGCGTAGTGCCTAGAATATTTTTTACGTCATCGAGCTCCAGCGTTTTGGCTAATTGCGCAAGGCTTCCATAAGTAGCAATTTCGTAGTGCTCCACTTTTTGTGCAGCCATGATCAGGCCAACGTCACGTGTGGCTGTTCCTTTCTCGGTGTCCTCAATGATGCCCAACGCCTCTTCGACCAAACCGGCCATCGCATCGCATTTCTTGGCTTGTACTTTTTGCCCCAATAGTTTGAATACTTTTTCAATCCTGGTCACATGGACACTGGTTTGCTTTAAATGGCTAACGAATGCATTTTTAAGTTCTTCCGAAGTGGCGGACTTCTCCATTTTCGGCAAGGCTTTCGTTAAATGCTTTTCTGCCCAATAGATGTCTTTCAGTTCATCGATGAAAAGCTCGGTGAGTGCTGACGTGATTTGTTCTTTTGTCTTCGAGGCGACGGTAGATCGTCTTGACGCTTTTTTAGCAGTTTTTTTCGCTGTCTTCTTTGCTGATTTTGCCATAGCAGATTTTATTTATTTTCATGAGTTGTTTAAAAAACGATGCCACTATGTCCAACCTGACTTGCCCGACTTTTTACTCCAGCACATCATCAAATAATGTAATCAACTATGGCAGAAAGGAGCAAACCAACCCGGAGTTGCTGAATATTTTGGTTTGCGTTAAAATTGCTCTTACCGGCCATGCAAGGCGAGAGCATTGGACTTTGATCCCAAGTGTACATGCTGATGGAACGCTTGTCGTTTGCGTAAAGTGTGGAAAGATACAGCAATGCTTGATCGCAGTATAAATAAACAAAAGGTTGAATTATATTGCAGGATCTGATTCTGTTAATGTCCTTCTTCCTACCCGGGAAAATCCGGATGATTTAAGGGTTAAACATGTTAGATGGAGGAATGCTTCCTGGTTGTATGGTAAAGAAAACTTCTAACGTGTCCCATATTTCCGGCACATCTTGGATGCGTAAAACTTCAGGTAATCAGCTCAATCAATATTATGCCCAAACAACTAAGATTATCATTTTTGAGCCTGCTCATTTTTCTGACAGCAAGTTGTTGTCCCGAAGAAAGTCCATACAGTTTGAACGGCAACGATGTGGCCACAATTACGAAAATTTCAGAGTTTGAATACTTTCAGATACAGCTGACGGAACTCGCCAAAGTATCAAATGGAGCCGCATTCTTTATCGTAAAAAATTATGATTGGGACCATGTTTCCGTCCTAGGGGAGTTGGATGTCATTGCCAATAATCATGCGTTATCTCTACCTGCTTCGCCCTCGGCTGACTATAAAAAAATACTTAAGACACTCCCGGCGCCTAATGCGGAAACTTTTGATGAGCAATATCTGATACATGCGCAAATGGAGTTGCACGTACTAATCGGCTGTCTGGAGGACCAGCAAAAGGTTGGCGCAGATATTATTGTAAAAGCGCTAGCTTTAAAGCTCTTGTCACCGATTGTTTGTCAACTTAATGCGATCGATAGTGTTTTGACAAAGTGAGGTCTGGCAAATGGTATAAGGCTATAAACAGTTTAGCTATAGGTGATTTGAGATGTTGAAATGAGGATTCAATCGGGTGATCTTAAGAATGCCTAATCTGAGATGCCGCTGGTAAAAAATTATACCTGCTTGGTTTTATTTACGGTTTCACATCCATGTGTGAAATACATTGAGGAAATACTCTGGATGTTGTAGGTCGGCTTAGTTTAATGGGTTACGAATGTATAAATTGAACGCCGAAGTCCACAAAGGTCGTCAACGACCTGGATACCGAATTAAAATCAATCATACATGAAAAACGAGACGATTAAAATTCTTCAGAAAAAGAAGAAAAACATTTTAGACCTGTGGATGACCTTTCAACTTGCCGATGAGAGTTTGCGTGAAGATTTGATGAGTAACGACGATCTGCGGCTGCAGTCTGAGGAGCTCGTCAATTCATTAGTAGACAACTTAAATGACAATAACATTAACAGCCCGGAAAGCAAAGAGTTTGATTCCGTGATCGACATTCTTAGTGGTATTTCAATCTCCCGGGCTAAGCAGGGCTACTCTTCCCGCGAAACTGGAAACTTTGTTTTCAGCTTAAAAAAAGCATTGCTTACCCTCTTACAGCAAGAGATCAGAGATCCCCAGGAATTGTATGATCAGTCACTCAAGATTAATTCGCTGATAGATTACTTTGGAATTGCCACATTTGAAACATTCATACGAGGACGCGAAGAGGTGATTCTGAGACAAACGGACGAGATAACTGAAATCTCGACTCCGGTGATTCAGATTTGGGATGGCATCCTCGCACTTCCGATTATTGGAACCTTGGACAGTGCCCGCACGCAGGTAGTAATGGAAAATCTGCTTCAAAAAATTGTTGAGACCAGCAGCAGCATCGCCATTCTTGATATCTCCGGGGTTCCGGCGGTAGATTCTCTGGTTGCACAGCATTTGATAAAAACCGTTAGTGCCACACGTTTGATGGGCGCCGAATGTATTATCAGTGGCATCCGTCCCGAAATTGCCCAGACCGTTGTCCATTTAGGCATCGACCTGACCAGCGTTATTACCAAAGCGTCGCTGGCCAGTGCGCTGAAAGCCGCATTCTCAATTCTGCAGCTTCAGGTTAATAAAAAACAAAAAAATCAATCTGTTTCTGAATAAGCAGTATGGAGAAAATACCGATTCTAAAAATGGGCAAACTACTTCTGGTCACTATACAAGTGGACTTGTACGATCGGTTGGCGGAAGCACTGGAGTCAGATCTTGTCCAAATGATTAATAAGACCGGGGCGCAAGGCGTTCTCATTGATATTTCCGCTGTTAGTATAATTGATTCCTTCATGGGTAGGATCATCGGCAACATTGCAACCATGTCCAAAATTCTTGATGCCGAAACGGTGGTTGTAGGAATGCAGCCCGCGGTGGCCATTACACTGATAGAATTAGGACTTCCTCTGCCTGGAGTGTTAAGTGCACTCAATGTTGAGAAGGGTATGGTATTGTTGCAAGAAAAAATCAACCTCAAGGAAAATAATTTTACCCCTGAGGATGATGGTGGTATTGAATAAAGAATCAATGAGCGTGGTCCGTGAGATTGATGTTATCCCATTTCGCAACCGTATCAAAGAGATGGCTATAAAAATTGGCATGGGACTCGTTAATCAGACCAAGCTTATCACCGCCGCCAGCGAGCTCGCGCGGAATATGCTCAAATATGCCAAAGGCGGAAAGGTAATTATCGAGGTAGTGAGCAAGGGTCGGGAGAACGGCATACGTCTAATTTTTATGGATCAGGGGCCTGGCATCCCGGATATTGCACTGGCCATGAAGGATGGATTTTCTACAGGTAAGAGTTTGGGACTCGGGCTTCCGGGCACAAAGCGGCTCATGAGTGAGTTTAACATTGAAACGGAAGTTGGCAAAGGGACGACCGTCACGGTAATTAAATGGAAAAATGGTTAAGTCCTTCAACAGCTATCACATCGAAGAAAGAAGTTTTGTGTCCTATATCAAACGTGAGATTCACCAGGGCAATCTGAAACGAAACTTTACAGAAAAACAAATAGGAGAGATCGATATAATTGTGTCCGAGATGACATCAAACCTGATCAAGTATGCAGGTAGCGGCGATGTATTATACCGCGTATACAATCTCGACGAAAAAGACTCCGTCTTTGAAATACTTTGTTTGGATAAAGGGGAGGGCATGGCGGATACTTTTAAGATGAAGAAGGATGGATTCTCCACCTCGAGCACCTTGGGCCAGGGGCTCGGTGCGATCGAGAGATTAAGCAACTTTACCCAATTGTACTCCATTCCAGGATGGGGTACAATCATCTACGCGATGGTTTCGACGCAGAAGTCAACAGAACTCGTTCCGGCAGGCCGGGATATTTCCGTTCGTGGCCTGCTGATAAACAAGCCTCGAGAAGTCGTCTGTGGCGATGGCTACTATGTACACGAAACAAAGACGCACTGTCGTGTTATGCTAGGCGACGGGCTTGGGCATGGCCCACAGGCGAAGGAAGCTATGGACAAGGCAATTGACTGTTTCGCTAAATCCACCCACAATGATCCAGTTGATTTGCTGCGGGAAATCCATGAAGTCGTAAGGAAAACCAGAGGACTGGTGGCAACCATAGCTGTTTGGGATAAGATAAGAGTGGAATGGAGAATTTGTGGAGTCGGCAATATCAGTACTCGTGTTTATAACGGAATTCAGTATAAAAATTACATGCCTTATAACGGCACATTGGGGCTGAATATTCCACATTCGATGAACAGCACAGTCCATGCGGCAGAAAAAAATCAACATCTCGTCATGTGTTCGGATGGAATACAGTCCCGATGGGATCTGAACCGCTACCCGGCAATATTTCGCTATGACGGTATAATCCTGGCGTCCTGTCTCTATAAGGACTACGTCAGAGGGACAGATGACGCGTCGGTATTAGTAGTTAAAGTAAATTAGCATGAAGGAAATTGTATCGGTAAGTCTGGAAAACGACATGGACCTGATCCTGGCGCACAAGCGTGTCATGAAGCTTTGTGAACTGACTGGATTTTCATTAATGAGCCAGACTTCTATCGCCACCGCAATTTCCGAAATCGCGCGTTGTGCTATTGACCATGGGACAGGAGCGTGGCTGAAACTGTTCATCGATGGGACAGCGACGCGAAAATATCTGATTGCGCAAATTGAAGATCCGCATGATTTCAGTACCAGCGCTCAGGCCGCAATCCATTACGCGCAGCGTCTGGTGGGTAACATTGATATATCAAAGCTCACGCCAGGCATCCAATTTACCTTAAAGCAGTTGCTTAATTTTCCAGGGACATTTACTCCGGCGAAGATTGCATCCTACGTCGAATATTTTAAGACGGAGGCGCCTCTCTCTGCGTATGATGAACTACGCAAGAAGAATCTTCTCCTTCAGGAATTCGCCGACAAAATAAAAGAAAGCGAGGACGATTACAGGACTCTCACTGACTCGCTGCCGATTATGATGTTTACGCTCAACAATCGCGGAGCACTGGTTTATACTAATAAATGGGCGGAGCAATTTATCGGGACAGTGCCGAAGGATATGACACCTGTCTCTTGGCAGGCGATCATATATCCTGAAGACTTTTCACATTTTGTAAAAACGTTTACCGGTGCCTTTCAAAAAGTGCAAACGATCAAGGGTCAGTTTCGCCTGAAAGAAAAAACTTCCGGAAATTTCCTCTGGCACACCATCACCGTAATTCCATTGAAGAATGAAAAGGGCTTAGCTCAAAAGTGGATTGGAGTCATGAGCGATATCCACGCTCATCGGATAGCTGAAAAAACATTGAAAGACAATGCGGATCTTAAAGAAGTGCAGGACAAACTGGTGGAAAATCAGGAGCAACTTCGGGCAAAGATTCTCGATCTGAATCGAAGCAATTACGAATTAGAGCAATTTGCACATTTGGCCACCCACGATCTTCAGGAGCCTTTACGGAAGCTTTTCTTCTATGCAGATAAGTTGAAAGTTAAATATATGGATCAGTTGGAGGGTGGCGGCGTGAGCATGATCAATAACATGACTTCTGCGGCGAGCCGGATGAAAGAGCTTATCAATGATCTGCTAAACTATTCGCAGCTCCAACAGCAACAGTTGGAATTCGAAATGGTGAATTTGAATGATTTGCTGGAGGATGTATTGAAAGATTTTGAAATATCCATTCAGGAAAAGCAGTCCATTATTACAATTGATAACCTGCCCTCCGTGCAGGGAAATCGCTTGCGTCTGCGTCAACTTTTTGGAAATTTAATCTCGAATGCTTTAAAATACTCAAAGAAAGATATCCCTTCCCAAGTAAGGGTGTCAGTTGAGCAAACAAAAGAAAATTTCATTTTTCATGTGAGGGATAACGGAATTGGTTTTGATGCCAAGTACAATGAGCGAATCTTCGGATTATTCGAGCGCCTGCATACTAAAAACGAATTTCCAGGAACAGGTATTGGCTTGTCCATTTGCAAGCGAATCATCGAACTACATCAAGGAAGTATTTCAGCCAGTTCGGTACCAGGCGAATACGCAGACTTTCAAATTGTGATGCCAGTAACTCAAACGATTGACAAATGAGGGAAAAAGCAGCCATACTTATCGTCGATGATGATCAGGAAGACCACATCATACTGAAAGATTATTTTTCAGACTTGAATTTGCAGGACCATCTCAGTTTTGTAACAAATGGACAATTTGCCCTCGATTATCTCGAAAGTTTACTTGATGACCAACTGCCGCAGTTGATTGTGCTGGATTTAAATATGCCGATTCTGAACGGGACGCAAACTCTTCTTGAGCTTAAAAGGTCAACACGCTATAAGCAAATTCAGGTAGTTATTTATTCGACCTCAGAGAATGAAGCTGAACGAAGAAAATGTCTGAGCTATGGTGCCGTTGATTATCTGATGAAGCCAGTCACGTATGACAGTGGTATGAAGATGGTTCAATATATGAAATCCCTGATTACGTTATAGTGCATTCGTTGGTCACAATTTTATCGTAACTCTTTTTCAGTTTTTTATTTGTACCGTCATGGTATTGTTGAAAATTTCAGCATGTTGATACTTATGGAAACGATACTTCGCTTCAAAGAACTCATAATGCAATAAAGATAATTCTAGGATGCCCGCCCGTGATGGACGATGGCCTATTTTGAGTAGGAGTTATAGGAGCAATTTTATGTGAGTGTAGTAGGGTGTTTATATCTCGCCGTCCAGCTTCTGTCTCTTATGCTCTATGAGAGTTAATTAAAGAAAATATGCCTTCGAAAACGCACTTCAAGGTAGGAACCGCAAGTATACTATGGGTATAACCTTAACTACAGACGTTTATAGCTATAAACGTTTAAACTATGATGCGAAGGAATATCCTATCAAATCGCTGTGAATTGTTTCTCAGGCAAAAGGATGTGGAAGCTCGATCCTTCCCCTTCAGATGATTCAACTGTTATGTAACCGTGATGATTTGCCGCAATCCGCTTACAAAGGGCTAGTCCAATTCCGGATCCGGGATAGTCTGTCCATGCGTGAAGCCTTCTGAATATCTCGAATATCTGCTTTGAATATTCTTGGCTAAAGCCAATGCCATTGTCCTTTACCGTGATATCGAAATATTGTACACCATTGATCAAATCAGGAACCGTGTCCAAATGCATCTCCGCTCGCCGTGCGCTGACATTGATTACTGCTGTCCTATTCTCAGCTCTGAATTTCAACCCATTACTAAGCAGGTTGAAAAAGAGTTGAGTCAACTGTACAGGAATTCCATCAATTACCGGAAGCTCGTCCACGTTAATCTTTGCTCCGATATCGTCAATAGCAATGTCCAGATCACGTATGATGCCCTTCAATACCAAATTCAAATCCACCGGCTCATAGCTTATTCCAGATGGCTGCAATCGGGAATAAGCAAGCAAGTCCTGAATTAGCCGGGTCATTCTGCCAGCAGAGGCATTTATTTTCAGTGCAAAAGTTCTAGACCTCTCATTTAAGGTGTTGTCCGTGTTTAGAAAATCAGTAAAGGTTTGAATTTTTCGCAACGGTTCCTGTAGGTCATGACTTGCAGCATATGCATACTGTTCAAGCTCCTGATTCGACTGTGTAAGTGTGTTATTAATTTTGGACACTTCTTCAATAGCCACCCTAAGCTTCTGGTTGGTGGCAACTAACTCTTCATTGCTCGCTGCAAGCTCTTTAGTCCTCGTCCGTACCAGATCCTCAAGCGATTGCCTGGTATCAGTCTCTTTGGTGATGTCTTGTGTAATACCAATGATCTTTATCGGCACCCCTTCTTTTGTGAATATCGCCTTTCCCCTGGAGTGCAGAAATTTTTTAATTCCTGTGGTTCTATTTGTTACGGCAAATTCAATACTATACTGCTTTCTCCATCGGGAACTTTGAAGGTTTAAAAAAGCCTCCCGCATGTTTTCCTGATCTTTCGGGTCTGTTAACATTATGAAATCTTCTATTGGTAATGACGTATTTTCACTTCCAATCCATTGTTGTATTTTCCCCGAGTATGAAATAACAGAGCTGTTCGGATCAATCTCCCAGGTATCCAGATTAGTAATGTCGATAGCACTTCGCAACGCAATGTCCGCCGCCTCGGCGTTCTGTTGCGCTCTCACCAATTCAGTGACATCAACAGCCATATCCATGATGCCATATATTTTTCCCTTCTCATCAAAGATCGGTTTGTATGTAAAGTCAAAATAATATGTACTGATCTTGCCATTGACCGACAACTCTGCAGGCGCGCCCTTTC
>JAESFU010000641.1_pt1 | contig 14282 bp, 10 predicted proteins | sample 9269461 | NCBI WGS metagenome assembly JAESFU01 (sample SAMN14502556, study PRJNA617107) | algae metagenome | isolation source: Stenomitos rutilans HA7619-LM2 and co-occurring heterotrophs from cave walls | place: USA: Waikapalae cave, Hawaii | collected 2009-07-28
AACAGCCGCCGCATGCTGGTCTCGGACCAGGCCGGAAAATCCAACCTCATCGCCGAGCTCGGCCGCATCGGCCTTGCCGTCAACAAGGACGATACGCGCCTCGATGCGCTGTTGCGCGATGTGAAGGAGCGCGAACAACAGGGCTATGCCTATGACGGCGCCGATGCCTCGTTCGAATTGCTGGCGCGCCGGGCGCTCGGCACGGTGCCGCACTTCTTCGATGTATTGTCCTTCCGCGTCATCGTCGAGGACCGCCATAACCGCGATGGTGAGCGCGAGACGGTTTCCGAAGCAGTGGTGAAGGTGAAGGTCGATGGCGAAACCTTCATCAATGCGGGAGAGGGCAACGGACCGGTCAATGCACTTGACGTCGCCTTGCGCAAGGATCTCGGCAAGTATCAGCGCTTCATCGACGATCTCGAGCTTGCAGACTTCAAGGTGCGTATCCTCAATGGCGGAACGGGAGCCACGACCCGGGTTCTGGTCGAGAGCCGCGACGGCAAGGGCAACCGCTGGTCGACGGTCGGAGTCTCGCCCAACATCGTCGAGGCGTCATTCGAGGCGCTCTCCGATTCGATCGTCTTCAAATTGTTAAGGGAAGGTGTGGCGTAGTCGCCGCCATGCGCCCCGTTCATGCGCTCCATGTGGGGCGATTCATTGTGCATCGCACAAGCGGGGTCTAACTAGCTCACCCCATGTCGATGTTGAGCGAAAAGGCCACGATGCACGGCCTCTCCGAAAGCCACAAAGGGATCATCGCCTGCGGTCTTGCCCATATCGTCTGGGGCGGCATGGCGCTGTACTTCTGGCAAATCCGCGATGTGTCGCCGGGCGAGATCGCTGCCAATCGTGGGCTCTGGGCCCTGCCGATTGCCGCCGCGGTCTTGCTGTTCATGGGCCAGTTCACCTCGACCTGGAAGCTTCTCGCCAGCCCGAAGGTGGTAGTGACTCTTGCCTTCACGAGCTTCCTCATCGTCTTCAACTGGGGCGTCTATGTCTGGACGATCGAGCAGCATCGCACCGTCGAATCGAGCCTTGGCTACTACATCAATCCTTTGATGAACGTGATCGCCGGCTATCTCTTCCTTGGCGAGCGCTTCAGCAAGGCGCAGTTCGTGGCCATCGCGCTCGCGGCGGTTGCCGTAGCAATCCAGACGATCAGTGCCGGTGTATTTCCGTGGATCGGTCTGCTGCTCGGCGCCACCTTCTGTCTCTATGGCTATATCCGCAAAACCGTTCCGGTCGGTCCGGTGCAGGGTTTTTTCATTGAGACGCTTCTCATCGTTGGCCCGGCGATCGCCTACATGATCTGGCTCGGTCAGAGCGGGCACGCCTTCTTCCTGACTTCGACCTTCTACACGCTCATGCTCATGGGTTGCGGCCTGATGACGGCGACGGCGCTGATCCTCTTCGCCGTAGCCATCAAGCGCATTCGCTATTCGACAGCGGGCCTCATGCAATACATCTCGCCGACGCTTGTGTTCCTCACCGCGGTCTTCATCTTCCGCGAACCGATGGACGGCTGGAAGCTCCTGTCCTTCGTGATCATCTGGATTGCACTGGCGATCTACACGATCTCCGCCTTGCGCGAAGATCGCCTGCGCCGCCAGCCCTTGCAGGATCCGTCTTCGGCCTGAGTGGAATTAGAGCGCCGCCAGTCCTGCTCGCGCGACCTGTGCGTCCTGCGGCGATGACATGCCCGAAACGCCGATGCCGCCGATGATCGCGCCGTTGCGCTCGATTGGCAGGCCGCCTTCCAATGGCATGACATGCGTCATCGACAACATGCGGAGGCCGATCCCGCCATTGGCGATCGCCTCTTCGAAAGCCTTGGTCGGGCGCTTGTAGAGCGCCGCCGTGCGGGCTTTGGCTGGGCCAATTTCGACGCTGCCGGTCTGGGCATTGTCCATGCGATGGAACATCACTAGCAGTCCAGCCGTGTCGACGATCGCAATCACCATTGGCCAGCCATTGGTGCGCGCTTCCGCCTCCGCGGCCTGCATGACACGGCGCGCTTCGTCCAATGTGATCGAAGGGCCATAGGGCAGGGGGCCTTGCGGCTTGCTCTCGCTCATATCGTGTCTCCAGACCAGCGGTTAGGTTACGTTCAGCTTCGTCCGACTATCAACTAAACCCATCATGGGAAAGCGTGCTCTCCCCAACTATAGCTAGGAGGATTCAATGCCCAAATACCGCAACGCCCTGCCGCAACTGGGAGGTCGCCCATTTCTGACGGATGGCGGACTTGAAACGACCCTCGTCTTCCTGAATGGGCTCGATCTGCCGTGCTTTGCGTCCTTTCCACTGCTCGATACCGCCAGCGGCCGCAAGCATCTGAAGGAATACTTCCGGCCCTATCTTGAGGCCGCCAAGCAGCATGGCAGCGGCTTTGTTCTGGATACGGCGACCTGGCGAGCCAATACCGATTGGGGTGCCAAGCTCAATTACTCGCAGGCCGATCTCGACCGCATCAATCGCGATGCCGTCGATTTTGCCAAGGAATTGCGTAAGGCGTTCGAGACACCGGCGATGCCCATCGTCGTCAATGGCGTCTTGGGCCCGCAGGGCGATGGTTATCGCCCCGATGCTCTCATGAGCGTTGAAGAGGCGGCGCGTTATCATCAGCCGCAAATTGAAGCCTTCCGCGATGCCGGCGCCGATATGGTCAGTGCCGTCACCATGAATTACTTCGAAGAAGCGGCTGGCATCACGATCGCGGCAAAGCGGGCCGGCATGCCGGTGGCGGTGTCGTTCACCGTCGAAACCGATGGCAAACTGCCGACCGGCGAAACGCTGCGTTCCGCCGTCGAGCGCCTCGACAAGCTTACCGGCAATGCACCTGCCTATTACATGATCAACTGCGCGCATCCTGAGCACTTCAACACCGTGCTCGAAAAAGGGGCATGGCTTGAGCGCATCCGCGGTATCCGCGCCAATGCGTCGACCAAAAGCCATGCCGAGCTCGACGCTTCGACCGAACTTGATATCGGCGATATTGCCGGTCTTGCCGGTCACTATCACGACCTGCAGCGCCGGTTGCCAAAGCTCGCCGTCATGGGCGGGTGCTGCGGTACGGATCACCGCCACATCGAAGCGATCTCGCACCGCTGCCTCGCGGCGTAAATTCGTGTGACTGGGCCGAGCCTTCGGGCTCGGCCTAAAGCGTCTTGCGCACCGGTTCGAGCGGTACCTTCCCGCGGCTTGTCGACTGCCGGTGCCAGAAGGCTGGAACCACATCGGCCGCAGACTTCACGACGTCCATCTTGAATTCGAGTTCCGGCCGGATGAAGTTCTCGTCCCGCATGTGATTGAACAAGGTCACCAGCGGATTCCAGTAAGCATTGATATTGCAGAGAATGATCGGCTTGTTATGCCGGTCGAGTTGCGCCCAGGTGGTGATCTCGACGAGTTCCTCGAGCGTCCCGATGCCACCGGGCAATGCCACGAACCCATCCGAGCGCTCGAACATCGTCATCTTGCGCTCATGCATGTTGGCGGTGACGATCAATTCGTTCACATCCGCCAGCATCCGCTCGCGCGTCACCAGGAACTCCGGAATGATCCCGGTCACATGCCCGCCGGCCTCGAGCGTCGCCCGCGCCACCTCACCCATCAACCCCAGGCTGCCGCCGCCATAGACCAGGCCGATCCCGTCCTCGGCCAAGGCCTGACCGAGTTCCCGGGCGGCTTCGACATAAGCAGGATTGCGCCCAGGACCCGAACCGCAATAAACGCAGAGATTGTGTTTAGGCTTCATTTTTACCTTTCCGGTGCAAAAGCGGTGCCGCCTCGCCATGGCGGCCTTTGCACATTGTTTCAAGCGGCATTATGAAGGTTCGGGCCGGGATTCGTGGAGGCAATGACAAATTTCCGCCCAAAGCGGCTGTTTACTCAGGCTTGGACGGCAGAACATGAAAAATAACCCAGTAGCAATTTTCACAGGCTTGGCAGTCGCAGCCGCAGTAGGTCTTGGCGCAATTATTTATTCGCGCCAGCCCACGACCATTGCGGAAAAGCCCCCCGAACCGACCGTAACCCAGCCCGCGACGCCCGAAAAACCGGCCGATGCGACGGCTGAAAAGAAGCCGGAAACGGCGGCCCCGGCGCAGCCCGAACAGACGGCCAAGACCGAGCCGCCGTCCCCGGAAACCGCGCCCACGCCCGAAACCAAGGCACCCGAAGCGGCCCCCGAGACGGCGAAGGCGCCGGAAACCGCTCCCGAGACCGCCAAGGCCCCCGAAACGACGGAGCAGCCGAAAACCGAGGCTCCAGGCAAGCCGACCTTCGATACGGTTCGAGTCGAATCCGATGGCGGCACGCTCGTCGCCGGACAGGCAACCCCTGGCGCCGATGTAACCCTAAAGCGCAATGGCGAGGTCGTCGGCCAGGCGCAGGCCAATGCCGAGGGCGACTGGGTGGTCGTCACCGATGCGCCACTGCCCAAGGGTGCCAGCGAATTGTCGGTCGAACAGAAGTCGGCCGATGCCGGCCAGGCGGTGATGTCCGACCAGTCGATTGCCGTGGTGGTGCCCGCCAATCCCAGTGAAAAGGCGATGGTCGCGCTGGTCGAGCCCGGCATGCCGACCCAGGTGCTCCAGAAGGCCGAGCCGACGACGACGGCGGAGGCAACCCCGGCCAAGCCCGCCGCAACGGTTGAGCCGGAAGCGAAAGCGACGGCCGACACGACCGAGCAGCCGGCAGCCAGCGCAACAACGACGGCTGGCGGAGAAACCACGGCACCCGTCGAAAAGGCACCGGAAGCCGCTCCTGAAACGCAAACCGCGCTCGCCGACCCGGCGACAGAACCCGCAAAGACCGAGGAGCCCGCAGCCCAGGCTCCGGCGGCCGTCGAGCAGCCGGCGCCAGAAACCCCCGCCACGAAGCCCGGCGCCCCCGTATCCCTCGATGCTGTCGACCACAATGCTGCGGGCGACATCGTTTTCTCCGGCAGTGCCGCACCGAAGTCGGCCGTGCGTGTCTATGTCGACAACGCTGCCGTCGGCGACGCGCTTGCCGACCAGGCGGGCCACTGGACCTTCGCCGGTACCCAAAAGATCGCGCCTGGCGGCCATTCTTTGCGCGTCGATCAGATCGATGGCGCGGGGAAGGTCCTGTCGCGCGTTGAGCTTCCCTTCGTGCGCGAAGAGGCTTCGCGCGTCGCTGAAGTGACAACTCCTGAGACGCAGCCGGCCGCACAGCCCGAACAGCAAAAGACAGCAGAGGCGGAGCAACCCGCTCCGGCCGCCGCTGAGACGGTTGTAACCGAGGCGCCTAAGCCGGCAGAGTCGGAAACATCGGAAGCAGCGGCATCCGCCGACACCCAGATCGCGCCGACGCCTGAAACCGCCGCTCCCGCCACCCAGGCCGAAACGGACGTCGCCAAGGTGGGCGAAGGTCAGGAGATTGCGAAAACAGAGACTCCGGCCGTCACGCCCACCGAGGAGCCGGCCGCGACGACGGAACAGCCTGCAACCACGGCTGAACAGCCCAAGACCGAAGAGCCGGCTGTTGCCGCACAGGCCGAAACGGCAACTCAGGCCGAAGCTCCGGCCCAGGCCGACACGACGCAGCAATCGGCGGCCGTCGAGCCGGAAATCGAGCAGAAATCGACCGATTCTGAGGGCGCCACCGTGGCGGCTACCGAACAGACCCAACCGACCGAGCCGAAGAAGGGTCGCATCGTCATCCAGCCCGGCAACAACTTGTGGAAGCTGTCACGGGTGATCTACGGCAAAGGCATGTCCTATACGGTGATCTATGAGGCCAATAAGGGCCAGATCCGCAATCCGGATCTGATTTATCCTGGCCAGATATTCACAACGCCGAATGCCGTGCCGCCCGAGACCATCGATCCCAAGCGGAAGAAGCCTTTGTCGGCCGAAGAGGGCGGCACCACTGTTCAGTGAGATTCCCGCCTCGAAAGAGGCGGATATGCCGGCCGATGGCGAGCAGTGGCGCATTCTTCGCCAACTGCTTCCCTACCTCTGGCCGAAGGACCGCGCCGATCTGAGGTTGCGGGTAGCCATTGCCATGGTGGCTCTGGTTCTCGCCAAGATCGCCACCGTCGCAACGCCCTATGCCTTCAAATACGCAACCGACGCACTGACTACTGTCGGCGGTGCGGCCGCCGTCGCCTTTGCCGTGCCGTTCTTCTTCATCGTGGCTTACGGCGTCGGGCGCGTCGGCATGGTCGGTCTCGGACAGATCCGTGATGCGATCTTCGCCAAGGTCGGGCAGCGCGCCGTACGCCAGCTCGCCGTGCAGACCTTCCGCCACCTTCACGCACTGTCGCTCAAATTTCATCTGGAGCGGCGCACCGGCGGTCTGTCGCGCATCATCTCGCGCGGCACCCTCGGCATCGACACGGTCCTGCGCTTCTCGCTGTTCAACACGCTTCCGACCGCGCTCGAAATCCTAATGGTCTGCGGCGTCTTGGCCTGGTCGTTCAGCTGGGTCTACGCGCTCGTCGTTCTGGTGACCATCGTCCTCTATATCGGCTTTACCTACGCGGCCACCGAATGGCGCATCAATCTCCGCCGCACGATGAACGCCGCCGATACCGACGCCAGCACCAAGGCGATCGACAGTCTCCTGAACTTCGAGACCGTCAAGTACTTCGGCAACGAGGAACATGAAGCTCACCGCTACGAGCGCTCCATGGAGTTATACGAAGGCGCCGCGGTGAAGACCTGGGTGTCGCTTGCGGTGCTCAACGCCGGACAAGCCGCGATCTTCACGATTGGCCTCACGATCTGCATGGCGATGTCGGCGATGGCGGTCTGGCGCGGCCAGTCGACTGTCGGCGATCTGGTGATGATCAATGCGCTGATGATCCAGCTCTACATGCCGTTGAACTTCATCGGCTCGTCCTATCGCGAGATCAAGCAAGGGTTGATCGATGTCGAGGAAATGTTCCGCCTACTCGCCGTCAATGCCGACATCAAGGACCGGCCCGACGCGAAACCGCTCCGCATCGACCACGGAGACATCCTGTTTGACAAAGTCTCCTTCGCCTACGATCCGGAGCGCATCGTCCTCCACGATCTAACCCTCGAGATTCCAAGCGGAAAGACCGTCGCGATTGTCGGGCCGTCGGGCGCCGGAAAATCGACCATCCCAAGATTGCTCTATCGTTTCTACGAGCCCGACAAGGGCCGCATCCTGATTGATGGCCAGAACATTGCGGAAGTTACGCAGACGTCGCTGCGCGCCGCCATCGGCATGGTTCCGCAGGACACCGTGCTCTTCAACGACACCATCCGTTACAATATCCGCTACGGCCGGCCCGACGCGACCGATGAGGATGTCGTGAGCGCCGCCAGGCTTGCCCAAATTCACGATTTCATCATGCAACTCCCGCGCGGTTACGACACATTGGTCGGCGAACGCGGATTGAAACTATCCGGCGGCGAGAAGCAGCGCGTTTCGATCGCCCGCACGATCCTCAAAGGCCCACCCATCCTGGTACTCGACGAGGCGACGTCGGCCCTCGACAGTTTCACCGAACAGGAAATTCGGACGGCTTTGCGCCAGGTCTCGCGCAACCGCACGACGCTGATCATCGCGCATCGCCTGTCCACGGTCGTTGAGGCGGACGAGATCATCGTGCTCGAGGCCGGCCGCATCGTCGAGCGTGGAAGCCACGCCGCGCTTCTGTCGGAAGACGGAGTCTATGCCGCCATGTGGAATCGGCAGCGTGCGGTCGATGAAGCAAGGCGCCGCCTCGATGAGGCCGATCGCGAAGCCGAGGAGCCTTTGCCGGAGACGCAGGTCGAGGCCTGGAGCAAGCGCGCGGCCGGATACACACCTTAAGCCTGCTTTAAGGTTACCCGAAAAATTTGCTTAGAATTTGAGGGAATCGGGGTCGCCGGCACCCGCCGGTTTACGTTCGTTTACGGCTCGCGCGCATCATGGGATCACCACGGGGACTTCGTGGGGAGAGCCGGCCGGTGGGGATTGGCCGGACGCGGGATGCGGGAGCGGGGTCGCTAGACGGCCCCGCCCCGCAACACGGATTCGGGGAGTGGCGACATTTGCGGCGGTTTCTGCCGCGGGGGCGGGAGCACATGATGGGGCGGATATGGGTCGCAAGGACCCGTATCCGCGCCACATTTGCTTGTGCAAGCTTCGAAACCTCACCCTAACCATCGCCGCTTCCGGCAGCGATCGCATTCTTTGCAAAGCCGTAATCACAGGCTAGAGGTGGGCTCATGTCGGTCTTGAACAGCGTTACCTCTGTCTTCACGCCCATCCACCGCGACGGCTGGAAATTCGTCGCCATTTTCGCGGCAGTCACTCTCGTCCTTTTCTGGTTGGATGTGGATTTTCTTGGTTGGATTGGCGTCATCGCCACCGCCTGGTGTGCGTATTTCTTCCGCGATCCCGAGCGCGTGACACCCTTGCGGGCGGGCCTTGTGATCTCACCCGCCGATGGCCGCGTAAGTGCGATAGAACGCGTTGTGCCACCGCCCGAACTCGAATTGCCGCGCGAGCCGCTGACCCGCATTTCGGTGTTCATGAATGTGTTTGACGTGCATGTGAACCGCTCCCCGGTCGATGCGCGCATTGCCCATATTTCCTACGTGCCGGGCGCGTTTCTCAACGCCGAACTCGACAAGGCCAGCGAGGATAATGAGCGTCAGGCCTTCACGCTCGAACTTGCCGACGGCCGCAAGCTCGGCGTCGTGCAGATCGCCGGCCTGGTGGCCCGGCGCATCATCCGCTTTGTCGAACCGGGCGATTGGGTGCAGGCCGGCCAGCGCATCGGCCTTATCCGTTTCGGAAGCCGCGTTGATGTCTATCTGCCGCCGAACTGTTTCGCTCTGGTAAGTGTCGGACAACGCGCAATTGCCGGCGAAACGGTGATCGCCGATCTTGGAAACGACGAACAGGGGCGCGCCGGACGGCGCAGCTGAGGCATCATGCCGGATCTGCCCGAACTCGACGAGGAGCGTTTCGACAGGGATAGCAAGCGGCAGCGCCTGCACCGCTTCAAGCAAGTGCCCATCCGCTTCCTCCTGCCGAACTTCATTACGCTGCTCGCTTTGTGCAGCGGCCTCACTGCAATTCGCCTCGGCGTCGAGGGCCGCTATGAACTGGCCGTCGTCGCGGTCATCGTCGCCATTGTCCTCGATGCAGTCGACGGCCGCCTCGCCAGGCTCCTGAAGGGCACATCCCGCTTTGGCGCCGAGCTGGATTCGCTCGCCGACTTCGTCAATTTCGGTGTTGCGCCCGCGGTGCTGATCTATATGTGGTCGCTCAACGGTTTGCGCAGTATCGGATGGATCGTTGCGTTGGGGCTTGCCATTTGCTGTGCCTTGCGCCTTGCGCGTTTCAATGTCTCGATCGACGATCCGGACAAGCCCGCCTGGATGATGAATTACTTTACCGGGGCCCCCGCACCCGCCGGTGCCGGTCTCGCCCTGGCGCCGATGTACTTGGGCTTCCTCGGTATTGTTCCGGATGGCCATGACATCATGTGGCTGGTGCTGCCCTACACGGTCGCGGTCGCAATCCTGATGGTGAGCCGCATCCCAACCTATTCCGGCAAAACACTTGGCTCGCGGGTCAGCCGCGAATATGTCCTGCCGCTGCTCGGCCTCGCGGCCATCGCAGTCGTCTGCCTCTTCACGTTCACCTGGCAGATGCTGACCGTGCTCAGCATTCTTTACATCGCGATGATACCGCTCGGTATCAGGTCTTATCGGCGCGACAAGGCAGCCTATGAGACGCGGCTTTCCTTCAAGAGCGAAACTCAGAGCACCTGATCGAGATCGGCGCAGATATCCGCCGCATCTTCGATACCGACCGAAAAACGGAACACGCCATCGCCGGCAAATTCGCGGTAACGCGCCAGGGCTTCGCCTTCGAGCCGGAATGACGAGCGCATGATTTCGATAGTCGGAATCCAATAGACGAGGCTGCGATGATGGCCGAGCGACACGGCGTAGTGGACGACCTGCAAGTGCTCGACCATGCGCTTGGCCACCGCCGGTCCGTCGGCGACCGTGAAGGTCATCATGCCTGAGAAATTCCCCATCTGGCGCTTGGCGAGATCATGCTGCGGATGTGAGGGGAGGCCAGGATATAATACGCGGGTGACGCGCAGGTGTCGCTCCAGGAACTGCGCCACCTCATGCGCGGTCTCCGCGTGCGCCTTCATGCGGATGGGCAATGTCGCAGCGCCGCGCAGAATGAGCCACGCGTTGAAGGGTGATAGCACGCCACCGTAATGCACGACGGATTCGAGATTGAGCGCGGCGATATCCGCCTTGCGCCCAAGGACCGCGCCGCCCAGGGCATCGCCATGGCCGCCGATATACTTGGTGAGCGAATGCAGGACGAAGTCGGCCCCCAATTCGAGCGGGCGTGTTGCGATGGGCGTCGCAAAGGTCGAATCGACAACCACATCGCGTATCCCGCGCGCGCGGGCGAGTTGGGAAAGCGCTGAAATATCGGACAGCCGCATGATCGGGTTGGCCGGGGTCTCGATCCACAGCATCTTGGTGTTTGGACGGATCGCCGCCGCAACTGCTGCCGGATCCGAGGTATCGACAGGGCTTACTTCGAGGCCAAGCCGAGGCAGGCTGTCGCGAACCAGTTCCGCTGTTCCGACATAATTCGCCTCAGAGATGATGAGATGGTCGCCCATGCCCAAACGCCCGACGATCAGGCCCATTGAGGCCGCCATGCCGGAGGCGAAGCACTGGCAGGCTTCGGCTCCCTCGAGTGCTGCCAGTTTCTCTTCAAGCTGCTTCACGGTAGGGTTCGATACCCTTGCGTAAAGAAACCCCTCATAATCGCCGTTGCTGCGTGCTGAAAAGCCTGCCACTTCCTCGGGTGCGAAGGTTGCCGACATGACCAAATTGGGCGAAGAGGCCCGTGTCACCGGGTCGACATGTTCGCCGGCATGGATCGCCCGGGTTTTGACACCCCAGGCGTTGGATGGTGGATTACGCATTGAAGAATCAGCCAGTTTCGCTCAGCCGGACACCGCGGCAAATGTTCATTGACGGTTGATGTGCCAAACTAGGCCATGACGGACGCCCCAGGCAAATCGGTCGGACGACCACGTGACTCGGCCGCAACGCCCTATGCGCGCAAGCTGGTCGAGCGCGATCCTGCGCCGGTACGAAATCGCGCGCCAAGCCCCGGTCCTTTCGGGGCGGTGGCCGGTTTTTCGGCAACCTATGCCTGGGCCACCGCGATCTTCGCCATCATCCTGATCCTGCTCTTGGCTGTTGCCGCAAGCCTGCATCCGATCGACCTCGACGGCGCCCTCGAGACCCGCAACCTGACCCCCGAGGCTGAACAGCGCCAGGCCTTGCTCGACCGCGAATTTCCAGGCGTTGCATCGCCGATCGTCATCTCGGTCGAGTCAGACGTGCCGGGGCAGGCGCGCGCTTCGGCCGCTTTGCTGGCGGCAGAGTTCACCGCCAGACCGCAGATCTTCACGGGCGTTTTCGCGCCCGGCACAGGACGGTTTTTCGAGGATTTCGGCGTGCTCTATCTCAATTCCGCCGAGGTCGAGAAGATCGGTGCCGACGTCGAGAAATTGATGCCTTTGTTCCAGGCGCTTGCGACGTCGCCCAATGTCCACGGCCTTGCGGCGCTTACTGACCAGGTGGCGCGCGCGGTGGAGGAGGGGCGCTCAGCCGCCTTGCTCGAAGGGCTTTTCCGCGAAGCCGCCAAGACCGCCGCGGCTGCGGCCTCCGGCACGGCGCGTCCCTTCGATTGGGAAGGGCTCGTCAATATCCGCCCAAAACTCGACGATACCACGTGGTTCGTCTTTGCAGCCCCGGCGCCGGGCTCGGTCGATGCGATCGGCGAGGCGCGCAAGATCATCGCCGACCTTCAAGCCAAGAGCGGGCCACAGGTGAAGGCGCTCCTGACCGGCGAGGCGGTCGTCAGCGAAACGGCGGGTGTGGGTTTCAGTCGCCTTTCCGTTCCCGTACTGATCATGTCGGGCGTATTCCTTGCCGTCTCGGTGATGTTTGGTGCCGGCAATTGGCGATCGGGCGCTGCGATCATGATCACGCTCGTGCCGATCGTCGGGCTGGGCTTCCAGCTCTTCGTGCCCGAGGGTCTGGCCGTCGCCCAGGTCGCGCTTGCGCCGGGATTGGCCGTCGCGGTTCTTTCCGCTTTGTGCCTCGTAGTGCGCTTTGAAAATCATCTCGCCGATCGCTTGCCGCCGGTCGAGGCCATCATGCTTGCCGCGCGCCAGGCCGGGCTGCTGATCCTGCTGGCGCCCGCCGGGCTCGCCGCAGCGGCTGCGGCAGGCTATGTCGCTGCCGTCCCCGTCATCTTGACGCTTGCCGGCGCCGGCGCAGCCTTGGGCCTTCTTGCCGCGATCCTCTGCCTGACATTGCTCCCCGCAACGCTCATGCTGCTGCGCATCTATCCCGACGAGGTTGGCGAGCACTGGATCGACTCCGCGATCGATACCGCGGAACCGCGCGAGCCCATCGGCACCGCCATTGGCGCCATCATCCTTGCCGGCGCGATTGCCGGCGCCGTGTTGCTGCCGCAGATTCCCTTCGGTACGCCGGGCGAGACCGTCGCCATGCCGCCCGACGCGGCCGGCCGTGCCTATGCCGAACTCACCAAGCGCAATCCGGCCTTCGGCAGTTCAGCGCAAATACTTGCCCCCGGCTTCGCTGAAGCCGCAAACCTTCAGGCGCGCCTTGCAAGCCTGCCGGAAGTGCGTTCCGTGCGCTGGATTGGTTCGTTCCTGCCGCCCGACGAGGAATCCAAACGCCAAAGCCTCGCCCGCTTGAATGGGCTGCTGCCGGACCCGCCCAATATTGCGGGCGTTCGCACCAATGAGGAACTGATCGCCGATTTCTCTACCTGGCGCAGCGCCCTGGCGCGCATCGCTGGTGCCCAAAACACGGCCGGACTCGGCGAGGCTTCCCGCAATCTTTCCGAGAGCCTTTATGTGGTGCAGTCGCGCAGCATTCCCAACCCGCAGCCATTGCGCAACTTGGAGACCGCGCTGTTCGTCGAGTTTCCGGCGATGCTTCAGAGACTTTCGGAACTCTCGCAACTCCCACCCTTGACCGAACGCACCATCGATGAAGCCATCCGCAAGCGCTTCATCAGCAAGGATGGCCAATTCCGTCTCGAAGTCGTTCCGGCCGACGGCATCGACAAGGACCGTTTCGCCGCCGCGGTGCTGTCTGTTGCACCCGATGCCATGGGCACGGCAATCACCCACATGTTCGAGATCGACGCCTTGCGCCGCGCCATGCTGGCGAGCGTATTCTTTGTCCTGGCAGGGCAGGTTCTCGTTGCCGGGGCTGTCCTGCGCCATCTCACGCGCGCCATTGCGGCAAGTTTCGCGCTTGCCGCCGCCATTGCACTGGCTGGCGGGCTTGTCTGGCTTCTGGGCAAGCCGGTCATCCCGATCACCGCCGCCATGCTGTTCCTCCTTCCGGCGTTGGGGCTTTCTTCGACCATTTCCATGGCGACAATGCGCGCCAAGGCGTTGGCTCTCGACCGTGCCGTACTCGTTGCGGGCGTGGCGATGATCGGCGCTACGTTGCCCTTGGCACTGCTGCCAATCCCCGATTATGCGGCCGCCGGCCAGCTTGCGCTTTTCGCGATCGTCGCGACGCTCCTGGGTGCGCTTCTGCTCGTCACGCAATTGGTCCGCATCGGACGCCGCATGGGAAATTTCGTAAGTCTCGTCAAATCTTAGCTGGTCGGGCCAGCCCTTCTGAGCTGTGAATCTTAGGCTTTCGAAGCATGGGACAAGCCTTGGCCGTGTGCTAAGGTTGTCCTCGTCGAAGCCGTCGCCGGCCTCAAGGCCAGTATCGGCGTCGGTCAATCAGGGAGGTATGAATGAGAGTGAATTACAAGTCCTGGCTCATCGGGACGACAATGCTAGTCATGGGCGCCACCGGCGCCTTCGCCGAGGTCGTATTCAATCGCGGCAACTCCGCCGACCCCGAATCCCTCGATCCGCACAAAACCTCGACCGTCTATGAAGCGAACATCCTGCGCGATCTGTTCTCCGGTCTGACGGTCCAGGATGCCAAGGCCGAGATCATCCCTGGCGCTGCAGAAAGCTGGACGGTTTCGCCCGACGGCAAGACCTATACGTTCAAGCTGCGCGCCGATGGCAAGTGGTCGGATGGCACGCCGGTCACCGCCGACGATTATGTCTTCTCCTGGCGCCGTCTGGTCGATCCCGCGACCGCCGCCGAATACGCCTACATGCTGTCGCCTGTCGTCAATGCCGATGCGATCAACAAGGGCGAGAAGAAGCCGGAAGAATTGGG
>JAESFU010000642.1_pt1 | contig 14282 bp, 9 predicted proteins | sample 9269461 | NCBI WGS metagenome assembly JAESFU01 (sample SAMN14502556, study PRJNA617107) | algae metagenome | isolation source: Stenomitos rutilans HA7619-LM2 and co-occurring heterotrophs from cave walls | place: USA: Waikapalae cave, Hawaii | collected 2009-07-28
GCCGGCAAAATACCAGAAGCTGGTGCGCCTGCGCTATTTCCACGAATTGTCGTACGAAGAAATTGCCGTAGAACTCGACGCACCATTAGGCACCGTGAAAGCCCAACTACACCGGGCCCGCGAGCTGATGTTCGAGATGGTGAAGAACAAACGCGATCATATTTAAATTTTCCGTGAGTTTCCGTGTATTCCGTGAGAAACAAATGCATTTCTCTCACAGAAAACACAGAAGGACACAGAACCAATACAGGTTTGCACAGAAGCCTTCAATCTGAATTACACATGCCTTCAGTCGATCTCATATTTCACTACTTTCCCAATCTTTCCGATAAACAGAAGCAGCAGTTCAGTCAGCTTTTTGATTTGTATAAGGACTGGAACGACAAGATCAACGTTGTGTCCCGGAAGGACATTGAAAATCTGTACATCAACCACGTACTGCATTCCCTCGGTATTGCCAAGGTAATGGAGTTCAAACCGGGCGCTTCCGTGCTGGACGTAGGGACAGGTGGCGGTTTTCCGGGCATACCACTCGCCATACTTTTTCCCGAAACGAAATTTCACCTGGTGGACTCCATCGGTAAAAAAATTACCGTTGTAAACGGCGTGGCCCAGGGTGTTGGACTGACCAATGTAAAAGGAGAACAGATTCGCGCGGAACAGATTAAGGGCGAATACGATTTTATTGTGAGCCGCGCTGTAACGCGCATCAAGGAATTCTACGGCTGGATTCATCGCAAAACCAAAAAACAATCCATTCACTCACTCGACAATGGCATTCTGTACCTGAAGGGCGGAGACCTTGATGAAGAGCTGGCCGAGCTCAAAAAACTGCATCAGATTCATAATCTTTCCGACTATTTCCAGGAGGAATTTTTCGAGACCAAAAAAGTGGTTTATGTTCCCCTGTAGCCACTTTTGATGGCTTTTATTCCGTTTGTGTATAATGGAATCGATTTCGATTGTTGTTTAATCAAATAAAATTTTATAATTATGTAATCGCCTGCAGTAAACTCTGTGAGAAAACTGACATCCATAGCCCTGATTGCGCTCCTGCTCTTCAACGTGCTGGGCTACTATGGTTTTTTCCTGGGGCTGGAATATCAAAATCGACAGGCTCTCATTCACAGCTTCAATACCGACAACTACGAACAGCTGGAACAGATCACCATCAAAGTACCGCTTTCCGTTCCCTATGCAACAGATACGCAGGACTACCAGCGTGTGGACGGAGAGTTTGAACATCAGGGCGAATTCTATCAGATGGTCAAGCAGCGCCTCTCGCAGGATACACTTTATATAGTGTGCGTAAAAGACAGCCAGAGCAAACGCATCAACCAGGCTCTTACTGATTATGTAAAAACGTTGACCGACAAATCTGAAAATGGTAAAAGCCGGCATACACTTATCCTGCCGGCATTCATCAAAGAATATATTGTGAGTACTCATACGATCAAAGCCGGTTCCGCCGGATGGTCGCTCGAACTGAATAACACGAATTCTCCCGTTGTGTTGATTGATTCCTATAACGCTTCCATCGTACATCCTCCCGAACGGGCATAGCGCGTTCTTATTGCCGAAGCTGATTCTGGAGCATGATAACATGTTCAGAATAGGACAAGTGGAACTGACAGCATTCTCCGCTGATTTTTGAAATCCGCCTCAACTTTGTGCAATAGGTATAGCTTGTGCTGTGTACCATGGCTCCTGCTGAATTTTTTCTAACCCAAATAAATTCTATGAAGAAAATTTACCTGATCCTGTTGGGGCTCGTCCCGACAATCTCATTCTCGCAAAACCTCACGGATGGGCTGCTGATGCCCAAGAAAAATCTGTGTACGGGTTTTATTTACATGCACGACCAGTGGACAGACTACTGGGAAGGCGAGCTGAAACGCGACAATGGTAATATTGGACACGTAACAACGCAGAGCATCACCTGGTTAGGGAACTACGGCATAACGGACAAGCTGAACGTAATCGCCATGGTGCCCTACGTAAAAACAGAAGCCAGCCAGGGAACACTCCATGGTATGGAAGGACTGCAGGATTTGTCCCTCGGATTGAAGTACAACTTTTTCCGCAAGAAGACCGATGCAAGTTTATTCAGAACATTTGCTGTAGTGAATTTCTCTACGCCATTGAGTGACTATACTCCTGATTTCTTTCCGCTCGCACTGGGGACACATACCACAAACCTGACGTATCGCTTAACCGCCTACTTCAGACTGGAACAAGGATTTTTTGTGAACGCTTCCGGCGGATACACCTGGCGCAGCAACACGACGCTGGACAGACCCGCTTATTTTGATGGCGACGAACTCATCAACAGCGATGAAGTAAAAATGCCAAACGTATTTGATGTGTTTGTGAGTGCCGGATATATTAAAGGTCCGATTCAGGCCGAGTTGAATTATATTCAGCAGAATACATTGGGTGGCGCGGACATCCGCCGCCAGGACATGCCGTTTGTGTCCAACCGGATGAACATGATCAAGGTTGGTGCCACGCTCATGTATTATGTGCCGAAGCCTGCAGGACTTGCCGTTCGCGCGGCCGTACATAAAGTGCTGGACGGCCGCAATGCCGGTGTGTCCACCACGCTGACAGCCGGCCTGCTGTATACCATCAAATTCGCCAAACAACAAAACGAAGCTAGTACCCCTGATCCGCAATGAAACCTATGAAACTATATTCGACCCTGCTGGCAATTGCCTTCTCCCTGGTTTTTATCACCAGCTGCGATAAGGACATTACTTATTCCGAACAACTCTCTACGTTGTCGCCTGCTTCACTGGATGAAGACGCCGGCACCTGGGACATGATCGTGCTCAACACGCCCAACCAGGTAGCACTGGCCGCGGCACCGGACATTACCACCGATGCATACAAAGGTGAGCTCGCGGCAATCAAAGATGCCCAAAGCAAACTCAACGACGATCAGAAAAAAATTATTGAATACTGGAGCGGCGGCAGCACACTGCGCTGGAATCAGATCCTGCGCGGACTTGTAGCACGCTACAATCTTCCGCCGGCACCCAGAGCCGATGGGACATACCCCGCTCCCGATGCCGAGAACCCGTTTGCCGATCCGAACTTCCCGTTTGCCAACCCGCCCTATGCGGCGCGTGCCTACAGTTATGTAGCCGTAGCGCAGTACGAAGCGATGAAGGCAACGTGGTTCTATAAATATCAATTAAACCGCCAGGCACCCTACAAACAGGACAGCGGCATCAAGGCGTTGATGGCGGAGACAAATCTTCCATCCTATCCTTCGGAAGAAGCCGTGATGTCGGGTGTTACAGCCGAGATGTTGAAGTTGTTATTTCCGGCAGCCGTAGAAGAGATTACTCTCCGTGCTGCTGACCAGCGCAACGCTGCCTTGTGGGCCGGTAAAGCTACCGCGACAGAAATAGCGAACAGCCTTGCGTTCGGAAAACTAATAGCAGATGAAGTGAAGAAACGTGCCGCCGGCGACGGCATGCGTGATGCGATCGGTAAAAAACCTCAGTGGGATGCGCTGGCCGCCAACACCGAAGCGAAAGGTGAGAAGGCATGGTCAAGCCTGGAAACTCCCAAGCGCCCGCCGATGCTGCCCTTCTTCGGAAACGTGAAAGCCTGGAACATGACGCCCGCACAAATCACAGCCGGTCGTCCGGTACCACCGCCGACAACGTCTTCCGCAGAGATGCAGAAAGAAGTAGACGAAGTAAAATGGTTTTCCCAGAACCTCACGCGCGAGCGCCTGTCCATCGTACACAAGTGGGCCGATGGTGCCGGCACGTATACGCCTCCGGGACACTGGAACGATATTGCCGCCGAATACATCCGCGATGCAAACTATAGCGAGGTACGTGCTTCGAGAGCCTTTGCCCTGCTGAACATGGCGCTGCACGATGCGGCTGTATGTTGCTGGGAAACGAAGTACTACTACTTCAATCCGCGCCCTACGCAGATGAATCCTGATATTAAAACCGGAACCGGGATCCCTAACTTCCCGGCGTTCACATCCGGACACTCAACGTTCTCCGGATCTGCGGCTACTGTGTTGTCCTATCTCTTCCCGAGCCAGGCAGATTACTTTATGCAGGAAGCTTCCGAAGCGTCGATGTCCCGCATGTATGGCGGCATTCACTACCGCAGCGATGTGGAAGTTGGATTCGAACAAGGAAAAAATGTAGGCAAGTTTACCGTAACGTATGCACAAACCGACGGTGCAGACTAGTAAGATAATTGATTAGTACCCTCTCTCTGAATGTCTTCACGCGCAAGCGTGAGGGCTTCAGAAAGGAGGACAGAAAAAGAAACTCTGTAAGGTGCTTTTTACGCAGGTTGTAAACTGCACTATAAGAATAAAGATTTAGATTTTTGGGTTAAAATCTCACACGCGCACCGCTCAGACTCACACGCACACGGAAGACATTTCGCTCCAATCGTTGTAAATCCGGAACTGGCCAAAGCCGCTCCGGATTTTTTATGAACATGTTTTAAAAAAAAATCGTAAAACTCCGTGTTCCCCGTGAGAACCTGTATTCCGTTTCGCTTACCTGAATAGTGAAAAAGGTGGATCACGGAACTCACCGAAGGACACAGAAAAAATACCACTGTGAAACGCACTGCATTTCTCTGTGTCCTTGGTGTAAATGGATTTTATTTCTTCACAAACCGGATTGTCTCGCCACCCGCTTTAAACAGGTATACGCCGGAAGCTAAATTGTCCACCTGGATAGTGAAAGAGCTTTTTGTTTGTCCCGCCAGAACCTGCGTACCCACCGAGTTTACAATAATCCAGGGCTGGGACTTTATACCGCTCCACTCCACCGTAACTTTGTCAGTTGCCAGTGTAGGATAGAAATTGTTGATGAGGGACACTTCCGGTGATGTTCCGGTAATGTGGCCGGCAAATAATTGTGTTTGCGGAATAATCTGCTTTTCCTGTTTGGAAGAACTCCAGGACAATTGTACGATAGCATTCCCGATGTTGTCGTAATATTCGATCTTGATCGGATACTTGGTGCCGGCTGTCAGATCCACCACGCCTGTCCAATCCAGTTCCTGGTCTACCCATTGATTGATGAGCAGTTTATTATCCACCCACAAGCGGATGCCATCGTTGCACAGGATATGAAACGTATACGTGTCGGTAAATCGCGGGAGCACTTCACCCACCCATCGTACAGTGAAGTGATCGGCAGAGACGCCCGTGCCAGGTTCTTGCGGCCATGTGAAATCTATCACGGGGTCTACACGCGTAAGCGCAAAGGGCTCCTGGAATGTTCTATTCTGATTGCTGTAGTAATAGCCTGTAAGTCCATCACCATTCCCGACGGCGATGGCTGAATAGGTTGCTGTGTACGTATGATTTTCTTCGGGTGCATCGACCTGAAATTGTGCAGAAGTACTCTCATTCCATTTGTCGAAGGAATAATCCGTGCCGTTCAATTGCTGTGTCTTCGGTGCTTCCAGCGATATTCTTTTATTGACCACACTGGCAAACGTATACGGTGTGATGACATTCTGATTGTTCACCTTCAATGAAAGCCCCGCAGGCTCAGACGTAAGGGTAATGTCCGATTTCAACGGGAAGATGTCCTGGTAGATTGTTGCGCTCTCCACAGGAGATCCGTGATCCGTAGCGGTTACATAAATCCGGTAAAAACCATCAGGACTCATCAGATCCGTTTTAGGGACAGTATGCGAACCCTCGCTGACTCCTGTCGTAGGCGACAGGACAGCAATGGTATTGCTGCCGTAGATAAAGTCCACTTTCAGTGTCAGGGCATCCACAGCCAGGTTGCCTTCTTCCGGATCAGAAGCCGTCGCATTGAAAGAGATTACGGAACCGCCGCGATACGCGAGGCCGCCATCGGAAAGTGTAACCGTGAGCTGCGGTACAGGCTTGGCGTTGGGAGATACAGATAGCAGCACTTCGTTAGTGGCCGTAGAACCGAAGATGTTGGTAACGATACATTTTATTTTTTTACCATTGTCCGCCAGCGTGACCCCGAAGATGGAATAGAGCTGACTTGTTGCATCCGGAATATCCACACCATCAGCCTGCCATTGAAAGGACAATGGATACGTGTCCTGATCGGTGCCGGTGGCTTCGGTGTAGAACAGCGCATTGCCGCCTACACTGATGCTGACATCCGTCGGTTGCGTCGTGATGACGGGTGCTTCGCCGGCCGGAATAAACGTAGCGGTATACGTGCGGCTGTTTTCGGGCGCGCTGAAGATGAAAGATTGTGTTTGTCCAGGTTCTGACCAGTGATCAAATTTATACGGAATACCTCCGACGGTAGCGGTAGAGGGTGCATTCAGCGAGTGGACAATGCCGGTAACGGCCTGCACGGTGGAGGGTGTCGGCATCTCCACTTCATCCAATAAAAGGGTAATACCCGCAGGATCGCTGTTGACAGTAATATTTATTTTCTTCGGATAGACATCCTTGAAAACTGTTTTGCTTAGTGCCGGATTTCCATTGTCTGTAGCGGTAAGGTAGATGCGATAAAATACGTTGGCACTTGTCTCGCCGGTCTGCGGAACGGTGTATGTACCATGATCGACACCGTTTAACGTAACAATGGGGTGAGAATGCGTGTCGTGATGAAAATCTACGCGCCAGGAAAGTGATGTGGCGGGCAATGTCCCATCCTGTGCATCGGTCGCCGAACCGTTAAACGATATCGTGCTTCCGCCGCGGTATACGGTTTCGCCACCGGGCAAGCTGAAGGTAAAGCTGGGCTCAGGCTCCGTGTTGGCGATGACGGTCAGGGTAGCTTCCTGCGAAGTTGTATTACCAAACACGTTGGATACAACACATTTATACGTGGTCCCGTTTTCGGCAAGCTGCACGTTGGTGAGGGACAATGTATTGGTAGTTGCCCCTGAAATGTTCACACTGTTGCGTTGCCATTGATAGGACAGTGGTTCGGTACCGGAGGCCGACACAGTGAAGGTTACATTCTGTCCTTCGGAAATGCTGACGCTCTGCGGTTGATCGATGATGGTCGGGATAACGCCTGCCGGAACATACGTGGCCGTATACGTAGTGTTGGCCACGGGCGCATCGAAGGAGAATGTGCGGGGCTTGCCCGCTTCAGACCAGTGATCGAACTGGTAGGGCACGCCGCCAATGTTGACGGTCTCATCTGCCGACAGAGACCGCGTGATGTTCACAACGCTTTCAAATGTGTAGGGAGTGGCTACGGGTTGTCCATCCAGAATAACCGCGTGTCCCGCAGGCTCGGTAGCCAGCGTGAGGCTTGTCTTCTTCGGAAATACTTCTTTATAAATTGTTTTGCTCAGTGCGGGGTTGCCTTTGTCCGTTGCGGTGAGGTAGATTCTGAACCATACATTGGGACTCGTCTCGCCTTCTTTTGGAATCGTCAGTGTCCCGCCGCTTCCGGTTGTAGGATCGAGTGCCGGGTGTGTATGCGTATCGTGATGGAAGTCTATTTTCCAGGTGAGGTTTTCGCCGGGTAGTGTCCCGTCTTCCGCATCCGTGGCGGTACCGCTGAAGGTGATCTGCTGTCCACCTTCATACAAAGTGCCGCCACCGGACAGCGACCAGGTGAAGTCCGGGACAGGTTCTGTGTTGGGCGTTACAGTAAGCGTAGCTTCGTTGGTAGTAGCAGTGCCGAATGAGTTCGTTACCACGCAGCGGTATTTCTTGCCGGAGTCAGTGAGCTGCGGATTGGTTACGGTATACGATGAACTGGTGGCGCCGGAGATATTAACCTGGTTCACCTGCCACTGATAGGACAGCGGCGCCGCGCCGTTGGCTGCCATAATGAAACTTGCGCTTACGCCTGCTGCCACCGTTTTGTTCTGCGGGTGAGCGGAGATCGTAGGCACCTGTGAGCCTGTGTAATTTACCTTCCAGAGCGTACCGTTGCTGGAGCTTTGGTTATCGCCCCAATCGCCGCCACCCAGACCGGCACGCGCGATGTAATACAGCGATCCATCATCTGTAACCAGCAGCACCAGCGGTCTTGCTACACCCGTAGCAAAAGTTTGGACATCGGCACCGTTGGTAGCACTTACGCTTTTAATCCACCCGATACAATAATCGGCATAGAAAAACCGCCCGGTATACGATGCCGGGAACTGGTTGGTGACCGGATTATAAAATGCGGCACCCACGATGGAGCATCCGCCATCGGCGGTGATATGTGAGTAAGCTTTCAGCGGATCTTTGTATGTGCCGAGAGTAGGCAGTGCTTCCGTAGTGCGCGTGCCTTCTATGCCGGGCCATCCATAATTTTTCCCGGGCTCTATTTCATTAATTTCTTCCCACATGGATTGTCCCACATCGCATACAAACAGTTTGCCGGTGCCGGGCTGAATGTCCATCGAGAACGGGTTACGAAGTCCGAGCGCATAAATCGCCTTGTTGATGCCAACGAAAGAACTGTTGTTATAAAAAGGGTTATCTGTGGGTACCGTACCATCGGAGTTGATACGCAATACTTTTCCAAGAAGATTGTTCGGCGATTGAGCATTATCTGGAAACGCCCCTTCACCGGTGGACACGAATAATTTTCCATCGGGAGCAAACACCATGTCTCCGGCATTGTGAATGGTGCCCGAGAGCGAGTTCAGTGTAAGCAACTGCACCTCGGTGCTGGCGCTGGCGGTATTGCCGGAGGCGGTATAGCGGCTGATACGGTTTTTATTCAGGTTAAGTCCCGATGTTTCGCGAACCGTAAAATAAAGGTAGAAATACCCGTTGGTGCTGAAGTTGGGATCAAGCACGATGTGTCCCAGGCCGCGCTCGTTTGTGTTGTCCACATTGGTTTCAATGTTGAGCAGCGGTGTGGGCAGCAGCGCTCCGTTTTGTACGATGACCACCTTGCCGCTTTTGATGGTGATAAAAATTCTGCCGTCCGGTGTCATCACCATATCGGTTGGGTCGAGATTGGACGCGAGCAGCGTTTGTGCGAAGCCGTTGGGCAGAACAACCGTAGGCTGCGCTACAACGGATGCACAAAAAAGAGTAGCAAGACAGAAGAACGCAAGCGTAAAGATTTTTTTCATAGAGGGTTTCTTGGGTATTCTAAAATACGGATAATTGAGTTGCCTTTGAAAAGGTATTTTTACGGTTTGGATATAACGGGCCGGAATAATCGGTGAGAACGACGGGAATGGCGGTTAGCATGCTCATGCAAGGAGTTGGCAGGTTATATAAAATGATCATACGCAATAAGCCGGCAGATAGAATTGATGAAAAACTCATTCACCGGTACCGGCAAATACTAAAAAATTGCGCCAGCGGTGCGGAGGTTTAGATGGTTGATTCAATCGCGCATGGCGATAATGGCCGCCGGGTCTTTCAGCAACCGGTGCTCTTCTGCTGTCAGCTTCAGGTCTTCGGCAATACTGTCGGGTGTAGGTCTCAGTAAAAAGAAAACAACGGCGGTCAATACGGGAATCGCCAGCAGGTATACATTGCCCGTGAGAAAATAGGCGATACTGGCCAGCAACGCCGGCAGTTCCATGCACGCGGAACGGATGAGTACAATACCGATAAATTTAGGCATCTTCTTTTGCAGCGGCAGCGAAGCATCAACCTTCGAAAGTTGAAAATGATAGAGGAAGTGTGCGGCGGTGAAGCCTGCAATAACGGTGGTTGTTAACGCATACGTGAGTGTTTGCGCAAAGGCAGCATCTTGTTCTATCACCATCGAACCGGAGTATGCAATGGCAAAGAGTACGCCTGAAAAAATCAGCATAACGCCCACCTGTGCAAAGTAGATGGTGTAGAGTTGTGAGAAGTATTGTCGGGTGGTAAAGGATTTGTTCATAACGGCGCTTACAGGTTTTTCTGAATCAATTGGGTCATGGCATCGAATGTCTTTTGCTTGAGCATGGCTACATCTTGCGTGGACAAGCCGGCTGTATCAATTTGCTCACCTATATAAATGCGGATTTTTCCGGGACGCAAGTCGATGGTGCTGGGTGGCATAAGTTTGCCTGCGCCGATCACCACCAGGGGCAGAATGGGCTGTTGTGTATCGATGGCAATGCGAAACGCGCCATCGTGAAAAGGCTGCAGCAAATCTTTGGAGCGGTTTTGTGTACCCTCGGCAAAAATGAGGATAGAGATACCGTTGCGCAGAAAATTTTTCAGACGGTCGATGCTGCGCTTGCGGCTCTCGGGACTGGAGCGGTCTACAATAATGGTTGCAGCTTTCGCAATCCAGCCAAACACGGGAATCTTCAATAATTCTTTTTTGGCCAGCGGACGAAATTGTCCCGGGATGATCATGCGGATGCCGGGAATGTCCAGAAAGGAAGTGTGATTGCTGATGTAGATGAAAGACTGGCCTTTCTTGAAATTTTCGCGGCCATAAAATTCATAGCGGATAAAGGTGAGGATGCTGAACGTCCACGACCAGAGCCACAGGAAGAAATAGCCGATGCTGCCAAAACGCTGTCCTAACAAAAAAGGAATGAGAATGCCCGGCAGATACAGGATCATAAATACCGAAAACACCAGGAACACCCAGAGCTTGTAAAGGGTGAGCAGGATCCACTGAATAATTTTCAAGACTTTCGATTATAAACTTCCGTGCAATATAGCCCGGAACCCCGGAAGTCCGAAGCCCGGAAGCCTTTTTGGTTTGTTTCCGCGCACTTTTGCTGCGCACAGTGGAAGGCTTCCGGGCTTTCCGGACTACACCATGTATTTTGTTACGCCCGGCGTGGCGATGGGGTAGAAGCCGTTCGCATCGGGTTTGGTAGGCGTGGGCGCATCCCATGCAAACGTGGTTGGCATGATGCTGATGTTGGAATTGATGGCCTTGTCCCAATTGATAATTTCACCGGAGTACGTGGCCATGCGACCCATGATGGACGTCATCGTGGCTTTGGCTCCGTTCTCGGCATCGGCGAATTTGTATTCACGTTTGGCAATGGCGGCGAAGAGCTCGTCGTGCTCGGTCTGGTACGGATTATTTTCCGTGGCCTTGTCGAACTTGTACAGCACTTTTCCTTTCGCTGAAATTTCGGCATCGCCGCATTTTACTACGCCTTTTGTGCCTACGATCAATTCGTCTACTTTGGCATATGTGCCTTTGATGTGGCGACATTGGCTATTGAGGACAGTGCCATCGGCATATTGATATTCCACATAATGGTGATCGAAGATTTCGCCATAATCTTTGCCGGTGCGTACCTGGCGTCCGCCCATACCCTGTGCTTTTACAGGATACGCTCCTTTAAACCAGTTCATCACATCGATGTTGTGAATATGCTGTTCGTTGATGTGATCGCCACACAGCCAGTTGAAGTAGTACCAGTTGCGCATCTGGTATTCCATTTCGGTTTGCTGCGGCTGACGCGTTTTCACCCACACGCCGTCGTTATTCCACCATACCTGTCCTGATACGATTTCGCCGATCTTGCCATCCTGCACGCGCTTGATGAGCTCGCGGTATGAATGCTGGTAGTGACGCTGCAGCCCCACGACCACATTTAATTTTTTTGATTTGGCAATCGCTGCGGCCGCCAATACTTTTTGTACGCCGGCCGGATCGGTTGCTACCGGCTTTTCCATGAACACGTGCTTGTTCTGGCGAATGGCTTCTTCAAAGTGAATGGGACGGAAGCCGGGTGGTGTGGTGAGGATCACCACATCGGCCAGTGCAATGGCTTTGGTGTAGGCATCGAAGCCGACGAACTTGGTGTCCTCGGTTACGGTGACTCTGTTTTTTACATTTCCTTCTTCGGAGTTTTCATCAGTGAGGGCGTTGTAGCATTCGTCGAGGCGATCGCGGAAGGCATCGGCCATGGCTACGAGTTTTACATTTTGTTTGGTGAGCAACGCCTGCATGGCGGCACCGGTGCCGCGGCCACCACAGCCGATAAGGGCAATCTTGATGGTATCGTCAACAGACGTAAAGTAACCTGCATTGGACAAGAAAGGCATCGCCATGATACCCCCGGTAGCGAGCGCGGAGCTCTTCACAAAATCGCGACGGCTCATGCCGGATTGTTCATTCTTTTTCATCGGCTGTTCGGTTTTATAGTTCGGTTTACTAAATTTTAAATCCATTACACAGAGGGCACCCGGAAAATGCAGCGTTTTCACAGAGACATTTTCATACCATCGATGCCTATTTCAAAGACACAGTGTGTGACAAAATCCCTGACCGTTCATCACTTTATTTCAGGTATTGAGCATAGAATTTTTCGATTTCTTCTTTGGCCGGTGGCGTGGAGGGGCGCGCGATGCGAAAGCCTATGTACATGCCGTCGGTGAGCCACCAGCGGCTTTTGGGAATTTGCGGATCGCGTTTGTTCCATTCGGCGCTGGAAGGGATGCGGTTGGAGCAGCGCAACACATGTGGTTCGTCGAGGTAAGAGCCACCGCGCGCTACGCGCGGGTATTTGGTGGCCGGTGGTGTGGATGGATTCTTGACGTTGTCCGACAGCTTTTCGTAGATGGCGGCATCGTATTGGTCCAATGTCCACTCGCTGAGATTGCCCAGCATATCGTACAGTCCCCAGGCGTTGGGCTTGAGTTGTTTTACCTTGTGGTATTTGCTGCCGCTGTTGGCTTTATAATATCCGTATTCGCTTACTGTTTTTATATCGGCACTGCCGGCGCGACACGCGTATTCCCACTCCGCTTCGGTAGGCAGGCGATAGAAGACACCGGTTTTTTCGTAGAGCCATTTGCAGTACATAATGCCCGCCTGCTGACTCATGCTGTTGGCCGGTTGTTTGGGATCGCGGCCCATGCCCCAGGTTAAATCGATGTATTGTGCCGTTGGTCTTGAGACAGCATCGACGGCGATGGCTTTGGTCTGCGGCACTTCCATGTTTTTGAAAAAGGCGTCCCATTCTTCAAAGGTCACTTCATGTTCTTCGAGCCAGAAGGCGCTTACGGTAATTTTTTTCTGTGGTGCTTCGTCGGGTTCTTTTTTCGGGTCGGCAGGATCGGCGCCGATGGTGAATGTCCCTGCGGGGATGGACACCATCCTGAACGATATATCGGTATTGGGAATAGTTTCTACATAGGACTCCTGCGCGAGCAGCGAGATGCTTTTGAGACAGAGCAATGTTATCAGCAGAATGAATTTATTCTTTTTCACGACGGGCTGTTTTTGATTGAGCCGTGAAATATCAGGCTTAGATTCCATATTTCAAATTCGCAAAAGATCGCTCCTTCCTATCGGGCGTTCGTGTATTAGGGTAAAATCGGAATTATGTGTCCTATTTGATTTGGATGACGGACCAGTCGCTTCCAGTCGCTCGCCTCCCGGCGAGTGACGAATATTAACAGGCCTCCGGCCTGACAGTTAATAAGAGCTCAGGATCGAAAATGTTTTATTATTTCTATTAATAATATAGGTAATCTTTTTTGAGTTAATGTTTCCCGTAGACCGCTAGGTTGGGATGTTGTTTTGTGATCGAGTGTGAGGCCGGAGGCCTCGCGATAGTCGTCACTCGTGAGGACACGAGCGACTGATGAGACTGATGAGGAGGGACACGAGCGACTGATGATAAATATTTTTTGAATAGGACACTGCGTTAGGGATGGCAGCGGAAAGCCCGCAAGCAGCCTTGAGAGAAGCTCTGGTTCTGGATAAAACATAATGGCTGCGAGGACTTGCAGTGAACAGCCCGCCCGAATGCCCGAATAAAAACTGGAAGTATGCAACTGGTTGAAATGACAGATGATTCCTTACACTTCATTACAAATAAAAATGCCTTGCTAATTTCTTAACAAGGCATTTCATCGGGACAGTTGTCCTCGTTATTTTTTCAATACGGTAAACTCCACACGACGGTTGTTGGCCCGGCCGGCGTCGGTGTCGTTGGTGTCGATGGGTTTGCTTTCGCCATAGCCGTGGGCGGTGAGGCGATAGCTTTCGATGCCCTGCGTTATGAGATAATCCACCACGGCTTGCGAGCGACCCTGGGACAGGTTGGCATTGTAATCGTCAGATCCCTTGTTATCGGTGTGTCCCGCGATTTCAATTTCCACGGTTTTGTTTTGTTTGAGCAGGTCGGCCACTTTGTTCAATTCGGTGAAGGACTCTTTCTTGAGCGTGGTTTTATCGAAGTCGAAGTAAATGTTTTTCAAGCGCACGGTTACGCCGATTTCGATGGGCGTGAGGAACAGATCGCGTGTGGCGGGCGAAAGCTCTTCGCTTTCCAGTTCAACACTGTCGGTGGTGTTGAGGTAGCCTTCGGCAGAAGCGGTGAGCATATACCATCCGATCTTGGGAACTTCTTTTTCGAAGCTGCCGCGTTCGGCGTCCAGTTTGAAG
>JAESFU010000643.1_pt1 | contig 14278 bp, 14 predicted proteins | sample 9269461 | NCBI WGS metagenome assembly JAESFU01 (sample SAMN14502556, study PRJNA617107) | algae metagenome | isolation source: Stenomitos rutilans HA7619-LM2 and co-occurring heterotrophs from cave walls | place: USA: Waikapalae cave, Hawaii | collected 2009-07-28
CACATAAAAAGACCCCGGCACCTGCCGGGGTCTTTTTAATTCTTGGTTCTTCACCAGTGCCGAGTGCCCGATGCCAGTGCCTTGCCTTTCATCTTGCCCTGCTCAGCACCCAGACTCGAACGCCATCACAAAGCCCGTGAAATCTTCGATATCGACGAAGCCCGACTCATCAAAGTCTGCGTCATCCGTACCTGCCTCGAAGGCCAGCACGAACGCGGTGTAGTCTTCGATGTCGACAAATCCCGACTCGTCAAAGTCTGACGGGCAGTAGGCGGTCTCGCAGATGTCTGCAGTGCCGTTGCCATTGCCGTCCGAGCAGGTCGTGAGCGGGCCGGAGAACGATGCACCGGGGATGCCGTTGCACTCTGTCTGCGTGAGCTGGAGGCAGAAGCCGTTGCTCAGGCAGCATGCCCCCGTCGGCTGCGGGCAGTTCGTTGAACCGCACGATGTGCCGACGCCCTGGAACGTACCGCCCTGCGACTGACAAGATGCCTGCGTCGTGCTCACGCAATTACCCATCGGAAGGCAGCACGCACCGGTCGGGCACTGATTGCCCGTGCACGACGTTCCGCCGCCGAGCCACGTGCCGTTCGCACCAAGGCAATCGACCTGCGAAAGCGTGAGACAGAAGTTGTTGCTGAAGCAGCACGCGCCGGTCGGTGCGGGGCAGGTCCCTGCGTTGCATGCAGAGCCATCACCCTTGTACTGACCTGCCTGCGAAAGACAGTTACCCTCGGTCAGCGTCTGGCACGTGCCATTGGGCAGGCAGCATGCGCCAACGCCCGGCTGGCAGTTCACCTGCTTCCACGACGCACGCATCACCCAGTCTCCGGTCGGACGACAAAGCTGATTCAGGCTCTGGAACGTCGTCCATCCGCCATTGGGCGGGCAGCCGAATCCACCGCAGTTCACGCCGCGCAGCCAATTGTTTGCGGGCTGCGCAAGGCCTGAAACGTCGGTCGTCGGGAACGCGTTCATGTTGCTGGGAATCTGGCTGCTGCCACCGCAGCCGTTGCCCGTCTGTGCGTTGTGATCATCGATCCTGAACCCGATCGAGAACGTGTTTGAGCCGTCTGAGGGTGCGTTGATAATGATCTGCTCTGGATCACCAGGATCGACGCCGAACATCAGGTTCGTGCCGCTCGTTCCAGGCGGAAGCGTGATGTGCGGGAGCATCTCGCCATCGGATGAATACGACGCCACCAGCGTGCCCGTATTGGGCTTGCCCGACCAGAACAGCATCGTCCACTTGGTCGTCGTCGTCACGCTCGCGCTCGACTGCGCCACGATCACTTCCGACGTCACGATCTGGATCGGCCACGAGCCCGATGGAATCGTGTACGAAGCTGCAGCGATCTCCGTCTCTGCAAACCCTGCCTGCACGATGTAGCTGCCACCATCAAACGCTGCATCGGTGTGCGATGAAACGTTGTCGCATGCACGCGGGTTGGTATCGCCGCCACCATCTTCCGGCGAGGGAATGAATTGGCCGCCGCCCAGCGACGACACATAGAACTTCGGGAACTGGCCCGTCACCACGAGCGATTCAAGCTCGGCACGCCCCTGGACGCCGGGCTCGCTTGCCTGGACGTTGGCCTGCACATTCTCGACACTAGTCGCCGGCACCGCTGCAAGTGCGGAAGCCTCGCGGATCGAGTTGAACATCGACGCAGAGGGCATCGCCAGGAGCGACAACCCCGCGACCGGCACCATCGCTCCAGTCACCAGCGCGCGGCCCCGCCCTGCAAGCAGTGCACCGATCCCGCGAAACAACCTGCTCATCGGTTCACGTCCCATCGACATGCGTGCTCCTCGTTCAAGTCTTGTTTCCGGCCTTGTCACGCCGCCGGACCTCACCAGACTATCGTCTTTTGGCACGAAGCGGTACGGAATCTCAACCTTTCGACACATGCAGGCCGACCTGCTTTGCGGATGGCCGACCTCCCATCCTTCAACCACGCAGCCGTCCGCTCCGCTCAACCTCGCACGCACCACAGGCCACCGCCAACGCCAAAGCACGCATGTCCAAACAGAATCCATCCACGCCCCCCGTCCCCGCCCTCCGACTCGCAATCTCGGGCGTATTTCTTGTCATCGCGACCGTCGCCGCATGGATGCTCGCGCTCTCCACCCTCGGCACGACCGCCATCCCCGGCTGCGGCGCGGGTTCGCCCTGCATGCAGGCCGCGGACTCTGCATGGGGACGCCTCCCCGTTCTCGGACTTCCGATCTCCCTCGTCGGCGCGGCCTATTTCACTGCCTCACTCCTCTCGTTCCTGATCTCACTCCCCCGCCACACGTGCCCGATCATGCGCACGTTCTGGTTCATCGGTGCGGCGATCTCCCTCCTCTATCTTGTCGTCATCCCGATCACCGGCCTGTGGTGCTGGGCCTGCATCGTGGTCCATGTCGCCAACATCGCCTTCGTGCTCACGATTCCACGCCCCGCGATCACCGCCAACCCGACGCTCCGTGCTGCGATCCCGGTCGCTGCAGGGATCCTGACGTGGATCGGCACGCTCTATCTTCTTTCGAGCACGTACTCGCAGCACAAAGCAGCGCAAGAAGCAGCCCGAGCAGAAGAAGCACGCAAGAGCATCGACCAGATCGCAGCTCAGACGACGCAGCAGTCACCCTCTGGCTCGCAGCCCACGTCTGGTTCACCGAAGCCAGAAGGTTCACAAGCAGCACCTGCACCGACCGCGTTCGCAGGCAGATACGTCCTTGGCCCCGAGGTCGCTCGTGCACGGATCGTCCTCTTCACCGACCTCTGCTGCGTGCAGTGCAGGGCAACTTCAACCGAACTCAAAACACTCATTGCCACGTACCCACAGGCGAATCTCTCGATCAAGCATTTCCCTCTTTGTGCAGATTGCAACCGCGGGGCGACCAGCACGCTCCATCCCCGTGCGTGCGATGCTGCTGCAGCAGCGGAAGCAGTCGGTTCACTCGGCGGCACTGCTGCATTCTGGAACGCAGTCGACTGGATCTACGCGCGTCTTGGTGAATTCACGCCCGAGCAGCTTGCAACCGCTGCAAAGGACTGGGGCATCGACGCTGCCACGATGCGAGAAGTACTCGCCTCCGCATTACCGCTGACCAACATCCGCGCGGATGTCGACGAAGGCCTCCGCATCGGCGTTGAACGCACGCCCACGATCTTCATCAACGGCGTCGAGCTTCGCGGCTGGGAAACGCCCGGCGCGATCGAGTCTGCAGTTGCTGCAGCGATCAATGCAGCCCCCACTGCAACCGATGCACAGGCAGATCGCCCGCTTGACGCAGCAGAGTGTGCACTCTCGCAGTGGCGAACTGCATCGCCCATCACGATGACCTACCGCCCCGCGCTCGACCCTGCGTTCGTCAAGGCTGCGCCCGTCCGCATCGTCATCTTCGGCGACTATCAGGATGCGTTCACTGCAGAAGCAGACAAGATCCTCCGTGAATACGCACAAACCTGGGCAGGGACGCTCTACCAGTTCCGCCATTTCCCTGCAAACACGCAGTGCAACCCTGCAGTGAAGGTGAATCCGCACCCGATGGCCTGCAGGATGGCACGTGCAGTGGAAGCCGCTCGCATCATCGGCACCGAAGAATCGCGAACCGCGATCCATGCATGGCTCTTTGAACACCAGCGCGACTATTCCGATGCAGGTCTGCGCCAGCTTGCAAGCTCGCTCGGCGTCGATGCGACCATGATCGTCACTGCCCAGCGCGATGCACGGGTCCAGACCGCGATCGCAGAAGACGTCACTGCAGGTGCTGCCCTTGGCATCACCTCGCTCCCTGCCATCTTCATCAACGAGCGCCCGCTCACCATCTGGAAAACCGAGCATGGCGAACTGCTCAGCAAAGTCCTCGACGAAGCAGCACAAGCATCGCAAGAAGTGCCTCCGACTGCACGCTAAGCACTCACCTGCACGCGCATATGACCGCCCTGCACCTCTTCTCTGTGCCCTCTGCGCCTCTGTGGTGACTGTCTTTCGCCTTACGCCTTACGCCTTCGGCTGCTCGCTCGCCACGCCCATCGGGTTCTTCGATGGATCTGACAGCTTCAAAACCACTGTCCCGCCGATACGGTCCTGCCGGACCTGCAGCCTGCAGTGACGGACAAGATCCAGCACCGCAAGAAAGAGCCCGATCATCTCTGACCGCGTCCTCCCGACGAGGATCGTTCCAAGCTCCATCTCCGCGTTCATCCCGCCCGTCGGGTCCTCGCGCTTCAGCCGGTCCACGATGTCCTCTGCATGGAGCTCGATCGGCGTGTCGTCGTACTGAACTTCGTGCGAACCCAGCCGGTCGAAGTTCACTGCATCCATGATCTTCTGGAATGCAGCGATCAGATCAAAGATCTGGATGTCGCCAAGCTCGACCGGTTCATCGTCGTCAACCTCTTCACGCGGCACATCCGCGACGAGAGAAGCGCCGCCCGGGAACCTTCCCGACCACTCTTCCAGCCGCTGCTCAAGCGCCCCTGCAGCATCCCTGAACCGCTTGTACTCAAGAAGCTGGCGCACCAGCTCTGCACGCGGATCCTGTGCAGGTCCGCCGCTCTCATTCTGCGGACGCGTGACCTCGCGCTGATTGGGGTTGAGCATCCGCGACTTGATCTCCATCAACGTCGCGGCCATGACGAGGAACTCGCCCGCGACGTCGATATCGATCCGCTCGATCTGCTCCAGAAACTTGAGGTACTGCTCAGTGATCCGCGCGACGGGAATGTTCGTAATATCGACCTCATCGCGCCGGATAAGGAACAGCAGAAGGTCCAATGGACCCTCGAACTGCTCCAGCCGTACGCGATAATCGTCGGTCAACACTCGTGCATTCCTCGTTCGCCCTGCCTGCGTGCCAGGGACGGTTTACCCGCCAATTCCCAAGCCAAGCAGACTTGGATCAGCCCAAACGGAGTCTATCCTCTCGATCATGACCAGGGAGCACGAGGAACTCGACTTTGCACGCTCGATTCTCAGGACCGAGGCCGACGCCATCCACACGATGGCCGCCCGGATCGGCCCCGAGTTCACCCGTGCAGTCGACCTGATCGATACCTGTGCAAATGCAGGGGGCAATGTCCTGGTGACGGGCCTGGGCAAGTCCGGGCTGATCGGCTCCAAGATCGCAGCCACGCTCTCTTCGCTGGGCATCCCTTCCCACAGCGTCCACCCTTCCGAAGCTGCCCACGGCGACCTGGGCCGCTTCCGCTCGAGCGACACGGTCATCGCCATGTCTTTTTCGGGTGAGACGGAAGAAGTCGTCAACCTCGCTGCGATCCTCCGGCAGGATTCGCTCCCGATCATCTCGATGACCGGCGGTGGCACGTTCGATGCACCTCGTCCAGAGAGCAGCCTTGAAAGACTCGCGACGGTCTCGCTGCGTCTTGGCGTCGCGGTCGAGGCTTCGGGCGTCGCGCCGACAACCTCCACCACCGCCATGGCTGCGCTTGGTGATGCACTCGCGATCGCCTCTGCACGCAGACGCAACTTCTCTGATCACGACTTTGCCAAGCGGCATCCGGGCGGCTCGCTCGGCGGCCAGCTTCGATCGGTCATGGAAGTGCTCAGGTTCATCGCGGGGCAGAATCTGCCAGTCGCGCCGCACACCCAGACGCTCCGTGAAGCACTCCAGGCTGCAGCGACCGTCGCACGCAGGCCCGGCGCGATGCTTCTGGTTGATCCGCAGGACGGCAAGCTCACCGGCATCTTCACCGACGGCGATCTTCGCAGGCTCGTCTTGAACAACCCCGCTGCACTGGATCAACCTGCAGAGCGTTCGATGACGCGCAAGCCGCGCACGCTCCCCGACTCTGCACTCGTGCGCGACGCGATCCACATGATCCAGGAATATCGCCAGGACGAGATCCCCGTTGTTGATGCAGAGGGCAAACCCGTCGGCATCCTCGACGTACAGGACCTGATCGCGATGCGGCTGGTGAGGCGGGAGTAGCGGACAGCGGGCTGCAGACTGCGGACAGCACGAAGAGCAAGCGATCAGTGAACAGTCAGCAGCCAGAAACCCGATAACGCCTGCCTCGATGCCTCGATGCCTCGATGCCTCGATGCCTCGATGCCTTGATGCCTTCCACCAGTGCCAAGTGCCCAATCCCGAGTGCCTCTTTTTCCTCCCCCCACCATGTCCAAAGGCCAATACCTCTCGTCGTATCAAAAGAGCATCGTCAACCGCTACTACGAGCATGCGGATGCACGGGTGGTCAACGCGCTGCAGGAGCTCGTCTCTGAAATCGCAGTCGCGGAGACCGAGTCTGCAAAGACGCGCCACTGGAAGCGTGCAGCAGAGCACCTGGCCAAGACGACGATCGATCCGGTCAAAGCAGCAGCACTTGTTCAGTCGCGCGACGTGAAGGCATTTGCGGAAGCAGTCGCCCGCCTCTCTGCAGCCCCCTCTGCACTCAAGCCCAATAAGCCCGCCCCATCCCCCGTCCCACGCAAGGACTCCGACGACCTCTGATCATCCTTGTACATGGTTTGCAGGCTTTGCCTTGTGCAGTGGCTTTGCGGGTTTCGGCTTCTTGTCGTGCAGTCCGCAGCCCGCTGCCCGTCGTCTGCTTTTCTTCGTGCTAGCCGCTATCCGCTAGCCGCTAGCCGCAAAACAAGACCGACCCGCTTTCGCGGGTCGGCCGTTCGCACACGATTGAATTCAAACTTGAATCACGATCGGTCTTGCGACCGGGCCGCGATTAGCGCTTACGACGGGCGACGAGCAGGCCACCGAGGCCAGCGAGTGCGACCGCGCCGGGAGCGGGGACGAGGGCCGTGGTGCCCGAGAACGATGCGTTCGCATCGAAGCTCTTGAATGCACCGCCGACGCCGAAGATGCTCCCGCCGCCAGCGACGAGAACGTCGGTCAGCGTGAACACTGCTTCCTGATCGGCCGCGAGGGTCAGGCCGTTGGGAAGGAACGAGGTCAGGTCAGCACCGGCCGAGTAGGCAAAGCCGTCGGGCGAGCTGAAGAGGATCGAGTTCGTGCCGGCGACGCGGACGAACGCACCTGCCTGCGAGGTACCGGTGACGATGTCGTTGCCGGTATCAGCGTTGAAAACGCGGAAGAAGCCAGCGACGGGAGCGGTCGTCACGCCACCGATGGTGACGGCGGGCGACATCTCGAACCGGAGTTCCATGCGTGCGTTGCCGAACGTCACGCTGCCGAGACCCTCATCAGAGCCGTCGACGTAGAACACCAGGGGAGCCGTCTGGCTGTAGGTCATCAGGCTGACGCCGGGGGCGACGCCGTCCTGGAGGTTCGTCAGCTGGCGGCCGTTCGGTGGGTCAGCAAAGCTGAACGCGATGCTGGCCTGGGCTGCGCCGGCGACGAACGCCATTGCGAATGCTGCTGCAACAAAATTCTTCATCTCTCTCTTCTCCGCTTGTTGGAAACGCTCTGCCTGTGTGAGCAAGTCGAGCTGCGTGTACAGGAACCCGTACTCCACGTCGTCCATGACGCCGGTGGACTGGGGGGAAACGCTCCCAGACGCGACGACCTATCCGCTCTCAATGTGCCTTCGGTTCCGGGAGTTGCGCGTAAACAGAGCCGAAAGTGCGCGTAGAACCTCGGCTTACGACCGGATAAACGGCGTAAACGTTACCAACCGACTTTCATGTCGAAAATCACCGAACTAGAGCAGAACAGCGCTCAGTCCGAGAGCCTGCGCAGACTCGATCCGAACCCGAACAATCTCCCCAACCATCGATACGGCAGTCCTTCCGGACTCCGAACGAGCAGGGATGTTCAGGAACACGATCTGGTCGCCGTCGGTCCTGCCTGTGAGCTGGACCGGTTCGCTGGACACCTCAGTCGCGACTTCGGGCCGAGACTCGACCACTGCAGAGCTGCACTTGGGACCTGACCCGCAACCTGAGTCACAGGCCGAGTCGTCCGCAGCAGCTTCTCCTGCAGGGGCGGTCCGTGCAGAAACGGTCAGCGAGACCGTGCCCGGTGCAGGGGCTTGGCGTGCACGCTTCTTGGTCTCGCGTCTCGAAAGCCCCTCGATCAGGACCGAGAACTCGCGGCCGATCTGCTCGCGGCCGATCTCTTCCCCGATCTCGTTCTGAAGGGCCAGCATCCGCGTGTTGCGTTCTCGCTTCACTGCCTCGGGCACATCGTCTTTATATTTATTGATCGCGGTCGTCCCGGGCCTGGGCGAGTACTTGAAGATGAAGCTGTTCTTGTACCTCGCGCGACGCATCAAGGCGATCGTGGCTTCAAAGTCCTCGTCCGTCTCGGTCGGGAAGCCCACGATGAAGTCGCCCGAAAGCATGAGCGGCCTGCCGATCTCGGGCTGATCGAGGAACTGACGCGCACGGTCGAGGAATTCGAGATACTCCGCGACCGTGTACCCGCGGTTCATCATCTGGAGGATGCGATCGGACCCCGACTGTGCAGGGACGTGGAGATACCTGCAGATGCGCGGGCTCTGGCGGATCACTTCGAGCACGTCATCGCCAAAGTCACGCGGATAGCTCGTGACAAACCGCAGCCGCTGGATCGAAGGCACTTCTTCGTGGATCCTTGCAAGCAGGTCCGCGAACGTTGTCGTTTGCTCACCTGCAAAGGGATCGCGACGATGCCCACCTGCGTAAGAACGCCCTTTTTGAGGCTGAATGACGCCATTCACCGCCACTGCAGAGCCATGCTCAAAGCGGTAGTGGTTCACCGTCTGCCCAAGGAGCGTGATTTCAATCACACCTGCATCGGCGAGCCTCTTGCACTCATCAACGATGTGATCCGGCGGGCGATGGATCTCTGCACCGCGCGTGAAGGGCACGACGCAGTATGTGCAGAACTTGTTGCACCCGCGCGTGATGCGGACGTACGCGGAACTTCTCGGCCGATCCGGGTCAGGATCAATCGGCGAGACCGACCGCGAGAGGTCGAGCATCTCCAGCGAATCTTCCGCAGCTGCGAGCACTGCACTGCGGCGCGACGCGGAACCTTGCAGTGCAATCTGCGATGCAGAGCGGTCGGACGCACGCTGGTAGGGCGTTTCGTCTGCGAGAAGTGCAGTGCGCGTGCGCACCGCGTTGTCGATCAGGCTCGGGAGCTTGTCGAGCTCGCCCGGCCCGCACAGAACATCGACCACGGGCATGCGCTTGACGAGCGCGGTTCCATCCCGCTCTGCCAGGCAGCCAAGGACACCCACGACCAGACCCGGCTGTTCCTTCTTGCGGATCGCAAGCTCGCCCAGGCGAGACCAGACCTTCTGCTCTGCATGCTCGCGGACCGAGCAGGTGTTGTAGAGCACGATGTCTGCGTCCGCGGCCTCACCAGTCAGGCGGTAGCCGAGCTGGCGGAGCTGGCCAAGGACAAGCTCGCTGTCCAGCTCGTTCATCTGGCAGCCGAAGGTTTCAAGATAGACAGACCGGGACGTCATGGGCAGGGATGATAGAAGGCTTTGCAGGCTGCGGAGATGTGGCCGAAAGATGCTTCATCCACGGGCACTTTGCCGTGTGGAAGTACCTCGGGGTGCACTTCTTGAAGCCTGCCCTGCCTTCCCGCCCATCCTGTCGGTTCTGAGACTGGCTCCGCCAGCGGTGCAAGAATGGAGCACTGCGTGGGGTTGTGCACGTGCATTGGGCAGGGCTTGAGCGCGGGGGGCGATCAAGTAACCCGTGCACGTGCAGGTTGATGGCCAGTCGGGATCCAGCCGGTTGGTCAGCGGACGGGCCGGAACATTCGCTTTTCAGATCCTCGCGTGGTTCTCATCGCGAGTGTCAGACGAAGGAGCACGCATGCAGCCATACGAGAGCCGCCTGAAGTACGATGAGAAGCGAATCCATGCAGCGGCGATCTACTGCTCCGACGGTCGCCTGGGCGAGCACTTCGACGAGTTCCTTCAGCAGGGCCTCCAGCTCCCCCGCTACGACCGCGTGACGCTCCCGGGCGGACCTGCATGTCTCGCGGGCCATCCGCAGGCACACCTTGAAGAGCAGGGCGTCGTCGATGAGCTCCACTTTCTCGTCGAGGTCCACAAGCTCAAGCGGATCATCCTGATCGCGCACCAGGGCTGCGCCTTCTACAGCAATCGCCTCGAACTCAAGGAACCCCGCCTCGAACTCGTCCAGCGTGCAGACCTCGTCCGTGCAGCTGCGTTCGTCCACCGCGTGACGGGCCTTGCAGGGATCGAAGCGTTCTTTGCGAGGAACGTGGAGGGGAAGATTGTGTTCGAGGAAGTGACGGTGTGAGGCAAAAGGGTCGATGCATGTACGGTCGAAGGCCCCGAAAGTACTATAAAAAGCCGCTACAGGCTCTCATCAGAGGACTCACACTTTGGTAGCAATGTGCGGCATCAATAGCATTTCAGGCAACATTCTAGTGCAGAGGTGAAAAACTAAAGACTCTGGGATCAAATACCATGTTACGCCCATATATTGCAGCTCAAGTCGTGGTCGGCTAAACCATTCTCTGTATGCCGTTAAAGATCAGTGATCGATCATCCGCAATACGACGCGATTGAATTCGGAGTTTGCAATACAAATAGCACGCCAGACATTGAAACTTCGTGTAAATAGGTATAATAGTCCAATATGGCACTCGGAAAAGCATTCCTTCTTGTCGGGCACAAGCAATGGGGCAAGTCCCGCGCACTCAAAGCCCTCACTAACAACAACCATCATTTACGCCATGTGACCATCTCGCGACATCGCTTGTTCATTCGTCGGATGTCGAACGACGACAAACCAAGCGATTTTCGAAGTCTCATTCGTAATCTGCTGCCATCTCATCATGAATTTGTGATTCTTGCATTTTGCCCTACCTTTGGCAAGGACGCGACCGAAATCTTGAAGGATCTGAGCAAGAACTACGTTGTACATTCGTTTGTATTGGGCAGTTCGCATGACGGTGAGAGGCATATCGCACCTGTAGAGATCACCGCACTTCGAAAGTTCGGAGTGGCTCGTGTTTTTGATCGTAAAGCTGACTCTGTCGAACGCGCCGGAGCCTTCCGAGCGTTGATCGAGCGCCACCTTCGCTGATTCAGCGAACTCTGTCCAATAGGCTATATGCAAAGGATAATGCATGACTTCCGCAGAACTAGCTGCCCGCCTTGGAGAAATGTATCGAAGTGCGCCAGATGGAGACTCTGTCGCAATGATCCACCTCTTCGGAATAAGACACGCTGACGAGATCAGGAAGTGCGGTACATCTCCGAACGAGCTGGCACGCGCGGCGGGAATACCGTTAACTTATGGCACAGAGGTGAACAAAGGTATAAAGCTGGCAAAGTACGTGACAGAGCGATGAGGCAGGCGGTACCGAAGTCGCCACAACCACAGCGCACTAACAGACCTCCACCGTACCACCAAAGTCTGCTGCTAAGACTTCGGTGCGTGCACCACGGGCTTCCGCTTCACCACCTACAGGCATGTGCGACAACTTCGAGTCGCAGATAGGACCGCGAAGCACCCAACGCGGCACATTCGACCCAACGCACCGGATCCGCAGGACATCTGCTCACACGCATCACGTGCCATCCATAAAGAACTCAGAAGTCGTCATGCGTTTGATCGCTCACCTAGCCTCCACCCTGCCACCGAGTCTGCCTTTGAGACTTCGGTGCGTACACCACTTGCACACGCACTTGCTGCGAAGGCACTGTACCAGAGCTACACACTGCACTGCAGGCGAGGAGTGCCGGAGTACGATCCGCTGCGGAGCCACACATCAAGACACGCCGAATTCGCAAGGCCGATTTGCGGACCAATGCGTGAACCAGTTTTGAGGCTGGCCGCCTCATCTAGTCATCAAAGAAGCCTTGTCGATATGCATCTTGCACTGCTCTTTTCATGATATCGAGCGTCACATCGGCGACGGGAATGAGGTTCTTTTCCACGAGCCACGGACGGGCATCCTCCGTACCAGCCGCCATCTCTTGCGACATGCACAAAGGCGTTGTAAAGAAAACGGGCCGACGCTCCCCACCAGGGAGCCGAACGCACGCTACGCCGCACCATTCCTTTGACTGAATCTCCGCGAAATCACGCTCGCTCCAATCCTCCGGAAACTCCAGCGTGACGGAGTTACTGTCCTTCACGATCACACGCTCCTTCTTTGCACGGAAAGCACCGAAGTCGCAAAGCCGACTTGCGGTGGCACGACGTTGGACAACTTCAGCGCCATCCGACCTGCGCCATCACCGTGACCCGTTCCACATGTACTTCTATCGCCCACCAGACTCGGGTTTCGCGTCATGAGAGGACTCTTCACGCGGAAGAACTCCGCCGTGACGAACATACTCACTATCACAACGAGCCTGCTCACTACGTGGATATGCCTCGCCGCCATTTACGCCATAGTGTGCATGGCACTTCCCACAAACAAAACTGCCATGACGAAGACCAGTACCCCCTGCAGACTTGTGCGTACCGCAGAACGGACAGTAATTTGGTCAGCGGTTCTGGGGTACTTTCGTCATTTTTCACCTATAGATCTGGCATATTCCACAGAGGAGCAAGGCAGGCACTGCCGAACCGTGATGGAACCATCCCACTTCACACGTTCCATGAATCAAACCGCTCCATCGGGCCCAGGTGTTCCTCAAGGATGCCTGCAGCCCTCTGCACGAACGGCAACTGATAGAAGGCATCGCGAAATGCAGGGAGATCCGATGGCGTGCCGTAATCCCAGAACGAGATCGAGAACCATGGGCGTGCGATCAACCGTGCGTCGTCGACATACTCGATGATGTCGTGCCAGCCGATGGTCAATGAGAGCGACGGCACGCCTCGGTTGCCTCGCACTGCGTCTGGGATCATCGCCATCGCCTTACCCATCTCTTCCAGCACGCCAGGTTTCGTAAACCCCGACATGCAGTGATTCTCACCGCAATCTCGTATGAACTCATCGACCGAGATCGTGGTACGCATATAGGCGCGGTTTGAATTGGCCTGCGGCGACATGAAAACGACCGAAGCGATCACCTGTAGAACATTCGGCTCATCTCTGCTCACTATCTCCCACTCGTTGTCGGGCCCGTTTGTGCGAAACAGCATCCCGATCGACTCAACCGGAGCGATTCTGTTCACGCAGCGCAAAATCGCCTCGGGCGAGTTCCTTTTATCCATGGAATACCAGCCGAGTGCACCTTCCTGAGACATACATCCTCCTCTCGCGTGCAGACGTCAGCGTGCTGCATGTGTACGAGACGCGCGATCGCACGCCTTGCAGGGATCGTATCGACGTCATCAATCGCCTGCAGGGGCCAGCGATCTGTCGTTCACCTTCGCCATTGAATACCGATCGACAACAACCGCCTGGATCATGTTGTTTCCATACTGGTCATACGCACCTGCCTTCAGGCCCGGGATCGAGATGAAATCGAATCTCTCGCCGGAGATCAGCGACATCGGTGATTGGCAGGCCTCAAACCTGCACACGATCCGCTTCTTGAGTTCGTCGAGCGTGATGCCATGGTCTTTGACCGCGAGCTGAAACGCCTGCGTCGCGGCGATGTCGTCCCACGAACAAGGCAGTGTGCCCGTTGCACTCGAGTCGAAGTGCTCGATCGTGCACTTACCGGTGATGAACACTGCACGCGTGTTTCGATCATCCTCCGCGAGCCGTGAGATGCCATGCCACGCGAATCCAAAGATGCACGCGGGGACAAGCAGGATCACGAGCAATGCGACGGCAACCAGGATGAGAGTACGTCTTTGGTTCATGGCAAGTTGCCGTGGTCAACCGCGCGTGCATGGTACGACAACTGCTATCAGATCCCTGCGTTCTCCACGACTGCTCCCGCGACCTTTGCATTTGCCGCGAGATACTCATCACGGTTGGTCGGCCAATCAATCAACCGCCCGCAGTGGCCTTCCCATTTCCAGTTGCCAAAGACGATGATCCGTCGCTGCTTTTCAACCGGCAGTTCACTCACAATCTGCCAGAAGTCTCCGGAGTACTCGTACGCAAGTTCGAAGAGTTCATTGGGCTGCTCGCCGCCGCCCTTGCCCCACAGTGCATCCGACGACGTGAGCAGGAGCGTCGCACGGACTGCGTCTGGATCTCCGAGAATGTTCAGCGCGGCGATGGTGGAGTAACCGCCGGTGTCGTCCGGCGTGGGGTTCTCGATCTGGACAAGCCTGAGCACGGAACTGCGATCGACGAGCAGATGACGTGCATCGCTGTGCAGCGGGTCTGATGTTGAACAGGCTTGCAGAGAGGCGATAACTGCGAGCAGCATCGCTGGTGTGAAAAATCGCTGTATGGATTGCATCTGTTCATCCTACTTCTCAACGATGATCGAACGCCATGGAAACAAGCAGCA
>JAESFU010000644.1_pt1 | contig 14179 bp, 11 predicted proteins | sample 9269461 | NCBI WGS metagenome assembly JAESFU01 (sample SAMN14502556, study PRJNA617107) | algae metagenome | isolation source: Stenomitos rutilans HA7619-LM2 and co-occurring heterotrophs from cave walls | place: USA: Waikapalae cave, Hawaii | collected 2009-07-28
GGTGGTTTACCGCGCTGGTAATCCTGATCTCGGCCAGCATTATATACGCCGTGCACCGCTACCGGCTGGAGCAATCGCTCAAGGTTGAACGCCTGCGGAACAAAATTGCCAGCGACCTGCACGATGAAGTGGGCTCCAGTCTCACGCGCATTTCTATTTATTCGGACCTCGTACAGAACGGGACAGAAGAGCAGGAGAACAAGTCTTACCTGAAAGGCATCAGCGAGCTGAGCCGGGAAGTGGTGCTCACCATGAGCGACATCGTATGGTCTATCGACAACCGCTACGACACGCTCGAAGCGCTGATCCTGCGCATGAAGGACTTTGCGACCGAGTTATTGCAGGCAAAAAATATCGAGTTCGATTTTGAAGTGAGCGGCATCGACGACAAACGCATCCTGGACCCGGTGCTGAAACAGAACCTCTATCTTATTTTCAAGGAGGCCATCAACAACATCGTCAAGCACGCCGATGCGCGGCATGTCCACATTCGTCTTTCAAAAGAGAAGGGTGCGTTTACGTTGATGATCCAGGACGATGGCAAGGGCATCGCCGATGCCAGCACCCGCAAAGGCAATGGCCTGCGCAACATGAAGCGGAGGGCCGATGCCGTATCGGGCGAGTTCTCGCTGCAGCAGAACAACGGGACAACCATTTCCCTCACAACAACCCGCATCTAGCCAATATATCTTCGTATCGAAAAAAGAAAATTACGGAGCAGGCTTTCGGGAAAGATGTCTAAATTTAGTTCACATCCCCAAGCTGTATGCACGCATCCCTGCAAACCATCTTCACAAAAATAGAGGCCGACCGCACGCGACTGTTATCATCGCTCAGCAATCTGCCCGACGATTTGCTCACGCATTCGCCGGCACCTTCGCGATGGTCCGTCAACCAGATCCTCACGCACATTGTCGCTTCCGAAAAAATTTCAATCGGCTACATCAAAAAGAAAGCGCTCGGAATGGATACCGTAGGGAACTCCGGTATCCTGGAGGCCGGCAAACTTGGCCTGCTGAAAATTTCACAACGTCTGCCCTTGCGCTATCGCGCGCCGCGCGTAGTGGTAGACAATACGCCGCCAGCACTGCCGCTGCCAGAACTCATTCAGCAATGGAATGATGTGCGAACGGACATACGCCGGTTTATCGAAACACTCGAGGACAAAAACATCCGTAAAAAACTCTACAAACACCCCGTGATGGGGCGACTGGACGTCGGCCAGGCTATGCTGTTCATGAACGAACATGTACACCACCACTGGCCACAAGTGAAACGCCTTTTAAACAAATCGTAACGGAGTACTTCCGTAATTCTTATTATTTTGAGGCTGGATTAGTTTAACCCTTCATACATGAACAAATACGTCTGGCTGTTATGCCTGGTGTTCGCCACAACACTGGCGCAGGCACAACAAAAGCTTTTAAGTCCTAGAGAATTTTTAGGTTACGAACTTGGCGACCGGTTTACACGTCACCATCGTGTGGTAGAATATTATAAACATGTGGCTGATGCGCTGCCCAACGTGGAGTTTTATCAGTACGGTGAAACATATGAGCACCGCCCGTTGATCTATGTGGTGGTTACCGCCCCGGAGAATTTTCAGAATCTCGAAGAAATTCGCCAGAACAATCTTAAACGCACGGGCCTGGCGGAAGGGACAGCGTCGGCAGACAAAAAGGCCATTGTATGGTTAAGCTACAACGTGCACGGCAATGAAGCCAACAGCACCGAAGCCTCCATGCAAACACTCTACGAGCTGAGCAACCCGGAGAACAGCAGGACACAGGCATGGCTGAAAAATACCGTTGTCATCATGGACCCTTGTCTCAATCCCGATGGTCGCGATCGCTTTACCAACTTTGTAAACCAGTATGGCAACTTTCCGCCAAACGCCAATGAAGACTCGCACGAGCATCATGAAGTGTGGCCCGAAGGACGGTCCAATCACTATATGTTCGACCTGAACCGCGACTGGGCGTGGAATGTGCAACAGGAAACACAGGCACGTTTGAAAATCTACAACCAGTGGATGCCGCATGTCCATGTGGACTTTCATGAGCAGGGACATAACAATCCTTATTTCTTTGCGCCCGCAGCAGAACCTTTCCACGACATCATTTCAAAATGGCAACGCGATTTTCAATTCATGATTGGAAAGAACAACGCCAAATATTTCGATCAGCAGGGATGGCTGTATTTCACCAAGGAAGTATTCGATCTCTACTATCCAAGCTACGGCGATACGTATCCTACCTACAGCGGTGCCATCGGCATGACGTATGAGCAAGGTGGACAAACCAGCATAACGGTGACCACGCGCGAAGGTGATCCGTTAACGTTGAAAGACCGCCTGACCCATCACCATACCAGCGGATTGTCCACGGTGGAGATTACATCCATTAATGCAAACCGGGTGGTAGACGAGTTTGAAAAATATTTCCGCGAAAACCTGAACAGTCCCGCGGCAGCGTACAAAACCTATGTGATTAAAGCCAATAACAACAGCGACAAGATCGGGCAGCTTACCCAATGGATGGACAGTCACTCCATCAAATACGGTCATGCATCTGCCGGCAAAGCTACGCGCGGATTTGATTACCAGACCCAGACCACGGGCAATGTCTCGCTCGCTACCGACGATATTATCTTCAACATATATCAACCCAAGTCCCGCTTCATCACTGCCGTGTTCGAGCCGCAGTCACGCCTGAGTGATTCGTTGACGTACGACATTACCGCCTGGAATTTATTCTACGCTTACAACCTGAAAGCGTACGCACTGAACGAACGCATCAACATAGGCAAGGCCTACTCGCCGAAGCCTGTTGAAAGCGCTGCCGTGAATGGTAAACCGTATGCCTATATCTTTCCGTATCAGACGGTGAAAGATGTTGCGTTTCTGGGTGCGTTAATGCAAAAAGGTATCAAGGTGCGCAGCGCTCTCAAACCTTTCACGGTGGGTGGAAACTCGTTCGATCGCGGCTCCATCATTGTCCCGCAACGCAACAATGAAAACGTGGCGGACTTCGATAATACCGTGCAGTCGCTGGCCAAAAGTATGAACCGTAAAGTGTATACATCCACTACGGGCTTTGTGGACAATGGCAAAGATTTCGGTTCCAGCTCCGTAAATTATTTGAAGCCGCCCAAGGTAGCCGTGGTATTTGGCGAGTCCACATCGTCGCTCTCCGCGGGCGAAGTATGGTATTTCTTCGAACAGCAGCTGCGCTATCCCATCACAACGTTGGGCGACACCTATCTGAAATATGTAGACATCAGCCAGTTCGATGTCCTGATTTTGCCGGAAGGCCGCTATCGCATGGTGGATGAAAAATTCCAGGATAAAATTGCCGCATGGGTTTCCGGCGGCGGCAGGCTCATCATTCTCGGCAACGGTCTCAACGCATTTGCCGACAGCAAGAATTTCGCGCTGAAAGCTTACGCGAACGACGCCGAGAAAAATCAGGCCGAGAAAAAAGAAAAGGAGGACACGGAAAAGAATGCACTGCTGCGCTATGAAGACGCCGAACGCAAACAGATCTCCAGCTTCATCGGCGGCGCCATCTATAAAGTTACATTGGACAACTCACACCCGCTCGGCTTCGGGTTGCCAGCCAATTATTATTCATTAAAAACAAACGAGCTTCGCTTTGGCTACCTGGAAAATAACTGGAACGTGGGTGTGCTCAAAGGCAAAGTAAAACCCGTGCAGGGCTTCGCCGGCAAAACGGCCAATCAGAAACTGGAGAACAGCCTGGTGTTTGGTGTTGAACAAAAAGGACAGGGACAGATTGTTTACCTGGTAGACAATCCGCTGTTCCGCTGCTTCTGGGAAGACGGGAAATTGCTCTTCGCCAACGCTGTATTTATGGTTGGCCAGTAAGTGCGTAAGTTTACGGCATGGACGAATTATTTGAATTGATCGTAGACGGTCTGGCTGAGAATGGATTTGCCGTGGCAGATTCATTTCTGAGCCAGGCCGAGGTCAATGCCATTCTGCAAATGCCACAATTTATGGAAGGCATTCAGGCCTTTAAAAAAGCCGGCATTGGCAAAAACCAGGATCTGCAGATTAACGAGGCCGTTCGCGGCGATTATATTCAATGGCTCGATAAGAACGCAGCCGCCGCGCCCGCCAAACTCTACCTGGAAAGACTGCAGGACCTGATCACGTATATTAATCGCACGTTGTTTCTCAGTTTAAAAGATTACGAAGTCCACATGACAATTTACCCTGCGGGCTCGTATTACAAACGTCACCTCGACCAGTTTAAAAAAGATGATCACCGGAAGCTGTCCGTCATCTGCTATCTCAACAACGATTGGACAGTTGATCAGGGTGGACAGCTCCGGATGTATCTGCCATCCGAAACCAAAGATGTATTGCCTATCGCAGGCAGGCTGGTCTGTTTCCGCAGCGATCAGATCGAGCACGAAGTACTGCCCGCCACACGCGAGCGCATGAGCCTCACCGGATGGCTGCTCGACCAGGTGGCGGACTTGCGGCATCTGTAGTGATAATGTCTATGCTCGGAAGTCTTCCGACGTGTAAAGCTTTTTTGTACAACTATTTTTTTAAGTCATCCATAGAGATGGATGGCGCATTTGATTTTTAAGGATATTCTGAATGCCCGTGCGTGATGTTGTTTATAAAAATGATATAAGCCTGATTGTCTCTCAAGTATTTTAAAAGTAATTCGTTTTTATTTCAAGACTATGTTTAGGACAATTTTATTATGACAATAGTTTTATAAAACGTTATAATAAAAAAATACAATCCATTCCTTTTGGTCTTTTACCTGACCGGCAATTACATTGAACGCCACTAGCTGCAAGGCGTGTTAAATGTCTCAATGTGTAATATTTGCCGTATGAAAGTATTCCTGAAAAATGAATTTGTAAGTGTGTATTATGATGCTTCCACAGACGCGTTATGGGTGAAGTACATCAGCCGCGTGCCCGATGACAAACAATTTGCCGTGGTAGCCGATGCGATGCTCGATGGTTTTACAAAACTGAAAACATCCAAGTTCATAGCTGACATCCGCCGGATGGGAATCTTAGGACTTGGCTCGCAGGAACTGATCATAACAAAATTACTGCCCGGCATGATCAAACATCTGAATGGAAAAACACTGCACCACGCGCAGCTGATTGACCCGAAGGAAATCATGGGAAAGGTTACTGCCAACAATGTAAAGAACAAGTCGAGCCACAGAGAAGGCATCGAGATAACGCAATTCTTCGACGAAGCTGAGATGATCCGCTACATGAACAGCATCCGGTCTTGAATAGGTTTGCTGCCGGAATGCCTGCCATCTCTTTTGTCCTGAATTGTTGCGCGAGTCAAAGTGACCCGACGATTCGATACACGGAATTATTTCCGCGCGGCTTTCGGAGAAGGCAGGTACTCATCAAACGGATATAATCCTTTTTCTTCCAGCTCCTCTTGAATTCTGGCGCGCCTGTCCCAGAACTTCTTTTCAATGTGCGCCATAATCCGCTTGAATTCCGGAAGCTCACGGATGTTGTCCACGATCGGATCATTCTCAATAAACAATATCCAGTACGGATAATTGTCCTCCTTTGAAAAAAGCGCCAGCTCCTCAAGAGCCTTCTTCGAATCGCCCGCATGCGCATAGTACAGGCTCGTCAGTACGTGCTTGTAAATGGAGGGCTGATCGGTGTTGATAAAGTCTTTGTAGCGCTTTCTGAATTCCTCGGCCTCGGCCTTTCTGCCGAAGCGATCGTACACCACACTGATGCTCAAAAGCTCTTCCTGGTAAATCTCCAGCTGAAGCTGCCGGGTGCGCCGCAGAAAGATCTGGTAGTATTTATAAGCCTGATCATAGTCACGGTCGATATAACAAATCTTGGCCAGCTCTTTCACAACATCGGCGCGCGTAGTGTCCTTTTCAAATTCTCTGATCATTCCCTGCTTGGTCAATTTCAGATCCTTGTTTTTGGCAAATCGGAAAAGCACACTCACATAGCGTGAGAAAAATGCATCCAGGTCATAGGACAATGACAAATCTACATAGTGGACACCTTCATCAATAAACCCCGCCTGCACCAGCGCATTGGCAACATGAAAGTATTTAAACCCGATGGTACTTGAGTCCATCGTAACGCGGTCTTCTTTTGCCCCGCGCAATGCATACTCCGTATACTTGGCCGGATCGGGCACATACAAACTATAGAACTCCGTAAGGAAGTGATACACGCGTCCCGAATGCGGATTGTATTCCAGTGCTTTCTCGAGATACAGCACCGCCGGTTTATAGTCGCGCACATACGCATAGGACAGTGCCTTGGCGATCAGGCTTTCGCCAGACCTCGGTTCGAACAACAACGCCTTGTCGGCATAAGCCGAAATTTCGCCAGTATAATTTTTCTTGAGCTGAAAGATGTCCAGGTAATATTCCACTTGTACCAGGTGCGCATACGCGAGACCGAACTTGTCGTCCAGGGCGATTGCCTGCCTGAAATAGGACATGGCCTCCATCAGGCTCGCCCCGGTGCTTTGATAGAAGAGCTCCATGCCTTTCAGATAAAGCGCATACGCTTCGAGATTTTCGGTGGGAATTTTCTCAATGCTCTTCTGTGCCTCCGGTGTAATGATCACTTCAATCTCCGCGGCAATATTCTTGGCCACTTCCTGTTGCAGGGCAAAAATGTCTGTGGCCTTGCGCCGATATTGCTTTGCCCACACATGGCGATCGGTTGGCCCTTCAATCAATTGGATATTCAGTAAAATCTGATCGCCGATCTTCTGACCGCTGCCCTCCACAAAATAACTTGCCTCCAGCTCCGAGGACATCTCCGGAATGGACTTCGTTGTATTCCGGTATTTCTCCGACGATGTCCGGCTCAGCACACGCAAGTCTGAAATTTTCTGCAAATTATTCAGCGTGGACTCCATTAGTCCATTGATCAAATACACATTCGTGGAATCATTGCTTTCATTTTTAAACGGCAGCACCACGATCGATCGCTCCAGTGCCGGTTGTGCAGATTGCCTGAAATAATAGAATGCCAGCGAGCCAGCCGCAACCATACCGAGCAACACGTACGCAGACAACAGCAGCGCGCGCCGGGAGACACGGCTTGTTTGCCGTGGCCGAGTTGCGGACACATCCGGTTGCGGGCGCTTGCCTGCTTCACCCGGCGGGTAGCCGTAGTGCTCACGAAAACATTTTATAAAATACGATGTGCTGTTGAATCCCACCTGGTGCGAAACCTCCGAAACATTCGCTGTCGAGTTTTGCAGCAGCTCCATGGCACGCTTCAGTCGCGCTTCGCGGATCAGCTGGTTCACCGCCAGGTTCGTGAGTTTCTTCACCTTTCGCAGCAAATTCGAGCGACTCATGTTCATCGCATCTGCCAGTTCCGTAACCCCGAACTGCTCATTGGCCAGGTTGGCGGCAATGGCTTCCCCGAGTTGCTTCAGAAAATGGTTATCAGATGGCGAAAGATCAGACATGATGGATAATGCGTCGGCTAAAAATCAATTGCGAGTTTAGTGAAAAGTACGCACAATCGTCAGATTAAAAAGCATGCGGTGCCCGGCAAACAAAGTGTCCAAACGCGCCTGAAATGCAGGTCATGCGTCAAAATTTATATTGCTGCGCCAGGATTTACACAGTTTACACCAAAGTTGATGCTTTTGGATGCACCGCTGTTTAGCGGCGCCCGCACGGCGATCCGTTCTTTACGGCATCAAAAAAAACTTGTAAAACGAAATCAAACACAGTCATGCAAAAACAAAATCTGACATCCGGTGCCTCCGTGCTTTTCCTCTTAATCACCCTGCTGATTACGTCATGCGGAAGCAAAGACAGCGCGGCGCAAAACAAAACCAAACCCGGCAAAGAAGCACCGGCCATGGATATCCACACCGCGGTAGTGACCGGCAATGGCGAGGCATTAAAACAACACATTGCCGCCGGCACAAACATCAACGAGAAAGACCCTTTTGGCGGCTCCAGTCCCCTGATCTCCGCGGCGCTTTTCGGTAAAACCGATATGGCCAAAATACTCATCGATGCCGGTGCAGACATCAACTTTCAGAACAACGAAGGATCGACCGCACTCCACACCGCTGCATTCTTCTGCCGCCCCGAGATCGTGAAAATGCTGCTGGACAAGAAAGCCAACAAGGACATCAAAAACAAATATGGCGCAACGCCTTATGAATCCGTTGCCGGTCCGTATGCCGATGTAAAAAGCGCTTACGAGATGCTGGAAAAGATGCTGTCGCCCATGGGACTTAAACTGGACTACGCCTACATCGAAAAGACACGTCCTGTAGTAGCGCAAATGTTGAAATAATAAAACACACCGTCATGCGCAGATACGATATAGATTGGATCAGGGTCATTGCCATCGGGTTGCTGCTGGTCTATCACGTTACCATCGGCTTTCAGCCCTGGGGTATGATGATCGCCTTCATCACCAATGCCACGTCATGGGAGTCGTTATGGATACCCATGTCCATGCTCAACGTGTGGCGCATACCGCTGCTCTTCTTTGTCTCTGGTATGGGCGTTTATTTCGCCCTTCAGAACAGAAACTGGAAACAGCTTATCGCCGAGCGCACCGCCAGAATTCTGGTACCGTTTATTGTGGGTGCTGTTGCTATTGTCCCGATCCATCTATACATCTGGCAACGCTATTACCATTTGGGTATACCGTATACCCCCGACCCGGGACACCTGTGGTTTCTGGGGAACATATTCGTATACGTTGTCCTGTTGTCGCCCGTATTCTTTTATTTGAAGCGAAACGAAGAAGGTGTCGTTGTGCGATGGATCAAGAAATTGCTGAGCAATCCCCTGGGACTTGTGCCGGTCATCGCCGCATTCATACTGGAAGCTGTTATTATAAAACCCTATCCATACGAGCTTTATGCCATGACGTGGCACGGTTTCTTTCTCGGAATGCTGGCGTTCTTCTTCGGTTTCTGTTTTGTACTGGCCGGCAGCAGTTTCTGGAATATGATTCTGAGACTTCGATGGGTGTTTGTCGTCATCGCCATTGTCCTGTATGCCGTGCGCATGCTGTACTTTAACGTGAACACGCCTGTATACGCGTTGGTAACGGAGTCACAGCTGTGGATCATTTCCGTTTTCGCTTTTGGACACCGATACCTCAACCGTCCCGGAAAGGCGCTCACGTACCTGAGTCAGGCAGCGTATCCTGTTTACATTCTGCACATGCTGTTCCTGTACCTGGGCTCTCTGCTCATCTTTCCGCTGAACCTGGATGTACACTTAAAATTTATACTGGTGTTGCTCATCACCACAGCGGGTTGCTTCGGCACCTACGAAATTATACGACGTGTGAAATGGCTCAGACCACTGTTCGGCCTGAAGATGGATGAGACCGCGCGCGGCACAAATAAAAATGATGCGATGAATACGGTCGGGATATCGCACACCTAGCGGCACATCTTTTCTTTCGTTAGCTTAGCACGGTGGACATTAAAGGACCACCGTGCATAACGATTGCCATGAGACTTGAAGAAATAAACGAACTGACCAGGAAGGCTTACGATAAAACAGCAGGTAAATACCACGCGCATTTTAAAGACGAGGTAGAACAGAAGCCATACGATCGCGCGTTGCTCGATCAATTCTCCGGTATGCTGGCGCCCGGTTCCATCGTCTGCGATGCTGGCTGCGGCCCCAGCGCTCACATGGGGAAATATTTATCAGGCAAAGGACATCGCATGGTCGGTATAGATCTTTCGCCGCGTTGCGTAGAGATCGCCAGATCATACAATCCGCAAATGGACATCCGGGAAATGGACATGATGCGTACCGCATTCCAAAACGAGTCCATCGACGCCATCATTGCGTTCTACTCCATTCTTTACACACCACGAGCCGAAGTCCATAAAATTTTTACAGAGTTTAACCGCATCCTGCGCAACGATGGAAAACTGCTGGTCGTGGTAAAGAAAGGTACTGCCGAAGGTATCATTCACGACGACTGGTATGAAGGCCACCCTGTTCACTTCACACACTTTACAGAGGAGGACATTCAGGCATACTTTACCGGCAACAATTTTCGGATCGACTTTCTCGAAACACGCAAGCCTTATCCCTTCGAATTCAATGTAGATCGCCTCTACGCTATCGGAACAAAATCGGGAGACCCGCTGTCATGAAAACACTAGCTATATCTTTATTGTCCGGCGCAGCACTGTTCATGGCAGGCTGTGCTAAAAATCAATCCGTGTCCATTCATTATCCGGAGCCGAGACCGGACTCGGTGGCATTGCGTTTTCTTCCAGGGCTGGTGTCCACCGATTCGCTTGATTTCAATGCGACGTTTTCCAATAACGGCGACATCTTTTATTTCAGTCACGGCAAAAAAGGCGGTTACGATATTTATGAAATTCACCTGAATGAAAATCCGCTAAAAGCCATGAAGTCATCTTTTAGCGAGGATCAATACGCGCAGGCCGACCCTTTTATGGCGCACGACGGCACACTCTATTATATTTCCAATCGCCCGCAAAACGATAGGGACACGTTGCCTGATTACAACATCTGGCGTATTTCACCAAGGTCCCATGGCACATGGTCGGCGCCACAGTTTGTGGATGGCGTGAATACTGACAGTACCGAGTACTATGTTTCGCTGGCCGCCAACGGCAACCTGTACTTCGCATCCACCCGGGCAGGAGGACAAGGCGGCCTGGATTTGTATGTAAGCAAACTCGTCGATGGAAAATATGCAACACCAGAAAATCTGGGACCGGCGATAAACACGGCCGGCGATGAACATGATGCACTGGTTACAGACCGGGAAGAGTACATCATATTTGCCGGCAGCGAACGCGCCGATAGTTTTGGCGAAGCCGATCTGTATTATGCAAAGCGTACAGACGAAGGCTGGCAAGCGGCAAAGAACATGGGGCCGACATTCAACACGACTACCTACGAGTATTGTCCCAACTTCTCACCCGATCACAACTATTTTTTCTTTAGCAGCGAGCTGGATGTGAAATGGATCGATGCCCGCCTCCTGCCCTTCCGGCTTGATGAATAAAAGAATATTTCAGCACCACGATCTGGTTCCATTCGCTGTTGACATACAGTTGTCATCGCCCGGAAATACCTTTACCATGACACGTCAAACAAAGTGGTTATGGAAACAGTAAACGGTATTCGCACATTCAATCCCGCCAATCGCAAAGCCTGGCGCAAGTGGCTTGCCACCAACAAGAGTCCTGATGCTGTGTGCGTGGTTATATTCCACAAGAGCAGCGCCCGGCCAAATCTTACCTATGCCGATGCCGTAGAAGAGGCGCTGTGCTATGGCTGGATTGACAATAAGGGACTGAAGCGCAACGACGAAAGCATGTACCTGCAATTCGCACCACGCAAGGAGAAGGGCAACTGGAGCCAGCTCAACGTTGAGCGTGCCGGGCGCATGATCCGCGAAGGCCAGATGACAAATGCGGGACAGATCTTTATAGACATCGCCAAGAAGAATGGCAAGTGGGCCGCGGCCGCGGTAGCCGATGTAATTCCCGCCGATCTTCAAAAAGTATTCAACAAAAACAAAAAAGCTTTCCAGCATTTCGAGGCATTCGCGCCATCGTCGCGCCGCCTGATCATTCAATGGGTAAACGAAGCCAGGCGTCCGGAAACGCGCCAGCAACGCATTGAGAAAACAGTAGCGCTTGCCGCGCAGAATATCAAGGCGAAGTAGCGGCGGTTATTCGTTAATCGTTATCCGTTAATCGTTAATCGTTATCCGTTAATCGTTTTTGAAAACCACAGCAGGTCAACTATTAACTATTAACGGATAACGGTTCACGATTAACGGATAACGGTTCACGATTAACGATTCATCCAAAAAAAGAAAACCATTTGTTTTACAAATCGTATAGTAATTGCAGTATATTTGTTTTACAAACAATATAGAAATGAGTAAGGATTACCTGGGAGAATTTGAAGAACTTGTGCTGACTATGGTGGGCATCCTTCAGGAAGACGCTTACGGGAATGCTATTGTGCAGGAGATTAAAGAAAGGACAGGTCGCGATTCAAATCTGAGCGCCGTCCACGTTACACTCTATCGTCTGGAGGACAAAGGTCTGGTGAAGTCGGGAATGGGCGGTGCCACCAATACACGCGGCGGCAGACGCAAGCGAATCTTTACTATTACCAACGCAGGACTTGCCATGCTTCGTGCTATGAAAGAAGCGCGCATGGACTTATGGAAGCTGATACCGCAGCTCAAGATCGTAGGACACTAGATACCCGCAAGGGTTCTGCATGAATAAGAATAACGTACAGCCGCCGGCAATCGCAGTCCGGTTCCTGCAATGGTTCTGTCCTGACCCGTTGTATGAAGGAATAGAAGGCGATTTGCTGGAACAGTTCGACGACGATGTCCAATCGTTGGGAGGCGCGCGTGCCCGGCGAAGGTTTATGATTCATGTTGTCCGGTTTTTTCGCCCCGGAATTTTGTTACGGAACCGATTTTCATTTCAACTAATCGATACCATTATGCTACGCAATTATCTGACCATCGCTTTGCGCAATGTGCTCAAGAATAAAGTATTCTCCGGTATTAATATCTTCGGATTGGGTATTGGACTCGCCGCCTGTCTGCTCATCTTCCAGTTTGTGAGTTATGAACTGAGCTACGATACCTTTCATGAAAAAATCGATCGCACCTACCGCATCACCAACGATCGCTTTCAGAATGGCAAGCTCATCCAGCACGGGACAATCATGTATCCCACCATCGGACCGGTTATGACAAAGGACTTTCCGGAAATAGAAGAGTATACGCGACTGATGCCGGGCGGTGGCATGAACGTGCGCATCAACGATCAGAACTTCCGTGGGGATGATTGTCATTTTGCCGATGAGCATTTCTTCTCCGTGTTTTCATTTACCATGCTGGCGGGCGACAGACTGTCCGCATTAAAGGAAGCTTACTCGGCCGTGCTCACGGAAGAAGTTGCCCGAAAATATTTTTCCGTTCAGGGAGATGATTATTCATCGGTTATTGGCAAGACATTCTATTGGGGATTGGACAATCAGCCTTATACGGTGAAAGGAGTTTGCCAGAATATCCCGGCCAATTCGCATATCCAGTTCAACGCCCTGATCTCCTATGCAACACTCATCCGCCCCAACGAGCATGGTGCTGACGACAGCTGGACATGGTCGGACATGAGACATTACCTGGTGCTGAAACCCGGTGTGGACTACAAGCAACTGGAAGCTAAATTCCCGGCGTTCAGCGATCGTTATTTTCAGGGGGACAAGGTTTCGGGCAGCGTAGAGAAATTCTATCTGCAACCGTTACGCGAAGCGCATTTATATTCCAACTACGAATACGACATTGCCAAGGTAGCCAGTGGCAAGGCGGTGTGGGCGATGCTCATTGTCGCATTGTTCATTCTCGTAATCGCCTGGATCAATTATATCAACCTCACTACATCGCGTGCGCTTGACCGTGCCAAAGAAGTTGGACTGCGGAAAGTGATGGGAGCTTACAAGTCTCAGCTGGTGAAGCAATTTATTTTTGAATCGTTGCTGATTACGAGTCTGGCCTTTGTGGTGGCGCTGCTCATGGTACAATTGCTGCAGGCATCCTTCAACAAGATAACAGGGAATGATCTGTCCCTCTGGAAAACTTTTCAGACAACAGATCCGAAAACTGTAGCAGCTGTTATTGCCTTCCTGTTGATCGGCGCACTCGTATCCGGGTTCTATCCGGCCTTTGTCCTCTCCTCGTATCAGCCGGTAACTGTATTGAAGGGGAAATTCCAGCGTTCGGCGGGAGGAAATTTTCTACGGAAAGCATTGGTTGTTTTCCAGTTCACATCGTCGGCGGCGTTGATTACCGGCACCATCATCGTGTCCAAGCAGTTGAATTATATGAACGATGCCGATTTGGGCATTGTCATTGACAATACATTGATCGTGCAAGCCCCCGAGCTTATGGCGTGGGACTCCAGTTTTATTCAGCGTGTGGAAAACTACAAGCATGACCTGGCCCAGATCAACGGTGTGGAGGGCGCAGCCACTTCGGGTAGCCTGCCGGGCGATCGCCTCGGAAGAGGATTCGGCATGCATCTGAAAGAAGAAACCAGCGCGAAGTACACCATGAGCTTTTTGGGTGCCGATCACAACTTCATGGA
>JAESFU010000645.1_pt1 | contig 14170 bp, 13 predicted proteins | sample 9269461 | NCBI WGS metagenome assembly JAESFU01 (sample SAMN14502556, study PRJNA617107) | algae metagenome | isolation source: Stenomitos rutilans HA7619-LM2 and co-occurring heterotrophs from cave walls | place: USA: Waikapalae cave, Hawaii | collected 2009-07-28
CATCGGTCCGCTGGCAGCGGCTTCACGCGGGCTTTGGGTGCTGTTCTCGATCGGCGCCTTCGTCGAACTCGTCGGCCTCGTCCTGCTTTTGCGCGCGCTGGTAACGGCCGGCGACGCTGAATCACACGGCTCGCTCTGGGGCGGCATCGCGCTCGTCCTGCTGGCGCGCCTCCTGATCGGCTTTGCGATTCGTCCCTTGAGCGATATTGCGATCAGACAGCGTTCGCTCGCGGCGGCGGAGACATCGGTCTCGCCGACGAATAATTTCGCCATCGCGGCGGCGCTCACGATCTTCGTCTATGCATTGACGCTTTACGGCTTCGTGGCGACAGAACCCGCCAGCGTGATCGATGCGGGCGTCAAATGGATCACGTCGAACTGGAGTCCGTTCTTCGACGCAATCACCGTGGGCTTGCGCAATTCGCTCAACTTCGTCGAGACCGTTTTCGTCGACACGCCATGGCCGGTGACGGTTCTCGTGGTTTTGATACTTGCCTATCGTCTTGCCGGGCCGCGGACCACGATTTTCACAGCCGCCTCGCTTGCCTATATTGGTCTGCTCGGACTTTGGGGGGCAAGCCTGACGACGCTCGCGCTCGTTGCAGTGGCCGTCATCATTTGCGTCGCCGTCGGAATTCCGGTCGGCGTGCTCTGTGCGAAAAGCCCGCGCCTGCATGCACTCGTCGAGCCGGTGCTCGACGTCATGCAGACGCTCCCGACCTTTGTCTATCTCATTCCCGCTGTAGCCTTGTTCTCGATCGGCAAGCCGCCGGGCGTCATCGCGACCGTCATCTTTGCGTTGCCGTCGATGATCCGCCTGACCGAACTCGGCATTCGCCAAGTGCCCGGCAATGTGCGCGAGGCGGCGAATGCCTTCGGCGCAAGTCCGTTGCAGCTTCTCTTCAAGGTCGAATTGCCATTGGCGGTGCCGTCGATCCGGCTGGGGGTCAACCAGACGATCATGATGAGCCTGTCGATGGTGGTGGTGGCCGCGCTCATCGGTGCCGGCGGATTGGGCGATGGCGTGATGAAGGCCTTGCAGCATTTGCGCACCGGTCAGGGCTTCCTGGTCGGCTTTGCGATCGTGTTGTGCGCGATGGTGCTCGACCGGATGGTGCGTGGAGCGGAGACGGAGCGGCGGAAGCATTAGAGGCAACGAATTGCCCGCCTTCCGCAGTGCGCGGAAGGACGGGTCATAACCCGGGTGGAAACGAAGGAGACGTAAATGTTGAGAAAACTTGGCTTTGCCGGCGCCATTGCCGGCTCGCTCCTGGCCATGGGAGGCATTGCCCAGGCCAAGGAGAAGGTGGTGATCGGCCAGTTGAACTGGCCGGGCTCGACGGCGATCGAAGCCGTGCTGGCCGAGATCATGACGCGCTATCTCGATGCCGATGTCGAAACCATCAGTGCCGCGCAGGAAGCGCTTTATGAGGGCCTCGACAAGGGTGACGGCTCGGTCGATATCGTCGCCGACATGTGGACCGATCATTTGCCGGCGCAGATGAAGGATTATGTGCTGCCCGGCGGCAAGGAGACGATCATCCTCAACACGACGCCTTATCTCGGGACCGAAGGCATCTTCATTCCGACCTACATCGCTGAAGAGAACGGCGTCAAACAGCTTTCGGATCTCGCCAAGCCGGAAGTCGCCAAGCTTTTCGACTCGGACGGCAATGGCAAGGGCGAAATCTGGGCCGGCGAAGTCGGCTGGGAATCGACTAACCACACGGCGGTGCGCGCCAAGACCGATGGTTTCGACAAGACCATGGAACTGACGACGGTCGGAACGCCGGTGATGCTCGCCCAACTCAAGGACGCGCTCGACAATCACAAGGCGGTCGCCTTCTATTACTGGACGCCGGAATGGATCCACGCGGCCTACAAGCTTACCAAGCTCGAGGAGCCGGAATTCACCGGCTATACGACAGATGCCGCCAAGGGCACCGATCGCTACAATGCGAATGGCTGCTACACATTCTATCAGCCGCAGGAGCGCAATGACTGGCTCGAGGCCAGCTCGATCAAATGCGGCCAGCCGCCGACGCGCGTGAACATCGCACATTCGAAGGCGTTGGCGCAGCGCGCGCCGAAGGTCTCGCAATTCCTGAAGCAAGTGACGCTCGACGCCAACGACGTCAATGCCTGGATCCTCGCGATGGAAGTCGACAAGAAGGATGTGAACGAGGTCGCCAAGGCCTGGGTCGACGCCAACAAGGACAAGATCGAGAAGGAATGGCTCGCCGGCACGCAGTGACCGGACGGGATTGCAACAAGGAGAAGCGCCGCTCCGGCGCTTCTCTCCATTCCGGGGGAGCCCTGCAATGATCTTCTGCGAGTATATCGAGCGTGACCCGGCCATGCCGTTCCAGATCTTCCGCAAGCTCGGGCAGCAGGACTGGACCGGCGAAGGCGACAGGATGATCGCCAATATCGGGCGCACACAGCGGCTTTCAGGCGAACCGTTTTACATGTGCTGGTGGGAGATCAACGGGTTTGCGCGGCTCGATGAATGGGAGGCGCATTTCCGCACCACCGAAGGCCGCCTCTATACCGCCGAAACGCCGGTGGCGCGCGCCATGCGCTTCACCCGCAATGGGCTTTATGATGCGATCATCGGCGAGGGACCACTGCCGGGCGGATTGCATCTGATCGAATTCTTCGACCCACAAGGAGCAGCGCAACAAGAGTTGCGCGACTATTTCCAAGGCCGCTCCGCGAAGGCCGCGCCCGGCAAACTCGTTTATGTCATCAATCGCATCGGCCTGCTGGCGCCCGATCCGGGCGGCATGGCGGTGTGGAATTTCGCCGATTACGTGAACGCGGAAACCTTCATTCGCGCGACACCGCCGGCGGGGCCGGTTCGCTTCGTGCAGGCCGGTCTCTATCGCAATTTCGGCGAAGAGATCGTCTGAGCGCTGTAGCCGGCGAAGGCCGCACCGATCACGCCGGCTTCTCCGCCAAGCTCCGCTTGCCTGATGGCCAGCTCGCGGGTCTCGGCACTCCAAATATGACGGCGGATTTCGGATTCGAGTCGCTGCCAATAGAAGCCGGTCGAACTTCCAAGACCGCCACCAATGATCACTGCCTCGGGATCGAGTATGCCAATCGCCATGCCGAGCGCGCTGGCAAGAAGCGCCGTGGCTTCTTCGACCACACGACGGGCGTCGCTGTCACCCGCATCAGCCTTCCTCAGAACCTCACTCGCATCCGCCGCAGCACTGCCGGACTTCTTGCGATAGCGCGCCGCAAGTCCGGCCCCGCCCGCGACATCTTCGAGGATGACATTGTGGAGCCCGCCGCAATCGGGGCAGAGCATCGTCGAGGGTGCCGATGCAATGACCAGGGCATGGCCGCGGGTGCCGGCATAAGGCACCCGGTCGATGACCAAGCACGAACTGATCCCGGTGCCGATGTTCACATAAAGAAAATCGCGATAGTTGCCCCCGGCGCCGAAATGCGCTTCGGCCAATGCCGCGGTGCGTACATCCGACTCGACGATGGCCGGGGCAATCCGACTTATTGTCTCGCGCACCGGCAAACCCTGCCAATGGACGCGATGGCCGCTTTTCACCGCGCCATTGCGATCGACAAGTTCGCAAATCCCCAAGCCGATCGCGGAAACCGAACCGGCGCTTGACGCGCCAATGAACGCGCGCGCCTCAGATTCGACTCGATACAGGAAATTCTCGCCACTCGCGACGCCTTGCGGCGTTTCGATGCGACGCTGCTCGGCAATGGCACCCGATGTCACGTCGACAATGGCGAACAGTGTCTTGGTGCCGCCGACATCGATACCGAGCGCAATGGGAGCCGGGCGGCTCACGGCAGGTAGCGCGGCGCGATGCCGAACAGTGCCTCGACCGGTGTCGAGCCGACATTATGATATTGATGCGGCGCGCCGGCCGGGACGTAAAAACCATCCTTGGGGTGAAGCTCGAACCAGTTCTGTCCATCCATCTCAGGCGCCAGGATATTGAGCGATCCGGAAAGAAGATAAAGCCCTTCGTCGCCGCCATGGATTTCAACATCCGAAGTCTGTCCCGGCAACAATCGCAATCGTCCCGATGTCAGATGCTCGGTCGCGCAATAAAGCCCGACCTGCAATTGCTGGCGCGCGCCCTCAAGGCGCCAGATCACATCGCCATCGCGCATGACGCGCATCGTATTATTGGCGGCCAATTTCTCTGCCTCCATCGGCAGGCGTCCGAGCCAATCATCGCGGCCATAGCGCGATGTCTCGACATAGGGCCTGGTGCGCGCATAGGCGCCGGAGGTGCCCGTCGACGGCGGGGGTGCGAAGAATTCGAGCACGCGCACCGGCCCGGTGCCGCCATTCAAGCCATGATGCCAGGTATCCTTGCGAAAGAAGATCGCTTCGCCTTCCTTCGCGATGTGGACTTCGCCGGTTTCGGGATTGGCGGAGATATAGGTCCCTTCGAGCACGTAAAGCACTTCATCGGCACCAAAGACGGTGCGGAATTCGGTCGAGTGGCGGAACGCGCCACCCACCGGCAGGCCGAAGACAAGTTCGTGGATCTTGGGCGAAGACACATAGATCCAATCATCGACCTTGCCCGATATCTCATCGCCCCAAAGGTAGCGGGTGACGCCGGCATAGGGGATGTGAGTAGGGCGATCGAAGGTCGGGCGGGGGGATGATTTGTAAGCCATGGGTCTCGTCTCTTTACGGCTGTCCTCTAGCCTAGCCGGCCGTCATTGCCCAGAACCCCGGCGTCTAAAATCTCGGCATGGTTTCAGCCGCGATAGCGGCTCAAACGCAAGGCAATGCCGGCGCAGGCGATGCTTGCCAGGATGAGCAGGGTCGCCAGCGCATTGATCGTCGGGTCGAGGGAGGTTCGGATCATGCCCCAGACCATCGTCGGCAATGTATTACCGCTGCCGATGGTAAAGAAGGTGATGACGAAATCATCGAGCGAGATCGACAGGGCAATGAGGGCCGCGCCAACCAGTGTCGGCTGGATCACCGGCAGTGTGATGGTAAAGAAGGCGCGGATCGGCGAGGCGCCAAGATCGCGCGCGCTGTCGACAATCGCCCAGTTGAAGCTCTGCAATCTCGCATAGACGATGGCGAGGACAAAGGGTTGCACGATGACAAGCTGGCCGAGAATGACGGAGAACAAGCCCAGGCGCAGACTGAGGAAGCGCACGAAATAGCTGAGCAATGCAATGCCGATGACGAGAGCCGGCAGCATCATCGGCAGGGCCAGGAGATAGAGAATGCGCGAGGCCTTGGCGGGCGGCATGCGCGCCAGGGCAAGAGCCGCGAGCGTGCCGGTCACGACCGAAAGAATGCACACCGCAATCGCGATGATGAGGCTGTTCTGAAGCGCCGGCAGGAAGTATTCCTGCGCGAAGAGCCTGCGGTACCAGTCGAAGGTGAGCCCAGTCAAAGGCAGGCTGGTCAAGGCCGACTGGTTGAAGCTGAACAGCATGACAAGAATGATCGGCAGGACGAGATAGAGGGCGAGCGCGACGGCGATCGCAATCCAGATCGTGTCCGAGACGCGGCCGCGGGTCATGGCCGCAAGGCCCGGCGCAGGATCACGCGCACGATCAGCACAAGTATCAAGGTCGCGCACATTGTGGTGAAGGCCATGGCGCTGCCCAAGGGCCAGTTGAAGCCGAAGGAGAACTGGTTCTCGATGAAGGTGCCCATCAATGCGGCACCGCCGCCGACGAAGCGCGGCGTGACGTAATCGCCGACCGAGATCAGGAAGCTCAAGGTGAAGGCGGTCATCAGCCCGGTCTGGCATTGCGGCAGGACGACATCGCGCATGACGGGCCAAGGGGTTGCGCCCAGGTCGCGCGCCGCCTCGAGCGTTGCATCCTCGACCGAGCGCAAGCTGCCATAGATGGGCAGCACCGCGAAGGGCAGGAGGAAATAGGTGAGCGTGATGACGACGCCATTGACGCTATAGACCAGCGCGTTGACTGGTTCAGTGATGAGGCCGAGCGACAGCATGGCCTTGTTCAGGACGCCGTCGGTGCCAAGGATGCTCTTCCACGCGTAAATTTTGACGAGATAACCGCCGAACAAGGTGATGAGCGTCGTCAAGAGAAACAGGTTGGCGAAGCGGCCAAGCTTGAAGCGGATGGCATAGGCAAACAGGAATGCGAGGAAGGTCGTAACCACCGCGATACCGAAAGCGACCGCAAGCGTGCTCAAGAGAACGTCGCCATAGCCCGTGACGGTTTCGACATAATTCTGGACCGAGAAGGCGGGGCGCATGATACGTGCCCTGACTGTCCAGAAACTCACCACGAAGAAGTAGATGAGGGGTGCCGCGAAGAGCGCGATGAAGACGAGAAAGGCTGGCCACAGAGGCAGCGTTGCCGTCCATCGCCTGCCGCCATCGCCGCCGAAACCCGCCAGCAAGTCTTCCCCCCGTCCCGGCTTGACCGACCTTCTCCGGTTACGTTAGCGTGATCTAAATAGCCGAACAATAATCCGAATTTCGTTTTTGCCTGAGAATCGCGAGCGGTCGCTCATGATCGCATCGCCATAATAATCCTGGGAGGATGATGATGACGACTGACACGAAAAAACTGTCCGGACTGTATGCGCTCGCGCAGCAATCGAGCTTGTCCCGGCGCAGTCTCTTGACGGGAATTGCAGCCCTGGGTGGTGCCGCGGCGCTCGGACTTCCGAGCCGGCCGGCCTATGCGGCGACGACAATGACCTGGATGGGCTGGCAAGGCTACGAGACGCCGATCAAAGCCGGCACGTTCCTGAAAGACAACGACATCGATTTCCAGCCGACCTTCATTGCCTCGAATGAAGAGATCATCAGCAAGCTGCAGGCCGGCGGCGTCGGCAAGACCGATATCATCACCATGTATTTCGGCTATCTGCCCTTGATGGCGGATGGCGCTCTGCTCGAACCCGTCGATCCGACGAAGATCGCGCAATTCGGCGATCTCATTCCGCAATTCACCGGCAATGATGCGATCCGCAAGGACGGTCAACTCTATGGCGTGCCGTGGAACTGGGGCTCGCTGCCGTTGATGTACGATCCCTCCGTCGTGCCGACGGCACCAGAAAGCTGGATGGATCTAATGAAGCCGGAGTTCACCAAGAAGGTGGCGATGGTCGACGATCCGCTCGGCAATCTCCTCATCTGGGGGACGGTTGTCACCGGCAAGCCGATGGGCACGATTCTCACCCGCGATGAGATGAAGAAGGTCATCGACACGCTGATCGAGATCAAGACCAAGCAGGCGCGCGCCTTCTTTGCCTCCTATGGCGACATGGCGGATGCCTTTGCCCGCAATGAGGTAACGGCGAGCGCCATCGGCTGGGAAGCGGTCGCGGTATGGGCCAAGGCCAAGGGCAAGGAGATCAAGTATACGATCCCCAAGGAGGGCACCGGCATGTTCATGGACTGCCTGTGCATCCCGAAGGACTGCCCGCATCTCGATCTCACCTACAAGATGATCAATCACATCATCTCGCCCGAGCCGCAAAAAATCTTTGCGACCGAACAGAGCGCCGGCATCACCAATCTCAAGACGGTGCCGATGCTGCCGCCGGAACTGGCGCAGTCCTATAATTATGCCGATCTCGACGGCTTCATGAAAAAGGCGCGTCTGCAGCCGGTGCCGCCGACCGAGTCCGACGGCACGATCGCCACCTATGACGATTTCCTCACTGAATATCAGAGGTTGCAGAAGGCTTGAGCCACACGAAGGCGCTGGTCTGGCTGTCCAGGCCAGCTCCTTGCGATTCAATCTAAATTCTCCTCCACAAGGCGCATTCCCAGCAGAATCTACAACCTAAAATTTCACGAGTGGAATAATCGGGATTGCCGCGTCGCGCGCCCGATGCTAAATCGCGGGCCATCGTCAGTTTCCGGATCATGGCCCATGAAATTTTGCTCCCGGCGAGCGTTCTTCGCCTTCGCAGCAATGGCCGCCGCCATCGGCTCAGCACAGGCTGAAGGCAGTATCGCCATCGAACTCAACAAGATCGAAGACGCAGCCGGCAAATGCCGCACCTATTTCGTGGTCAAGGAAGAGGGGGGCAAACCTCTCCAAAGCCTCAAGGCCGATTTCGTGGTGTTCGGCAAGGATGGCGGCGTATCGCGACGGCTCGCCGCAGAACTCGGGCCGATCAGATCGCAAAAAACTTCAGTGAAAATCTTCGAGATCGAGGAGACCTGCGCCGACATATCCGGCGTGCTCCTCAACGACATCATGGCCTGCCAGCCTGCGGCAGGTCCCGAGGAATGTCTCGATCGTATCGCACTTGCTTCGCGCGTGCCGGTCAAATTCTTCAAGTAGCGAGTAGCGATGCAGCCCGGTGAAGTTTCTCCCGTAGAATTGTTTTTGCAGGCGGGGCCTGTCGTCAAGACGGTGATCATCATGCTGATCGCCGCATCCTTGTGGTGCTGGATCATTATTTTCGAATCCTGGTGGAATCTGCGGCAATTGCGCAAGGCGATCACCAGCCGCGGCCAGAAAGGCGGCCGCGTCGGCAAGGTGGCGGCGCGCATCCTGGCGCTTGGCGATGAACACGCCTTGGCATCGGAGCCGCAGAAGACCCTCAATGCGATGAAACGGCGCTCACAGGAACTCGTCGAATCCTGCCACGGCGGATTGTCGAGCCTTGCGGTCATTGCCTCCGTCGCTCCCTTCGTCGGGCTGTTCGGAACCGTGTGGGGCATCATGTCGAGCTTTGCCGGCATAGCCGCCGCCAAGGATACGAGCCTTGCGGTCGTGGCGCCTGGTATCGCCGAAGCGCTCGCCGCAACCGCCATCGGACTTGCCGCGGCCATCCCCGCCGCCTTTGCCTATAACCGGCTCGCCGCCTCCTTCGGCAAAGCGGGGCGCGCGCTCAACCGCCTCGTCGAGGATCAGGTGGGCGCTTGAGATGAGTTTCAACACCACATCGTCGGATGACGATCTCGCACCGCTTGCCGAGATCAATGTCACACCGCTCGTCGATGTGATGCTGGTGCTCCTCATCATCTTCATGGTGACGGCACCGATGCTGACCGCCGGCATGCATGTCGAGTTGCCGCAGGCGAGCACGGCCAGGCCCGTCGATCCGCAGAACCCGGTCGTGCTCACCATCCAGAGCGACGGCAAGATCAGTCTCGGTGGCGATGAGGTCGAACGTCCGCAAATGGTTGCCGCGGTGCGGGCGCTCATGGGCGACAGCCAACGCATCGTGCATGTGCGCGGCGATCGCGAAGTCGCCTATGGCGAAGTCGTCGGCGTGCTCGACGAATTGGCGCTCAACGGCATCACGAAACTATCGCTCATCGCCAATCAGCGATCGGGCGAACCGGCACCGGTCCCCACGCCATGATCGTCTTGCGCAAATCGCCGGCCCTGCGCATCGCCTGCCTTGTCCTCGCCTTGGGCGTCCATGCCGCCGTTGCAACGGCGTTCATGGGCGGCGGCGCCAAGGAACCAGCACCGCCGCCGGAAGTCGAGCTTGAGATCCTCGCCGCCGTCACCAGCGAGGCGACGCCGATCGAGACGCCGGATGTCGCAGCCGAGGCCATGCAGGCGAGCGAGTCCTCGGAAGCCCAATCCGGTGATGTGGCCAATGTGCCGTCCGAGCTTCCGGAAGAGGTCTCCTCGATAACCCCTATCGAGACGGAGGCGCTGCCCGATCCGGATTCGAAGCGTGATGAGTTCAAGTCGGACATCGTCGAGGAGATCAAGCCGGACGAACAGTCTGGAACTGAGCAGGCAGGGGAGGCTGCGGTCGATGACAAGCCTCGCGATCAACTGAGTGAAGATTCATCGCAGAAGGAATTGACCGAGACCAAGTCCGTCGAAACCGCAACGCCACAGAATGCGCCATCGGCGGAGGCCGTCAGCGAAGCGGAGTCCATTGAGCCCGTGCCGCAGGCGACCGAGATTGCGCCGGTCGAACCCACCGAGCTGGTTCCGCCGGTGGACCTGGCAACGCCGCTTCTCGAAGCCCCCGAGGCGCCGAAGGTCGCCGCACTCTCGCCAGCCGAAGAGGTGGTTGAGCAGAAGGAGCGCGTGCCGCTCAAGCAAGCCAAAAAAACCAAGCCGGCAAAAAAAGCAGCCGAACAAAAGCCTGAGGAACGCCAGGCCAAGCCGAAGCCTGGCAAGAGCAAGGCTGCATCAAAGCCGCGTCCACAGCGCCAGATGGTCGCCGGTTCGCGCGAGAGCAAGATAGCAAAGCGTGAGGGCAAGTCGGCAGCCAAACGCTCGGGCGGCAAGTTTGCGAGTTCCGCTTACAAGTCTGTCGTCCAAGCGCGGATCAACGCCCGCAAGAGCGCTTTGCAGGCGATGGTGAACAAGGGTTTGAAAGGTTCCGTGATGGTGCGTTTTTCGATTGGCGCATCCGGGAACGTCACGCGTGCATCGGTCGTCAAGTCATCGGGCAATGGTGCGGTGGATTCGGCAGCGCGCGCCATGGTGGCCTCGACATCCTTCCCGCCACCGCCGGGAGGCAGTTTTTCTGCACTCCTGCCCGTCAACGTGAATAAGTAATTCGACCATCGCGGAGATAGGCGTCGAGCACCGCGATCTCATCCGGGTTGAGACGCAAGCCCAGTTTGCTGCGGCGCCAGACCATATCCTCAGCCGTTTCGGCCCATTCGGTGTCGCGCAGGAATCCGACTTCGCGCTCATAGAGATCGGCGCCAAAGCAAATTCCGAGATCGGCCAGGCGCCGGACGTCCTGCAACAGGATGTCGCTCCGCGTGCCATAGAGCTTCACGTAGCGCGCAACCTGCGCTTCCGGCAGGAACGGGAAACGCGCACCAAGATCGCGCCGATAGGCCTCGATCCAGTCGCTGCCGAAGTCGCCGCCAGGGAGAATTTCGCTTTTCGTCAGGCCCTGCTTCGGCCATGGCATGATGCGGCACAATTCACGCATCGCATGTTCGGCGAGGCGGCGATGCGTGGTGAGCTTGCCGCCGAAGACCGTCAGCAAAGGTGCCGCGCCATGCGTGCCGTCGATCTCGAAGGAATAGTCGCGCGTCAAAGTCGATAGATCGCCGTCGCGGCCGCCACCCACTTCGAAGAGCGGCCTGACGCCAGAATAGCTCCAGACGATCTCATCGCGCGTCACCGGCTTCTTCAGAAACGCGTTCACTTCGGCCAGCATGTAATCGATCTCCTTATCCGAGATCGCGACCTTCTCCGGTGCATCGTCCCACGGCTCGTCGGTCGTGCCGATGGAGGTGAACCCGCCTTCATAGGGAAAGGCCTCCATCAAGCGGCCGTCGCGCGTTTGTAGAAAGTATCCGTGCTCGCCCGCCCATTGCCGCGGCACGACGAGATGGCTGCCGCGCACCATCCGCAATTTGCGTGAAATCGTGGTGCCGGCGATGTGCCCCGCAACATCGACGACCCATGGCCCTGCCGCATTGACGAGGGCTTTCGCAAAAAGATTGAAGCTCTCGCCCGTCTGCCGGTTCTCGATCTTCAGGCGCCAGAAGCCGTCGACACGCTCGGCGCCGAGGAGCTTGTGGCGCGCGAATATTTTTGCGCCGTGGCGTTCGGCGCCGAGCAGATTGGCGATGACGAGGCGGGCATCATCGGCACGGCAGTCCGAATAAGCGAAGGCATGACGGTAGCTATTCTTGAGCGCTTCGCCTGCCGGATGATGGTGGAGATCGATCGCTTCCGAGGCTTCGAGGACGCGGCGGCGCGCGAGATGGTCGTAGAAGAATAGGCCGAGCCTGATCATCCAGCGCGGGCGTTGTGTTTCGACATAAGGCAATATCAAACGCAAGGGCCAGACGAGATGCGGCGCCTTGCGCATGAGGATTTCGCGCTCGATCAGAGCATCGCGCACGAGCTTGAAGTCGTAGGTTTCGAGATAGCGGAGGCCGCCGTGGATCAATTTCGATGAGCGCGACGACGTGCCTTCAGAAAAGTCCTGCATCTCGGCAAGGCCGACGGCGAGGCCGCGACCCGCCGCATCGCAGGCGATCGCCGCGCCGTTAATGCCGCCGCCGATGACGAAGAGATCGAAGATGGTGTCGTTCGTTTTCGCCGTCATGGCCGATCCATCATCATGCGGATCGCATCGAGCCATTGACGATAACGCGCCTCGAGCGCCCCATCGGGTCTTGGCTCGATTCTGTTTCCATGCGTGATGAGGCCTCGCAATTCATTGAGCGACGACCACAAGCCGGCGCCAAGCCCGGCCATCAGCGCCGCGCCGAATGGCGTCACCGATTGCGCTTGCATCAAGGGCCGGCCGAGCAGATTTGACTGGAGTTCAAGAAAATACTTCGCGCGTGTCAGGCCGCCATCGACCTTCATGGCGGATTGCGATTTCCTATCCGTCTCTAGCGCATCAAGAATGGCGCGGATCTGGAAGGCGATTGCCTCAAGCCCGGCTTGCGCGATATTGCCCGGCGAGGTTGCCTCGCTCAATCCGAGAAAGGCCGCACGCATCGAAGGCTGCCACCAGGGCGAGGCAAGGCCCTGGAAGGCCGGGATCAATAAGACGCCGTCATCATTGCCGGATTTCTTCGCCGCCGCGATGACGCCTGCCGCGCCATCCTCGATTGCAAGGCGCGTCGCAAGCCAGTCGACGATCTTGCCGGCATACATGACGAAGCCTTCATAGGCGTAGCAGGGCTTGTCCGTTGCCCACGCAATGGTGCGGATGATGCCTTTCGCTTCCGTTTGCGGAGGCCTGGCGCCGGCATTCATCCACAAAAACGCACCCGTGCCATAGGTGACTTTGAGGTCGCCTTCCGAAAAGCAGCCATGGCCGAAAAGCGAGGCCTGCTGATCGCCCATGACGCCGGTGATCGGGACAGCAGCGCCGAAGAGTGCCGGATTGGTACTTCCGAAATTTGCGTTGGAGGCGCGGCATTCGGGGAGCGTTGGTAGCGTGAGATCGAAGAGCGCTATGAGTTCAGGATCCCAATCGAGACGCGCAATGTCGAACAGCATGGTGCGCGAGGCATTGCTCGGCTCGGTCGCGTAGGTTGCGCCACCCGTCAGTTTCCATATGAGCCAGGTGTCGACCGTGCCGAAAAGCAATCTGCCGTCCTTCAAGCCGGCGGCGATTTCCGGCCAGTTGCGTGATACCCACCGAAGCTTGGCGGCGGTGAAGGTTGGGTCGAGATCAAGACCGGTGCGCGCCCGGATCATCTCGGACTTGTCGCGAAGACTCTCAATCTCCAAAGCGCCGCGGCGATCCTGCCAGATCATTGCCGGCATGACGGGCTTGCCAGTCGTGCGGTCCCAGATGATCAGTGTTTCGGTCTGGTTGGCGATGCCAAGGCCTGCGATATCCTGAACCGGGCGACCGCATCTTGAGACGACATCGCGGATGCAGGCGACAGCCGTTGCGAAAATCGCCTCCGCATCCTGCTCGACGATGCCGGCCGACGGCGAGCGCGTGGCGATCGGACGCTGCGCTTCGGCCAGCACGACCCCTCGCGAATCGAGCGCAATCGCCTTCACATTGGTCGTGCCCTGGTCGAGGCCAATGACGATCGGGTTGTCGCGAGGCATGGATTCAGCCGGAAAATGGCGGGAGGCCGGAAATACCAGATCAATGATGACGCGTCATCCGCGCCGCTTGCCCTCAATCAGATCGCGTTCCTTGGCGATCTCGGTGGCCAGAAAATCCAGAAACACCCGCACCCGAGCGGAGCTGCGCAGATCGGGATGGGTCAAAAGCCAGAGATGGCCGCTGAAGTCGGTCATCAGGTCGGACAGGCGAATAAGACCGGGCCTGCGATCGGCGATGAAGCACGGGACATGGCCGATGCCGATCCCCGATTCTATTGCTTCGGCGATCCCCAACACACTGTCGATCTTGTAGACGAGATTCTCCGGCGCCACATGTTCATGGGCATATTTCACGACCTTCAAGTGGCCGAGGCTGTCGCCCAACGAGACCCAGGGCCTGCGAAACAGCGACTCGCGATCCTCAGGCGCCCCATTCGGGAAATCGCTCGCGAGGCCATAAAGCGCCCAGGCAATGCGCGCGATGCGGCGGCCGACAAGATTGTCGGGCGGCGAGTCCGTCGCGCGGACCGCCACATCGGCGTCGCGCTGCGAGAGATTGAGCGCGCGATTGCTGACAACGATATCGAGGCGGATGTCGCGGCACTGGTCGCGGAAGCGCGCAAAGACCGGCGTCAACAGATGGATAAGCAGCGAGTCGTTGGTGGTGACGCGCAACTCG
>JAESFU010000627.1_pt1 | contig 14134 bp, 12 predicted proteins | sample 9269461 | NCBI WGS metagenome assembly JAESFU01 (sample SAMN14502556, study PRJNA617107) | algae metagenome | isolation source: Stenomitos rutilans HA7619-LM2 and co-occurring heterotrophs from cave walls | place: USA: Waikapalae cave, Hawaii | collected 2009-07-28
TAGACGCGAAGTCGGCAGATTTACAGTCTGCTGCCATTGACCGCTCGGCCACCCCTCCGTCCCAACCGGCGTAAACGGAAAAAGCCTGTAGGGGCGCGGAGATACAGTGCCGACCGTTCACTAGCAAGCACTTCCTTCGCGTGCGAACAAACGGGGTGTTCGGACGGCCGGTGGAAAACGGTCCGGACTTTCCGTTCCTTGCCGATCGGGCAGCCGGATTGCCCCCAAGACCTCCGCACCATACAAGGCTCGAATGCCTCCCCGCCCCAACCGTCCCCATCGCCAGTCCCGCACCGGCAACCAGTCCATATGGATCTTTGGCCGCCATGCCGTCCTCGCGGCCCTGGCCAATCCGGACCGTCGCATCGAGCGACTGTTCGCCACACGCGAGATGGCGGAGACCCATGCCGCCGAAATCGGCAAGACCGACAAGACCATCACGTCGCGCGAAGATCTCAACCAGCGCCTGCCCAACGGCGCCGTCCATCAGGGCATCGCAGCCCTCGTGGCGCCGCTGGATGAGCCCGGCCTGGAAGATATCCTCTCCCGCTGTGGGGACAACGCCCTCGTCCTGGTGCTCGACCAGGTGAGCGATCCCCACAATGTCGGCGCCATCCTGCGCTCGGCGGCGGCATTCGGCGCCGCCGGCCTGATCGTGACCGACCGCCACACCCCTTCCGACACCGGGACCCTGGCCAAGGCGGCCTCCGGCGCGCTCGAGGTCGTGCCGCTGATGCGGGCCGTGAATCTCGCCCGCACGCTCGACCAGCTCAAGGAAGCCGGCTTCTGGACCTACGGGCTGGCCGAAGGCGGCGACGCCCGCATCAGCGACCTCGACCTCAGGGGCCGGACCTGCATCGTGCTGGGCGCCGAGGGCGAAGGCCTGCGCCGCCTGACGGCGGAGAAATGCGATCGGCTGGTGACGATTCCCACCAGCGACGCCCTCTCCGCGCTCAACGTCTCCAACGCCGCCGCCGTGGCGGCCTATGAATGGGCCCGGCAACGTCCCAAGTGACACTCGGCCCGCCCCTATGGGGCGGCCGTCCGGACGGGATCCTGGAAAGTACCGCTGAAGGGCTGGCCGCCCAGCATTCCCTTCATGGTGCCGTTGGCCTGCCGGGCCGACAGCTCGGCCGTACCGGTCCTTCCGTCGCTGCAGGTCATGACGGCAGAGCCTGTCTGATCCTCGTCGAGATGCCATCGCCCTTCGCAGCTCGCCCCCTTGTCGCTGCGCAGGGCGATCACGCCGCCGATGCCATCCGACCGCCGGCTGAAGGTTCCGGAGAAGGTCTCGCCGTCGGACGTCTCACCCGACGCCGGCACCGTGCCCGAGCACGCGCTCAACGAAAGAAGCACGAGCACGCAGATCAGTCGTCTCATCGGTATGTCCTAGAACTTGACCTGCCCCGACTTGCCGGCGGCGTTCCTGAGGACCAGCGTCACCTGTGCGCCGGTGGGAATCGCGGCCTTTGCCTCGCCCTTCAGTGCGGTATCGCCCGACGCCGCCAGTTGCACGGTCTCGCGGTTGCCGCCCGCGACGATCAGCACCGAGCCGCTGAAGCCCTTGGCGGAGATCGGCTTGTTGTTCTCGTCGAGGATGTTGATGGTCACCGCGTTGCCGGCGAGGACCAGTTCGGCATGCACGCCCGCCACGTCCTGCACGACGCCGCCGTTGGGCCCCTTGGTACTGCCGTGACTGTGCTGCGCCGCGGCCATGCCGGCCCACAGCATCAGCGCCGCGGCGATCAGGAACTTCTTCATGTCATCTCCTCTTGTTGAACAGGCTTGTCACGATGGAACAGGGCGTAGAGCGCCGGCAGGACGACCAGCGTCAGGAGGGTCGACGAGATGATTCCGCCGATGACGACGGTGGCCAGCGGCCGCTGCACTTCGGCGCCCGCGCCGGTCGCGATCGCCATCGGCACGAAGCCGAGCGATGCGACGAGCGCGGTCATGAGCACGGGACGCAACCGCTTCAGCGCGCCTTCACGCACGGCCTGGTCCACCGTCCGCCCCTGCTGCCTCAGGCCCTGGATGAACGAAATGATGACCAGCCCGTTCAGCACCGCCACGCCGGACAGGGCAATGAAGCCGATACCGGCGCTGATCGAGAGCGGAATGTCCCTCAGGATCAGGGCCGCCACGCCGCCCGTCAGCGCAAGCGGCACGCCACTGAAGACCAGGAGTGCATCGCTGACCGACCCCAGGCTCATGCAGAGTAGGACGAAGATCAGCAGCAGGGCGACGGGCACGACGATGGCGAGCCGCTGCGTCGCCCCGACGAGCTGCTCGAACTGGCCGCCCCAGCCGATCCAGTAGCCCGCCGGCAGCTTCACCTGTTCGCTCACGCGCCTCTGCACTTCGCTGACGAACGAGCCGAGATCGCGGTCGCGCACATTGGCCGAGACGACGATGCGACGCTTGCCGTTCTCGCGGCTGATCTGGTTGGGACCCGGCGCGATATCGATCGAGGCCACGGCCGACAGCGGCACATAGGGCGCCGCGGCGCCGAGGCCGGTCTGCACGATCGTCCGGCTGTTCTCCTTCGCGGTCGTCTGGACCGGAACGGGAATCGGTAGAGAGGACAAGGCATCGACATCGACGCGCATCCTCTCGGGCAGCCGGATCACGATGTCGAAACGGCGGTCGCCCTCGAAGATCAGCCCGGCCTCGCGGCCGCCGACCGCGATCTCCACGACTTCCTGCAACTCCGCCAACGCGATCCCATAGCGCGCGAGGGCGGCGCGGTTGGGCTTCACCGTGAGCATCGGCAGGCCGCTCACCTGCTCCGTCTTCACGTCCGCCGCGCCGGGCACAGCCCGCACGACCGACTCCACCTTGCTGGCGACCGACAGAAGCGTGTCGAGATCGTCGCCGAAGATCTTAATGCCAAGATCGCTGCGCACGCCCGAGATGAGTTCGTTGAAGCGCATCTGGATGGGCTGGGTGAACTCGTAATTGTTGCCGGGAATCTGCTCGACGCGCTTCTCGATCGCCGCGACCAGGTCGGCTTTGGAGCGATTGGGGTCAGGCCATTCGGAACGCGGCTTCAGCAGGACGAAATTGTCGGCGACGTTGGGCGGCATCGGATCGGTCGCGACCTCGGCCGTGCCGATCTTGGCCGCGACTTCCTTGACCTCGGGGAATTCCAGGATCGCCTTCTCCAGCGCTTCCTGCATCTGCACCGACTGGGTGAGGCTGGTGCCGGGAATGCGCATCGCATGCATGGCGATGTCGCCCTCGTCGAGCGAGGGAATGAACTCGCCGCCCATGCGCGACGCCGCGACGCCCGCGACGCCGACCAGCACGAAGGCCATCGCGACCACGACGTAGCGCAGCCGGATGGCGCCTTCGAGTGCCGGCGCATAGAGGCGCAGCGCGCCGCGCATGAAGAAGTTCTCCTTCTCGGAGACCTTGCCGGTGACCAGCAGCGCCACCGCGGCAGGAACCAGCGTCATCGAGAGGATGGCGGCCCCCAGCAGCGCCATGAGGACGGTCAGCGCCATCGGCGTGAACATCTTTCCTTCCACGCCGGTCAAGGTGAGGATCGGCAGGTAGACCACGCCGATGATCACGGTGCCGAACAGGCTGGGCTTGATCACCTCCTGCGCGCCGGCGAGAATCGTCGCGAAGCGTTCGTTGCGGGTCAGCAGCCGGCCGCGTTTATGCTGTTCCTCGGCCAGCAGGCGCAGGCAGTTCTCGACGACGATCACCGCGCCGTCGACGATAATGCCGAAGTCGATCGCCCCCAGGCTCATCAGGTTGGCGCTGATATGGTTCTCGACCATGCCGGTGATGGTGAAGAGCATCGACAGCGGGATGACGCAGGCCGTGACGAAGGCCGCCCGGAAATTGCCGAGGATCAGGAACAGCACGACGACGACCAGCAATGCGCCTTCGAGCAGGTTCTTCTCGACCGTCCAGATTGTCGCCTCGACGAGCTTGGTCCGGTCATAGATCGCCCGCGCCACGACGCCGTCAGGCAGCGACCGGGCGATCTCGTCCAGCCGGGCGCCGACGCGCTGCGCCGCCGTCCGGCTGTTCTCCCCGATCAGCAGCATGGTGGTGCCGATCACGGTCTCCTTGCCGTCCAGCGTCGCTGCGCCGGTACGCAGGTCGCTCCCTTCCTTGACCTCCGCCACGTCGGAAATTCGGATCGGCACGCCGCCGCGGGTGCCGATGACGATGTCGCGGATCTCCGGCAGCGTGTTCACCTGCCCCGGCGTGCGGACCAGATACTGCTCGCCGTTGCGCTCGATGTATCCCGCACCGACATTGGCGTTGTGCGTCGCGAGCGCCTGCATGACGTCGCGGAACGTGAGGCGGTAGGCCATCAGCTTCGCAGGATCGGGCAGGACGTGGAACTGCTTCTCGTAGCCGCCGATCGTGTTGACCTCGACGATGCCGGGAACCGTCCGGAGCTGCGGCTTGATGATCCAGTCCTGGATGGTGCGCAGGTCGGTCGCCGAGTAAGGCTCGCCGTCGGGCTTCTTCGCCCCGGGCTTGGCCTCGACCGCGTACATGTAAATTTCGCCGAGTCCCGTCGACACCGGCCCCATCGCGGTCTCGGTGCCCGGCGGCAGCTGTTCCTTGGCCTGCTGGATACGCTCGTTCACGAGTTGGCGGGCGAAGTAGATGTCCGTGCCGTCCTTGAACACGACAGTCACCTGGCTGAGGCCGTAGCGCGACAGCGAGCGTGTGTATTCGAGCTTCGGCAGGCCGCCCATCGCCGTCTCGAGCGGGAAGGTGATGCGCTGCTCGACCTCCAGCGGCGAGTACCCGGGTGCTACAGTGTTGACCTGCACCTGGACGTTGGTGATGTCCGGCACGGCATCGATCGGCAGGCGCGTGAAGTTCCACGCGCCCAGCGCACCGACCGCGATGGCGGCCATGATGACGAACCATCGGTTCTGGATGGAGAACGCCAGGATCTTGTTGATCATATCAGGTCCTCGCTTCAGTGCTCGTGGGCGGCGCCGGCTTTGCCGATCTCCGCCTTGATCACGAAGCTGTTCCTGCCCGCATAGACGTCTCCGTCGACGAGGCCGAACAGGACTTCCACCCAGTCGGCATCCCGGTTGCCGAGTTCGACCTCCCTCGCCTCGAAGGTCTCGCCGTTTCTCACGAAGACGACATTCTTGCCTTCGAGTGTCTGAAGCGCGTTCGTGCTGACGGCGACGTCCACGGGTCGCGCCGACAACACGAGCTTTCCGTCCACGAACAGGCCGGGGCGCAGTCGCCCGCTGTTCGGCACGATGGCGCGCGCGATGGCCGACTGGGTATCGCTCGCGCCGATCGGCGAGAGGTAGTCGATCCTGGCTTCGATGGGGGCGCCGCCGTCCCCGGCATCGATGGAAACCGCATCGCCCAGCCGGACCTTCGAGAAATCCTTCCGGAACACCGCGAAATCGACCCACATGGTCGAGAGGTCGGCGATGGTGAAGATCGGCCGCGCTTCCGACGCGAACTCGCCCAGCGTGCCGTCACGATCGATCACCGTACCGTCGATCGGCGCCTTGAGCTCATAGACTGTCAGGCTCTGGTTGCTCTCGACGGTCGCCAGCACCTCGTCCTTCCTGACCTTGTCGCCCAGCCGCTTGCGCATGCTGCGGATCACGCCGGGAAAGCGCGGTGTCACCTTGACCAGGGCTTCCTGGTTGGGCTGCACCGTGCCGTTCAGCTGCAGGATGTCGCGAAGCTCGCGGGGGCCGGCGGTCAGCAGCTCGATGCCCGCCGCCGTGATCTGCGCATCCGTCAGCTTCACGCCCTCGTCGTGACCGTGCTCTTCCTTCTCGCCATGCCCACCCTTGGTGCCGGCGGCCTTGGACTGGTTGGCGAACCGCGGGTCGAAGACGTAGTAGCCGGCCGCGGCGAGGATGCCGGCACAGACGACGGCCACCATCAGATAGCCGAGTGCCTTCTTTACGCTGTTCATTATCGCGTCCTCGTGGCGGTGACGGGGCTCGCGGTGAGGCCCTCTATGGTGGCAATGGCCGAATGGAAGCTCGTCAGCGCCTCGTGCTCCTTCAGCTCCGCGTCGGCGACGGCCTGATAGGCATCCAGGATTTCCAGCACCGTGAAGCGGCCCTGCCCGTACCCTGTCTCGATCGTCGCGTAGGTCTGGCGCGCCGCCGGCAGGATCGTCTTGCGGATGAGGTCGAGCTGCAGGAGTTGGTTGTTCGCGGTGTCATGGGCTTTCGCCACAACGCCGATCAGGGCGAGCCGGTTGGAGGCGCGCTCCGAATGGGCCTTGCGCGAGTTCTCCTGGGCCTCCTGGATCCCGCCACGGTTCCGGTCGAGGACGGGAAACGGCATCGAGACGCCCAGCCTGACGGCGCTCTGCTGGGTGTCGGAGTAATAGCGCCAGCCGACGCTGGCCGTGACGTCGGGAATGGGCTTCAGGCGCGCGACCAGCAATTCGCCGTCACGCTGGGCCCGGACGGCCGTCCAGCGCATGAGCTGCGGATTGTCGTCGATCGCCTTGATCAGGGCTTCGAGCGGCGCCGGCCGGACGAGCCGGCCAAGATCGCCGGAGACCGACGTGAAATCGGGAAGGTCGCGGCCCATCAGCCCGCTCAGGTCCCGGCGGGCCACGGCAAACGCCAGGCGAGTCCGCTCCCGCTCGAGCCTCGTCACACCGACCGCCGTCTGGGTCCGCGTGACTTCCGAGGGCGAAGAGGCCCCGGCTTCGACCCGGCGCTGCATCAGCGGCACCAGCCTTTCCAGGGTCGCGGCCTGCCGATCGAGGATCTGGATGCGGCGCTGCGCCGACACGGCCTCAACGAAGGACAGGGTCGTTTCCGACAGGAGTTCCAGCCGGGCCGCTTCCTTCTCCCAGCGCATGGCGTCGGCATCGCCGAGCGCTGCCGACACGCGCGCATCGCGCTTGCCGCCGAGCTCGATGAGCTGGCTGAGCATCAGCGTCGTCTCGGCCCCGCCGACAGTCTCCGAATTACCCGGTGCGAAGTTGTCGATCTCAAAGCCGATCGTCGGATTGGGCATCGCGCCGGCCTGCTGGCGGCGCCCCTCCGACATGCCGATGTTGCGGTCGGCGATATCGATGCGGGGGTTGCCTCTCACGACCTGCTGAAGGGCCTGGCGTAGAGTGAGCGGCCCGTTCGCCGCGCGCTGCTGGGCCGGAACCTGCGACGAGGCTCCGTTCGCATGCGTGACGACGAGCAGCGCTGCGCACAGCGCGCCAACGACGCGGATTGTCATGACCTGATCCCGAAAATGCAGCCATCAGCGCGTCGCGCCGAAACACCCGGCGCAACGGACGAAACGCAACGAGATCAGTTCTTGGGGGGTGGTCCTACGACAGGCAGCGAAACGGCGGACACCCGGACGAGGCGTCCTTCAGGAACGTCGGGAGAGGCCGCCGCGACGTACATCGGAGTCGCGGCGTTGAAATAAGGCGCTATCGAGCAGCTGTGGCAGGCCTCGGCAGTCGAGGCGCCCTGAGTGCCTGAGTCATCCGCAGCGCTGGAGACGACAGCCTGCCCTGCTTCCGCATTGATCGCCTGAAAGTCCTGGGCAACATGGAGGACACTGGCAATCGCGAGGGACAGAACGCAAAGCATCCGGACGAAGCGACCGCTCCGTCGGAAAGCAAGCGCCAGTCGCTGGGTTGCCACCTTCAACACTCGTCCTTTATCTCGAAGGAGTCGGGGTTATACAATCACTCAATGGCAGGCGCGTCGTTGCGCCTCGGATGCGAGACACCCGATCCATCAGTGGACGCAAGGCTTCGTGAGAGGCCAAGAATGCGCCTGCTCAGGGACCAGCCGGGTTTAGCACAGCGGTAGCGCAGCGGTTTTGCAAAGCGTTGCACGTCTACCTCATGACGGGCCATAAAGACGAAGGCACATCTTTTCCAAACCGACCTACCCGTAAGGCTGAAATTCTTAAAATTCTTGCTACTATTAATTGAATATCTACATTCGACGGCGAGATTAGCTATCCCATCCTAGCGTTCTTCTTGAAGCTGCCCCGTAAAATTTACCGGATTCAGAAGCGGAAGCGCGCAACCTTTCTTCCTCTGCCGCTGCGGAACCCTTTCCGACGTAAGCCGAGCTACAAATTCCTGCGACTGCCGGTGCGACCAGGGGTGCGATGCAAAGACAGCACCTTCGATCTCTTCCGCAAAGGGAGCCAATGAAGCGCCATTAGCGGCCCGCCGCCGCCACGTCGTGAAGGCGCGGTAGATCGCCGCCAGATCGTCGCCGCGGCAGGCGTTCTCCAGTTCCTGGAAGGCGTGCGCCTCGGATGCCGCCCACGCGGCGCGGCGTCGTGCAATCGCGAACCGCAGGCGCGGCAGCGCCCACAAGCCAAGGAAGACCAGCCCGGCGACGGTCGTCACGGCAAAGACGTAGAGCGGGACATTTGCCCGCGGCGTCGCCGCCGGAGCGACGGCCGTCACCGCGACGGTGACGCCCTTCCCTTCCGCGCGCCGCAGCCGATTCGCTGAGAGGTCCCACCAGGGCTGCACCACCGCCTCGATCGGGAACGAACCACCGCGCTCGAAGACATAGGTGACCTTATCGGTACGCTGGCCGGTGAGATCGCCGCGCAAGACGCGGTCGTCGGTCTGCGGCGGGTCGGTATAGACGCGCACGCCCGCCGGCGCGGGAAAGTCGAGGTCGAGCATCGCCATGCCCGGCAGGCCGGGCGCATGACGGACGATGGTGCGCACCAGCGCATCGCCCAGCTTGAATGTGCCGGCCGGATCGGGTCGCCAGCTTTCCTCCAGCACGAAGCCGCGCGCCGCGACGACGGGCCTCGACGGATCGACGCCGGGCGGTACGGTGACCTCGATCTTCATCGAAGTCCCTGAGAGGCGGCCTGTCTCGGCGCCGGCGCGATCGAAGGTCACGACCTGCGGCGCCGGCACCTCCAGCGTGCCGCCGCGACGTGGATAAAACGCGAACTCGAAGCGTTGACCCGTCCGCGGCTCACCGTCGATTCGCTCGTTCAGGGTCGTGGCCTGGCTCTCGTAGCGCAGGATCTGCGCGCCCGGCGTGTCGGGCAAGGTGACTCTCGGCGGCCGCTCCATCTCGCCAGGAAACAGCACGTCGACCAGCACGCGCACTGGCTGGCCGAGCACGACTCCTTCCTTCGGCTCGAGTGTGGTGCGCACCACGACCTGCGCCATCGCGGCCTGCGCAACCAGCATCAGCACCAGCGCGAGCAGCCATCGTCTCATGGCTTCTCCGACTGGAGCTGCCAGGCAAAGCGCGAGCGCAGGAAGTCGGCGGGCTGCGTCTGCACCCGCTTCAGCCACAGCGCGCGCACCGCCTCGTCGCTCATCGGCGCGCCGGCGACTTCGGTCGATTGTCCATCCTGCCGCTTGCCGTCGCGGTCGTAGACGATCTTGTCGGCACCCTCGCGCTGGTCGCCGAGATCGCCGCCCTGGTTTTGCAGGCGCTCTCCTCGCAGCCGCGCCAGTGTGCGGTTGGCTTCGGCGTCGGCCCAGCCCGGCCGCAGCGCCAGCGCGCGGTCGTAGCGCCCGACTGCCTCGTCGTACTTGCCCTGCATCACCAGCGCATTGCCCTGGTCGTAGGCCGACGCTGCCGTATCGAGCCCGCCGAAGACCTGCCCTGCCGTCTTGAAGTCGCCGGCGCGGAAGCGGGCGATGCCCTGCCACATCGGATCGGCGAAGGCCGCCGCCGCATCGGCGTAGCGCCCTTCCGCCATCAGGCGATGCCCGCGCTGGTCCGGCGTCGACCACAGATACTGCCAGCCGCACATCCAGGTCGCGACGAGCAGCGCGCCTGCCGTCACGGCCGCGACCATGCCGAACCAGAGGCGCGGCGCGCTCATGCCGGCAGTACCCAGCCGCGGCGGAACCACAGCAGCGACAGCAAGGCCAGCAACGGCGTCAGCCAGTAGCCCGCCTCCTGCCAGCGCTCGGCCTCTCCGGCGACCGGCGCTGCCGGCGCGCGTGCGAGCCGGCGCGCGACCGTCTCGACATCCTCGCCGTCGATCACCGTGGGGATCAGCCGCGCATCGAGGGACTTCGCCGCCGCTTCGAGAGCGGCATCGTGCTCGACGGCCTGCGTTGGCGCCACGGCCAGCAGCGTGACGGGCACGCCCGCGGCGGCGCGGGCCAGAGCCTCGTCCTGTCCCGGCGCCACCGTGTCGGCGACCACCAGGATCGAACCGCCCTGCCCACCTTCGCGCAGCACCTTGACCGCAAGCGCCACGGCATCGGCCAGCGCGTCGCCCTCGCGCGGCATGATGGCGGGCGACAGCGCGCCGGCCATGGTGGAGAGCACCGAATGGTCGCCGGTCGGCGGCAGCACGAGATGGGCCGAACCCGAATAGGCGACGAGCCCCGCCGGCATGCCGTCGCGCAGCTTCAGGAGGTCGACGATCTTCTGGCGCGCCCGATCGAGCCGTGTCGGCGCAAGGTCAGCCGTGGTCATGGTGGGCGTGACCTTGAGCACGATCATCGCCGGTGGCGCCTGGTCGGCGAAGGGTGTCGGCACGAGCCGCCACGCCGGTCCGGCAATGGCGATCGTCGCCACGATCCAACCCAGCAGCAGCACGTCGTGCGGCGCGATACGACGGGATGCGACGCCTCGCCCGCCGCCGACCACCAGGAATTTCAGCAAGTCCGGATCGATGACCTTCCGCCACCGCCGCGTCGTGTCGGCCGACTGGCGCGCCAGCCACCACAGGCCGAGCGCCGGCACGAGCAGCAGCAGCGCCCAGGGACGCAGCAGGTGGAACGGCGCGAGGAATTCGGTCATGCCACTTTCCTCTGCGCCGCCAGGCGCGGCCAGCGGACCGAGGCCAGCGCCTGCACGAGCATCGAGAGCGCTGCGAGTGCCAGCAGCGGCATCCAGAACAATTCGCGGCGTGGCTGGAAGCTCACCGTGTCCACCTTGCGCGTCTCGACCGCGTCGAGGCGACTGTAGATGTCGGCGAGCTGCGCCCGGTCGAGGGCGCGGTAGAAGCCGCCACCGGTCGTGTCGGCCACATCCTTCAGCGCCGCCTCGTCGAGCTTGTCTTCGCCGGCCGCCGCTGGATCGCCGACCGCAACCGTATGGATGGTGATCTTGCGGTCCCGCGCCACGCGCGCGGCCTCGGCCGGCGGCACCTGGCTGCCGGTGTCGTTTCCGTCGGTCAGCGCGATGATGGTGCGTGCCGGCACGGTCGAGTTGGCAAATAGGTTGACACCCAGCCCGATCGCATCGCCCAGCGCGGTGCGCGGCCCGGCCATGCCGACCTGCATCTCTTGCAGGAGGCGGCGCGACAGGTCGAGGTCGGTGGTGAACGGCACCAGCGTGAAGGCGGCATTGCCGAACACGACGACACCCACCCGGTCGCCCTTGCGCTTGGACAGGAACTCATCGAGCACCTGCCGGGCCGCGGCGAGACGTGTCACCTTATTGCCGCTCGCGTCGGTAAAGTCCTGCGTGTCCATCGAGCCCGACAGATCGACCAGCAGCAGCAGATCACGCGCCGGCTTGTCGTGGTGCACAGGCGGCTCGATCCATTGCGGCCGCATCAGCGCGGCGAGCGCCAGCAGCCAGCAGACGATGAGCAAAGCAGATCGGCCGGCGCCTCGTCGGCTGACGACGATGCCGGGCCGCGCCGACTGGCCGGTGAGCGCCAGCAAGGTCGCGAAGAACGGCACCCTTACCGCTGGCCGGCGTTCCGCATAAGGCGGCAGCAGCCACCAGGCGAGCAGCGGCAGGGGCAGCAGTAAAGCGAGCCAGGGATAGGCGAAGGCGATCATGGCCGGTGACGGCGCAGCCAGGTGCGCGCAACGCTGCGGGCCGCCTCGACGTCCGACGCCGGCACATCGGCGCCGAATGCCATCGCCTCGATGGATCGTCCTGGCCCGGCGACGAACGCCGACATGCGGCCGGTGCGGTCGAGGAAGGCGAGCCAGGCCGCACCGCTCAACGACGCCACTTCGGCGCGCGGCCAGCGGGCGAGCGCGGCGCGTTTCAGCAGCGCGGAGAGTTCCGTTGGCTGAACGCCGTCCAGCAGGCGCAGCGCTTCTCGGCGATAGGCGTTGCGGCGATGGTGATGCACCGCCATCGCAGTCAGGATCGCCAGCGTCGCGAGGGAGGCCGCCACGACGATCCACCAGCCGGGTGCGGGCGGCCAGTACGAAACTTCCGGCGGCAGCGCCAGGTCACGCAGGTTGGAGAGGTCGGCGGGATCGGCCATGGCAGCCGCTCACGCCGCCAATCGGCGCCGCGCCAGCCGGCGGCCGAGCAGCTCGCGCATCTGCGCCGCCACATCACGATCGGTGGAGAGCGGCAGCACCGGGATCGCGTGGTGCAGCGAAAAGCGCGCGATGACGTCCTGCCGCTCGGCGAAGCCACCGGCGAACCGATGGCGTAGCGTGCGGCCCGACAGATCGACCTCGACCTGCTGTTCGCCCTCGGTCAGCACGGTGCGGCCGATATCGGGCAGCTCCGCTTCGAGCGGATCGTGGACGAACACGGCGATCGCGTCGTTGTGCGCGGTGATATCGGTGAGATGTCGCCGGCTCGTCGCATCGGCGCCCAACGCATCGGAGATCAGGCAGACCAGCCAGTCGTGGTTCGCGAGCCGCGCGGTGCGGCGCAGCACCTCGTTCAGCAGCGCGGGATCGGCGGCGGGGCCGTCGGCAGCGAGCAGTCGGTTGTGGCGCACCGTTTCGGCCAGGATGCGCCGCACGCCGGTGTCGCGTGCCTCGGGCCGGATCTCGTCGATCCCGTGCTCGGAGAAGACGACGGCGCCAACGCGATCGCCCAGCGAGGAGACGCGGAAGGCTGACAGCGCGGCGGCCTCGGCAGCAACTACCGACTTCATGGCGAGCCGGCTGCCGAAGAACATCGACTGTCGCTGGTCGACCAGCAGCAGCACGTTGCGGTCGCGCTCCTCGGAATGCACGCGAACCTGCGGCTCGCCGCGTCGCGCGGTCGCCCGCCAGTCGATGGCCCGCGTGTCGTCGCCCTCGAAGTAGTGGCGCAGCTCCTCGAAATCGAGGCCACGGCCGCGCAGCCGCGAGGCGTGACGTCCGGTCAGCAGCGAATGAACCGGCTGGCGCGGCAGGAAACTGAAACCCTTCGCGCGATGACGCAGGCGCGACAGCTCGTCGAGGGTGACGTAGGCGCGCGCTGCGCTCATCGGCCAGCCGCCTCACTTGAGGAAAGATAAGGATCCTTCGCTGCGCTCAGGATGACACCGGGTTCTGTGTCGACGCACTGCGCCAATCCCAACACCATTGTCATCTTGAGCGCAGCGAAGGATCCTTGCGTCATGTGAGATGCCTCACGCTGCCACGGCGACCTGCTTCAGGATCTCGTCGATCACCTGGTCCTTGGCCACCCCGTCGGCGGCGGCTTCATAACTCAGGGTCAGGCGATGGCGCAGGCAGTCGTGGGCGACCGCCTTCACGTCTTCGGGCAGGACATGGTCGCGACCACGCAGCCAGGCATGGACACGCGAGGATTTGTCGAGGGCCAGCGAGCCGCGCGGGCTCGCACCGATGGTGATCCAGTCCTTGAGTTTGCCGCTGAAGTCGCCCGGCCGGCGCGTCGCGGCGACCAGCGCCACGATATAGGCCTCGACCGCCTCGACGCTCTTCACCTTGTCGATCTCGGCGCGGGCGTCGAACACGGCCTGCTGCGGAATGGCGGTTGGGGGCTCGGCCTTGGCGCCCTGCGCCTGCTCGCCACGCACCAGCCGCAGCACCTTCGCCTCGTCGGCATCGCTCGGATAGTCGATGCGGACATGCATCAGGAAGCGATCCATCTGCGCCTCGGGCAACGGATAGGTGCCCTCCTGCTCGATGGGGTTCTGCGTCGCCAGCACCATGAACAGAGGCGGCAGCCCGTAGCGCTTGCCTGACACGGTGACCTGCCGCTCTTCCATCGCCTCGAGCAATGCCGACTGCACCTTGGCCGGCGCGCGGTTGATCTCGTCGGCCAGCACGAGGTTGCCGAAGACCGGGCCTTCGCGAAACTGGAAGGTGCCGGCGCCCGCCCCCTGGCTGAGATAGATCTCACCGCCGGTCACGTCCGACGGCAGCAGGTCGGGGGTGAACTGGATGCGACTGAACTGCGATTCCAGCGCGCGCGACAGGCTCTTGCTCGCGCGCGTCTTGGCGAGGCCCGGCAGGCCTTCGACC
>JAESFU010000646.1_pt1 | contig 14106 bp, 13 predicted proteins | sample 9269461 | NCBI WGS metagenome assembly JAESFU01 (sample SAMN14502556, study PRJNA617107) | algae metagenome | isolation source: Stenomitos rutilans HA7619-LM2 and co-occurring heterotrophs from cave walls | place: USA: Waikapalae cave, Hawaii | collected 2009-07-28
TCAGCTTCTCAATCATATTCGTCAACATCCTTAAGTCAACTTTCAAAACCCTTCCAGTTTTGAACCCCTTTTTCCGTTTTGGGAGTGCAAAGGTAGTAAGTGAAACGCTCTTTGCAACTTTTGGTTAAACTTTTTTTATTTTTTTCTCTCTTTTTCTCAGAGACAAAACGTTTAGAAAAGCTTTCCAAATCCTACTTCCAGTGTGTCAATCTTGTTTGCCCTTCCAGCGAAACGGGATGCAAATGTAGGACAGAATTTGACATCTCCCATACCTGAACCCGGAAAAAGTCGAGCAATTCTATCCACAATCTCAGAAGAAGCTGAAGATTAAAAACTTAGCGTTAAAAAATTTTTTAAAGATTTTTTAACATTCAATTTTTTGGACGCTTATACAGGGGGACTGTACTGCAAGGTTCGCCAAACATCAGGCTAGAAGCATACTTTTTCAGCTGATTGGTGGCTTCTACATATATAGCAACGGGTACTTCTACTTTACTGCATCCCTTTACAACCACTTTTGCATCTTTAAACTGTTGCCAATCGATTGCTGTAAGTTTCTCCTGGAAAAGGACAGTCTCCAACTCTGTTAATGTTCCAAAGACAACCCTGGCTGCATAAGGTTGTAACGCTATGGCTACCAGCATATAGGCCCACGTTGGGACAATGGCGTCGGCCGAGCAGTGAATTGCCACGAATTTGTTTTGGTATTGTTGCCAGTCGTGGGACTTTATAAAATCACGAAAATCTTTTTCGCGCAGGATAAGTCCCTGATAAAGTTGATCCCTGATGTCCAGCAACACACGCTCACCGGGCTGATGATATTCTTCGAGGTTGAATGTTACCAGGTTACTGCTGGCTACTTTATTGATTATCTGATCGCTGGCTTCCATGGCTATAAGAACATGAAGTATACGGTGATTTGTTCGCTGGTTATACTTTTACTGCGCGGGAGTTTTAATCATAAATTCTTTCAGGTAAAAAGGCTCGAATGTTACGAGGTTCTCCATTTTTCCCTGTTGATATTTTTTATAGGCCAATGTTCCCAACGCGGTTGCTGATGGAATAATGTCATCTATAAAAAAGGCGTTGGAATCGATGAGCACGGTTTTGCATTTGGGGGCGCCGTTACCGAAGAAGATAATTTTCCGGTTTTTCAATTCGGACTGAAAACTTTCGCCATCTATTACCTTGGCTTCGACATCTGTAATCTGTTTGTGTGAGGATGTAAACAATTGACAATATACTTCCATTCTGCGTGCATCGATCATTGGACAGAGCAGAGCATCGGGCAACAGTGTACCCTGCAGGCTTACGGCCATTACCTCAAGTGTTCCTACCGATACCAGTGGAATGTTCAGGGCCATACACAGTCCTTTTGCTGTGGATGTGCCAATGCGCAAGCCTGTATAGGAGCCCGGTCCTGCTGTTACGGCCACGGCGCCCAAATCTTTCCGGTCCACATCGGCCAAGGTTAATACCTGATCAATCAGCGGAGCGAGTTTGGATGCATGTGATTGATCTTTATGAATTTCAACTGCAGCCAGTAATTTTTCATTGTTGTGCAGGGCTACTGAACAAACGGAGGTTGATGTTTCCAGGCTGAGAATCAGAACGTCGGGCATGGCGCAAATATCGACAGGAAAAAGTTATGACCGAAAATGCCTTATTCCATAGATAAGCATTGCATTAGCTACTTCGGCGAAAGAATTTTCGAATACGCGTTCTGGTCGGAAAGAATTCGTTTTGCTTCGATTACAGCTTTATCGCGTGGCAGCGACATTTGAGCCTGGCCATTGTTAAGATCGTAGTGAAATGCGATTTGCTCTTCCAATACTTCTGTTACTTCTTTCTTAAATCGGACAAGGTCGCTTGATTTTCCTGCCTCTACTTTAGCCCGGAGTGTATTGAGTTGGGTTTCGAGCTCGGGATAGTATTTCTCTTTTTTGGCAGTTTCCAGCAGCTCGCGCGTATTTCGTTCGAGCGGTGTTACGTAGGTAAATTTCTTTTCTTTCAGAAAGGCTGTGAATTTATCGTAGTCGGCATCTGTCAAATGAAAGGTTTTAAAATCGGGTTGTGCCGGATTCTGTGAACAGTAGAGACTGGCGAATTCGAATACATATCCGGAGTTGAGAATGGCTGCCGTGACTGTCCCTACCGGCTCGTATTCAACTTCGGCATCCGGATCGAGGCCACCGCCATCAAAGACTTTTCTTCCTTTTTTGGTTTTGAATTCAGCTTTCAACGAGTCGGCTACGCGCTCCACCGTTCCATCTTCCTTGCGGTGTGTATAGTCCAATGCCTGAATGCACCGGCCGCTGGGGATATAGTATTTGGCTGTGGTGACTTTAAGCTGAGTGTTATAGGACAGTGGCCGGGTGGTCTGAACGAGTCCTTTACCAAACGTTTTCTTTCCGATCAATACGGCCCTGTCGTAATCTTGCAGCGATCCGGCCACAATTTCGGAGGCTGATGCGCTGCCTTCGCTCACGAGCACGGCTATCGGAATTTCGGTATCCACGGGTGTATTCAAGGTTGTGTAGCGTTTGTTCCAGTCTTCCACTTTGCCTTTGGTTGAAACGACTTCCTGTCCGCGTGGAATAAAGATGCTCACGATGTTTACGGCTTCGTGCAGAAGTCCTCCCGGATTTTCGCGCAGGTCGAGTATGAGTTTGCGCGCTCCTTTTTGTTTGAGCTCTGTGAGTGCATTGGACACTTGCTGACCTGCACCGGGCGTAAAGTCATCAAGACGGATGTATCCTATGTCGGGGGACACCATGCCGTAATACGCCAGATTATCGATGCTGATTTTTTCCCGTTTGATCTTCAGAACTGTTTCATTCTTCTGTCCATATCGTCTGATCCTGAGCTCCACCTCGGTTTTAGGTTGTCCTTTCAGCATGGCGCTTATGTCGGTAGTTGATTTTCCGGTGGTACTCTTGCCATCTACAGCAATAATCTCGTCGCCTACTTTTAGTCCGGCGCGATAGGCGGGGAACTCGCGATAAGGAAAGGTGATAACTGTCTTCTCGTTTATAATGCCGATCAGCGCACCAATGCCGCCGTATTGGCCAGTGGTGGAGATGCGGAATGATTCGTTTTCATCTTCGGGGATGTAATCGGTGTATGGATCGAGGGATTCCAGCATGCCGTCGATGCCTTTGCGGATCAGTTTTTCTGGCTCGATTTCATCTACGTAATAGGCGTTGATTTCTTTGAACAGCGTTGTGAAAATATCCAGGCTCTTCACGATGTCGAAGTATTTATCGGCTGGCGAGCGGAAGGCAAAAACAACGGCTGCGCTAAGCAGGATGACGAGTGACCATTTGATTTTAGTACGCATAAAAAAATGTTCTGGCGTAAGGTGCTTCGTGCGAGGCAATAAGTAAATATACCATCTGCGCGTGACACTCGCAGGATTTGTCAGGCAGTTTCAGCCGAGATTTTGGCGAGTCGGGCGAATGAACCCAACATTCTCTTTTTCATCTCTTCGAACAGGATTATTTCCTTATGCGAATAGATAAAAGCCAGTTGAAAGTGCTGTGGCGGCAAGCTGCTTTTTTGCTGGCGATAGGATTCGCGCATGCAGCGTTTGATGAGGTTGCGATCGACGGCGCGTTTGAAGTTTTTTTTGGAAACGGATAGCAACACCTGGTGGTGGGCTATGGCGGGCGGCTGTGGCAGGAAAAAGACTTTGAAGGGGAACAAATAAAAAGAGGAGCCCTTGTCGAAGAGCTCCTGTATCTGTTTTTCTTTCGAAAGTCGTTCTTCCTTTCGGAATGTGAATTTCCCCATGGAGATCAAATTACTGAATCTCTTGCAGGGAAGTGACTACCCGAAAAGATTATTTATGCTTTAGAGTTTTCTCGTCAGAAACTGTCAGTCTCTTACGGCCTTTACGTCTGCGTGAAGCCAATACGCGGCGTCCATTGGCAGAAGCCATTCTTTCACGGAAGCCATGCTTGTTCTTTCTTTTTCTGCGCGAAGGTTGATATGTACGTTTCATCTTGCTTACTTTTTAAGGGCTGCAAAGATGCCCAACATTTGCGGAAATTACAACTTTGCTCCCAGTATTTTTTATAAATCAGTGCTTTACGGCCTTAAAACGGCTTTTTCTGTACAACAGAACTTGCTTACGGAACCAGTTCTGCCAATACTTTTTTAGCCTGACCCGCTTCCAGCCGCGGCCCCCACTGGGTAACTACTTTCGACGATGCCAGCGACGCCAGCTTACCGGCCTCCGCATAGCTGTGCCCGTTGTTAATGGCATACAGGAAAGCACCTGCGAACATATCGCCTGCACCGTTGGTATCTACCGCCTGTACTTTATAGGGAGCGATCTCAATAAATGTATCGCCATCGAATACCAGGGCGCCGTTGGCTCCGAGGGTGATGGCAAAGCGTTTGGCTACTTTTTTCAGCGCATGTTTCGCTTCTTCTATAGAAGATGTCCTAGTGAAGATCATCGCTTCCTCGTCGTTGCAGAACAGCAGGTCTACGCTGGCGCCAACAATCTCCTCCATTTGCGCTCCGAAATATTTTACCATACTCGGGTCGGAAAATGTCAGGGCAACATTTACTTTATGTTTTTCGGCGAGACGTTTGGTTTCTTTCATGGCGGCCAATCCGTTGGGACTTGTTACCAGGTAACCCTCCAGGTATACATAAGCCGAGTTTTTGATCGCTTCTTCATCCAGATGCGCAGGGGCAAATACTGAATTTATACCGAGGAACGTATTCATGGTACGCAACGCATCGGGCGATGTCATTACAAGGCAACGGCCGGTGTGGCCTGCGGGACATGTATCGTGTTTCAGGTTGGTGTCTACGTTATTTTTTTTCAGGTCGTCGATAAAGAACTTGCCGAGATCATCTTGTGCTACCATGCATGAGTAGAAGGTGCTGCCACCAAACTGGCTGATTGCGGCAATGGTATTGCCTACGGAGCCGCCGCCGGTGACTTTACTTTTCTTCATGTCGATTACGTTCATCAGCTCCAGCTGGCGCTGTTCATCGACGAGTGTCATCACTCCTTTTTCAATTTTGTTGTTATCGAAGAAATCGTAATTCACTTCAGTTACAATGTCAACAATGGCGTTGCCGATGCCGTAGACGTTATATTTTTTGCTCATGCGGTTTTAAAAGTTTCGCAAGGATACGAAGAAAAAATTAAACCTTGACTTTGAAAAATCAAGTGGACAGTTTAAACTGAGTATTAAAATCCATTACACAGAGTTTCACAGAGGAAATACAGGAGGTGCACAGAGAAAAACCCAGAGCCTAGCGCTTTTGGACATTCATGTTGAGTGTCATTTTGTATTTGCGGGCGCGGTCGGGGTAATCGGTTATGAAGCCGTCTACTCCCATGCCCTTCAGGGTGAGCATATCTTTCTCGTCGTTGACGGTCCAGGGGATTACGCGGATTTTCTTTTTGTGGAGCGCGGCTACGTTGTCCTTATTGATGAGTTTGTAATACGGGCTGTAAATAGACGGGTTGAAGCCCAGGTTGTTGAGATTTGTCTCTGGTGATTTAAGATTCTCCACCAGTGCCGCGAGCCGTACTTTGGGATAGCGCTTGTGCCAGTATTGCAGCACGCGAAAATCGAAGGACTGGATGACTACTCTGTTCATGGGCAAGTAATCGTTCAGGACACGATACACCAGATCAGAATATTCTTCCACACCGGGATGAAATTTCTGATCGCCTTCGGGCGTACTTTTTATTTCAATGTTGTAGTCCACTTCGTATTGTGTAAAGCTTTTGATGTGATTTTCCACGGCTTGCACAACCTCTGTCAATAAAGGTTTGCTCACAGCGATCTTTTGTTGTTCGGGAAATTTTTCATTCACTTTCGAGCCACAGTCAAATCGTTTCACCTGTGCATAGGTCATCTCATAAATATTGAATTTCTTTTCGTCTTTATCGGAGAAGGAATTTCCGGCGGTATCGAGGCAGATTGACGCTGACATAAAGGGTTCATGTGACAGTACCACCTGTTTGTCCTTCGTGATCACTACGTCCATCTCTAATGTCATTACGCCTGAATCGAGCGCGGTAAGAAATGCGGGGATGGTGTTTTCCGGGCGAAGTCCGCGGGCGCCGCGGTGCCCCTGCACATCGAACTTGGGCATATAAATCTGCGCGTGCGTTGTCGCGGTAATAAACGTAAGGAGAATAACAAGACGAATCATGCCCACAAGATACTAGTATTGATGCTGTAAAACATAACGTGTTCGTCTTCCTGGCGATTTCTTAACATGCCGGAAATAAAAAATCCATCGATAGCGCGTAAGCCAGGCTAACCCCCCTTACTAAAACCACAACCCGGCTCCGCGCTATCGATGGATCACTGCAAGCAGTGAGAGAATCAATGTCCTACGTTACTCATGTCTACTTTATTTTTGGCAGGCTTCAGAATCAATACAAATGGCACGCAGAGCAAAAAGAATCCGCCGATACCGAGGAATACATCCATATAGGTGAGCAACATCGCTTGCTTCATCACCATGCCGTCCATGGCTTTGGCTGCCTGCAGACCGGCTTGTTCGAGCGTTGAGCCCTGCGACATAAACATGGATTTCATACCCGCAATACGGTCCTGAACGTTGGGATCGTATGGTGAAATGTGGCTGGACATATCCACGCGATGCTGTATGCTTCTGCGGCTGATATAGGTACTGATCAACGCAATACCAAACGACCCGCCGAGTTGTCGCACCATACCGGTGAACGCTGCTCCTTGTCCTATTTCTTTTCCTTTCAGGGAGGACAATGCCAGTGTGGTGGTCGGGACAAAGAGAAAGCCCAGTCCAACACCGCGTAGCATCAGTTTCCAGAAGAAGTCGCCTTCTCCGGAAAACGGAGTAATCACGGTATAAGCCCACAGGCTATATCCGAAGAATACGGAGAAACCTAATGCGATCAGGTATTTATGCGAGACACCGTTCTGAACGGCTCTTCCTACAATGGGCATCATCAGTCCGGTTGCGATGGCGCTTGGAACCAATAGCAACCCTGATTGAAGGGCTGTCCAACCCAATACGTTTTGAGTGAAGAGCGGAATCACAAAGGTGGAACCATATAACCCAAATCCGAGAATGAAGGACAGAACTGTCCCGATAGCAAGATTTCGATCCTTGAGTACCCGAAGCTCCACCGCCGGATCACGTGCCACAAGCTCCCGCCAGATGAACAGATAAACTCCCAGCAGGGCCACGACCGTAAATGTTACAATCCATCCATCGGAGAACCAGTCGTGCTCCTGTCCTTTCTCCAATACAAATTGCATGGAACCTACGGCCAGGATGAGTAACCCGATCCCCAGCCAGTCTACATCGGCCATAGATTTTTTGCCCCCATAATTGGGACTTTTCACATAGGACAATGTCAACAGTGTTGCCACAACGCCGATTGGAATGTTAATGTAAAAGATCAGCGGCCACGAAAAATGATCGACGATATATCCACCTAACGGGGGGCCGAGCGTAGGCCCAACGATAACCCCCATACCATACAGCGCCTGCGCCATACCCCGTTTTTCCGGTGGATAAACTTCTGTAATAATAGTCTGTGATGTTACCAGCAAGGCACCACCACCCAACCCTTGTATAAAGCGAAAGAATACCAGCTCCCAGATGTTGGTAGCATTACCACACAAAAAGGAAGCAACGGTAAAAATAACGATGGACACCGCGAAGTAATTGCGCCGGCCAAACTGCTGGGACAACCAACTGGTGAGCGGGACAATGATTACGTTGGCAATGGCATACGCGGTAATCACCCAACTTACATCGTTCAGCGTGGCGCCCAGGTTTCCCCTCATCTGGTTGAGCGCTACGTTTACGATGGTTGTATCGATGATCTCCAGCAGGGCACACATGATCGCCGTGATGGTGATGATGACCCGGTTGAAGCCGTACTCTACTAATGACTCTTGTTGCAACTGCATGATTTGTTAATCGAGGTGTACGTCAACAATAACGTTCATCCCTGCGCGGAGCAGACTTGCTTTCCTGGCATCGTCTGTCAGAATAATTTTTACAGGAACGCGTTGAACCACTTTCACAAAGTTTCCGGAAGCGTTGTCTGCGGGAAGCAGCGCGAAGCGCGCGCCCGTTGCCGGTGAAATGGATTCTACTTTTCCTTTGAAAGATTCGTGCGGATAGGCATCTACTTCGATTTCCACTTCCTGTCCCGGTTGCATTTTTTCGAGTTGCGTCTCTTTGAAATTTGCGATTATCCATTTCTGCTTCTCTGCCACCAGCGCGAAGAGGGATTGACCAGCCTGAATGAATTGTCCTACCTGCACATTCCTGCGCGAAATTACACCGCCTGTGGGTGCCACTACATAGGCATAGGACAATTGCAGTTTGGCAAACGCCAGATCTGCTTCACGTTCTTTTACGAGCGTTTCCGCCAGTCCGATATTGCGATCGCTCACAACAGACTGTGCTCTGCGGGCAGCGCCTTCGCGCGAAACGGCTTCACGCTGACGACGGGACACCTCCAGTTGTTTTACAGCCGCGTCTTTCTCGGCTTCAGCCTGTTCATATTGTTGCTGTGTAATGGAGTTTGTTTTAATCAGTTCTTCATACCGCTTAAAGTCCTGCTCGGCACGGCGTGCGCGAACTTCTGCAATTTCAACACTTCCTTCGGATGCGCTCAGGTTGGACTTGGCGTTCAACACATTTTCCTGCGATGTAGTGAGACCGGCTCTTACCGCAGCAACATTGGCTTTGGCATTCTCCAGCGCTGCTTCGGCCTGCAATACTCTTAACGCGAGATCGCGATCATCCAGCACTACCAGTGTGTCACCTTTCTTTACTACTGTGTTATCATCCACCAGCAGGCGATTTACATAGCCCGATACTTTTGGTATGATGGGGTTGATGTCCCCTTCAACCTGTGCATCGTCTGTCTCTTCGTGGTGCTGGCCGTGAATGTATTTGGTAATTCCAAATGCCGCACCGGCCACTACGAGCACCACCAGCACGATGGCGAATGTCTTATTTTTCTTTTTGGTGTTTGTCGTTTCCATACTTGTTATTGCAATGCTTTTATATCTATGTTAGAGTGTTCCGGTTGATTGCTGGAGCTCGTAAAACGCAATCATGCTTTCTGCTTTCGCGGTGGCATAGTTGATGCGTGCCTGCAGTAGAGCAACGTCTGCGTCCAGATAATCTGAGAGGATGAGGAGTCCGTTTTTATATTTGTTCTGCGAGATCTGAAAATTTTCTTCAGCCTGTTCGATTGACTTTTCGGCGATCGTCAATTGGTCCAGTGACTTCTGACAGTTGAGGTACTTGCCGCGGATGTCCACTTTCACCTGGTCTTCGATCATCTTTTTAGAGATTTCAATCTGATCTTTTTTGGCCTTTGCTTCCTGCATAGCATGCGACGCATGAATGGCTCCGGTAATGCTGTATTTCAGGGACACGCCACCGTTTACAGCATTGGTAACGGTTGCTACATTGGGAATATACAGGTTCACGTAGCCAGCAGTGAGCGCTACCGTAGGCAGACGATTAGCACGAGCTACTTTATATCCGGCTTCGCTTGCCTTGATCTGCACATCGGAGGCTTTCAGTTCCTGTCTGTTTGTTAAGCCGATCTGAAGATATTCTGTCCACGGTGTAAGTTTGTCCACATTCAATTTAAACATGTCGGTGGTGTCCAATTCAATGGATGAATCGTCCGGCAGACCCAGCAGGACAATGAGATTATATTCGGCGAGTTTCACATTGTTATCGGCGCTGGTCAGGGCAAGCTCGACGTTGCTCGCTTGCAGTTCAGCTTTCAGCCGGTCGTTGCGCGCGAGTAAATGTTGTGCTTCCTGATTTTTGAATTCCTGTACGCGTTGTTGTTCCTGTTTGAGACTTTCACTTATCGTTTTGCGTGTCTCCAGCAATTCATAATATTGATAAACAGCTTTTGTTGTGTTGAGCGTTACCTGACTTTTTGTTGTCTGCTCATCGTAGCGTGCAGCTTCTTCGAGGTATTCACTCATAGCCTTGTTGTTCCGGATGCGAAAGCCGTTGAACAAAGGCATCGACGCAGAAGCCTGTGCCAGTCCGATGTCGCTTAGATTAGAAAATGCCGCCAACGGCGAATCGCCGCTCCCGGAATTATTATTCGCATTGGACTCGCCCGCCATCTTTATGTTGGGCTGATTAATGCGCATGTACATGCCGCTGATGCCAATCTCCGGCCACACCTTGTCGCCGGCCTGTGATACTTTAGCCTGTGCCTCCTTTACTTTTGCATTGGACACAGCCAACTGTTTGCTGTTGGTGACACCCAACTCAACGGCCTCCTTTAATGTGAGTTTTTTTACCGATTGTGCCTGAAGCTGAAAAGCGAGCAGCAGGCCGATCATGACGATACTAATTCTTTTATACATAGTTTAAAGATTCTTATTTAATGAGGTACGAAAGCAGTGCTTCGTTGAGATATTTCTTGACCCGTTCCTTAAAATCCTCTTCGGTTTCTTCGGGCGTTGTCCAACGTTTTCTAAAGACCGCATGTGTCGTTTGATACATCACGCCGAATAACGTGGCAATCACCATATCAATGTCCGCATCTTTGCGAAATACTTTTTTACGTTTGCCTTCATCGAGCAGGTTTCGAAGTTCCTGGCTGTTGCGGCTAAGTATTTTATTAATGCCGTCCACCAGTTCAGGACGTTCCGAGGTAGACAGCTCACGATGGATGAGTTGATGATATTTGCAGTTGGCAAATATTTTCTCGGTATACATTTCAATTACCTGTTCAAGTTTCTCCGTCGCGGGAATGTCGAGGCTATTGATTGAATTAAGCTTCATGCGGCTGCTGTCCACGGATTGCTCCATGATAGAAAGCAGCAGGTTTTCTTTTGATTTATAGTGGTAATTGATCAACGCCACATTTACGCCCGCCTTGGCCGCGATTTCGCGAACACTCGTCAGATCAAAACCCTTCTCTTCAAAGAGCTCTCGCGCCGCCGTAAGTATTTTATCGCTTGTCATGATCACTATTAACGAGTACAAAATTAAACGGTTGTTTAAATTTTAAACGTGTGTTTAAATAAATATTTCTGCATACGGATTATATGCCGCTTTCAAACGGTTGTTTCGAGGGCAAAAAAATGTTTGCATGGCAAAGTTGGAACCTGGGTTCGGGAACAATTCAGATTCACTAAAATCTATCGTGGAAAAAATGGCTTACAGAAGGCACGGAATTTCACGGAATAAAATACCGGGAGCGACAGAATAAAGACAATTTATTAAACCCCAAACACCCTTAATTATATTGTACGAACGATGGCGGCCTTACAAAATTTCCACTGTATTTAAAGCGAACGTTGGTGGAGATTTTCACACTGAATTTATCAACGCCCAATACGGCACGCGGGAAGTAGAAACATCTTAATTCGATGGTGCCGAAGATCAGGTTTTCGTTTCGTACGCGCACTCCGCCGGTGGCTCCCCAGTAAAAATTACCCACCGGCGATGAGGACTTCGGTATATGCAGCAACGCATTCTCCAATGACATAAATGGTGCAAAGCGAAAACCGATCAGTTTCCAATTGGTGAAGAGTGTTGTCTCCAGGCGAACCGAAATGCGTTGTGTCCCGTAGAGGCTGTCGGGGGAAAATCCTTTTAACTCGTCGTTCAGGGTTAGCAATTCACGCACGGTGTTTTTGTACGATCGTGCATAGCCTGCCTGCATTAAATGCCGGATCTTGAAGTGGCGATACTGGTAGAGCTTGCTGTAGTGTGTTCCGCTGACAAACGCTGTCCCGTCAGAGATTTCGTCGCGGGTAAAGAATGTCCCGATGCCACCATCGATGCGCGAAAAGCTTCCGTTCTTATTGACAAAACCCTTGCTGGCACTTACGCCGGCATACATTCTGTTGAGTCCCATTTCTCTTGCCCATCCGGTGGTTATATTCACCGTTTGTCCGTACGGCACATCTTCCGTACGACCGAAGCCGTAGATATAGCGTTCTTTGTAAAAGTTCTGATGGTAGAAGGTGAGCTCCGCGAGCACAAAGCGCTGATCGTTGTATATGGGGTTCCGCACTTCCTCCACCTGCATGGGACGCAGCGAATAGTGTTGACGGTAATAGCGCAGCGCGATAAAATGCCGGTCGCGATTCTGATTTACGTTGCCAATACTAAAGTTGTAACCTGCCCAGGCGTCTTCTATGTTGTAGCGATACGTGCGAAAGATGCTATCGGTATACTGGTATACGTTGCGCGACCAGTTACGGCTTACTTCCAGTCCGCCGGCGAGGCGCGAGTAGGGCGATACGAGCGGCCTGTCCAATCGCATAAAGTATGCGTACTCGTTTTCTCCTCCCAGGCTTCTGGCATTGTCCAATTGCGTGTACCCTACCGAGGCGTTGATGAGTGATCCCCACAAACTCGACTTTCTGTAAAAAACATCAAAGCCTACAAAGGGAAGTCTGCCGCCTTCAAAACCGATATCGGTTTGCAGGCGTTGTCCCATTCCAAAAAGGTTGGCGTCATAAAGTCCGAGGCGATAGTCATCAATGCCGCTGGAAGAAACACGCGCACCCAAACTGAATACGTCGCGTGTTACCACCTCCACATCCACCGAGTCTGATTTGCCTACGGGGTGGACAATAATTTTTGAGTCCAGAATAAAATCAAGATCGCGCAGGTATCGTTCGTTGTCGGCTACTTTATACGGGTTCAGGGGGCGTCGCTCGCGGATAAAAAGATTGTCCCGAATAACCTGTTCGCGTGTGTTGTAGTGAAGGGCATTGGCAACTTTGGTAACGGCGTTCATGAATCTTTTGGAAGAATCGTACATGGTCCGTTCGAAGCCGATGTGCGTTATTTTAATACGACGGATAATTTTTCCTTCGTAAGGTAAAAACGGCGCTTCACTTTTCTGAACAACCTGGTTATCGGGTGCCGGTTTACGGCTGATGGTCTTCATCACCCGTTTGGAAATTTTGCTGTCCATGATGCTGACCTTGCTGGTATCGGTCTGTGCCCAGGCCGGCGCGCTCAGCAGGGAAATCAAAACAAACAGCGCCAACAGCCTCATGTAACCTGATATATTAAGAATGTAAAGAATGATCGTGCGCCCGACGTATTGCGATTAAAAATCCAGCGATGGCAAGGTTAAAATTGCGTGCCACGCGCAGACTAGTGCAGCGTGCTGCGCACGGGTAAATGGTCGGACGGATAGTGTTGTCCATCGTTATCGGTAATTACCTCGTAATCGGAAGCTGTAAATCCATCCGAGTAAAATATGTAGTCGATGATGGTGCATGGTTTATCCGTTACGAAAAATGTGCAGAAGGTTCCCTGTGTGGCCGATGCGGGACGCGTATTGTACAACCTGAGTACCTTCCCATTTATCATTTCCTGCGATGGCAGATCGGAAGGTTCGCTGTTGAAATCGCCGGTAAGTATTATAGGGAGATTTTTTCGAAAGGCCGCGATTCGGGTTTTGATCAACGCAGCGCTTTTGGCGCGTGCTTCTTTGCCGATGTGATCGAAGTGTGTATTGACGGCGATAAATTCTTTTCCCGTTTTCACATCGCGCAGCCGGGCCCACGTGGCTATGCGGGTAATCGCAGCATCCCAGCTTTTGCTGGCCACAACATCCGGTGTCTCCGAAAGCCAGAATGTATTTTGTTCCAATAGCGTGAAGCGATCTTTTCTGAAAAAGATGGCCGCGTACTCACCTTTGGTTTTACCGTCGTCGCGGCCAACGCCTACAGCCGTATACTCGGGAAGATTTTGCAGTAACCCTGCTACCTGATGGTGAAGTGCCTCCTGAACACCCAGAATGTCCGGATTATACTTTTTAACCAGTGCATATACCTTGTCTGTCCTTTTGGTCCATTGATTCACACCATCGCCCGCATTGTCGTATCGGATGTTGTAGGTAATAACGTTGATGGATTGTCCGATGGCGGTTGTCAGGCTCATGATCATTGCCAGGGTTAACAGTACTTTCATGTTGTCTCAATGTTTAAATACGGTCAATAGTCTTTCTATTCCGTTACCTGCGATGGGTAAAGTTACGGGTAATCGCGTTACAAATATTGTGCTTGTTGTGATGGATGCATTAATTTGCTGCTCGCAAAA
>JAESFU010000647.1_pt1 | contig 14096 bp, 13 predicted proteins | sample 9269461 | NCBI WGS metagenome assembly JAESFU01 (sample SAMN14502556, study PRJNA617107) | algae metagenome | isolation source: Stenomitos rutilans HA7619-LM2 and co-occurring heterotrophs from cave walls | place: USA: Waikapalae cave, Hawaii | collected 2009-07-28
CCCAGCCAAACATGCTTTCGCTCAGATCGGCCAGCTGATACCCGAATCCTCCACCGAGAAAGCTCCACTCGCTTACGCCATCGTTGATCTTGGTCATATACCCGAGCAACAGACACAACCAGAGCCCCGAGAAAATAGAGAAGATGCTGAACGAGAAAATGCGCAGCAGCTCGCGATTGAAAACTATTTTAAAACCGATGATGAACAGCAACGGCGGAATGAAGAATGCCGAAATACCAAACCACCGGAAGATAAAATAATGCGAGGTAACGGCACCGTACAAGCCCAGCCAGTTCTCGGCTTCCTTGCCCGACTCGACCAGGGAAGAATCGTGCAGCGCTTCCACCACACTCTGATCAGCCTTGCCCGTAAACAAATACGAGAACAGCGACAGGAATAAATAGATACCCACGATCATAAAGAAAAACCCGATCGCCAGCTTGAAGCGCGGATCTTTTACGAACGAGAAATCGAACTTTGACTTTGATTTGGAGGCCTTGCTCTTCTTTTCCTTTTCAGGCTTCTTGAATGTATTTGACTTGTAAGTATTCTGTGCCATGTATTGTGCGCAAAACTAATTAAAAAACCACGTATAAAGTTTAAGAGCCAAAGCTTAAAACAGAAGAAAGCTAAAAACTAAAAACTGAAAACACGTGGTGCGTAAACCTTCGGGGTACATCTTCATGCTCCACCGGAATATTACCCTTTCACATCTCTGAATAATTCAATTTCTTTATAGTGAATTTTCATCGGACGCCGTGCAGCAAGGTAGTGAGGTTAACGAATGGCGCTCCCGTAAATTTTCCATACACCAATTCATTTTGACAAAAGCCTCTTACCTTTTCATACTGACTCACACTTTGACCTATGTTTAAAACCTGTATCGCCGTCGTGTTGATATCCTGCATGGCCGGCCTCGTTTCCATTTCCTGCTCGGAAGACATCACAGACTGCCCTTCCAAAATGTGTATCATTGCCGGTGGCTGGCAGCTCACGGAAGTTTATGAAGACGGCGTACGCAACACGCAGATAGACTTTAGCCGCTATCGACTCGTGCTGCGCATGCCTGCACCCGCCACCGATACTACTTCCGTGTTCACGCGCGTGGAAGTGAGCGGTGACTCCACCACAGGCAAGTGGTCCATCAAAAACAACAACAAAATTCTGCAACTTCGCCCGGAGTCATTGCCCAACGAAAAATGGGTAATCCAAAGTCTTACGCCGCGCCAGCTCGTACTCGTCATCACCCGCGATACAGACATTAAAGCCGGCCCCGGGAAAATTGAATTCATCCTTGAACCCTTCTGATCCTTACGATATGAAAAAAATCTTTACGCTGATTCTGCTCTGCTCACCGCTCCTGCTCTCCGCCCAGATCTGGTACATCGGCGGAAAGGCCGGTGCCACCCTCTCGAACTATAAAACCAAAACGCCGTGGAAGGAAGTCTCGAACGTCGGTTATACCGTAGGCTTTACGGCGTTCCGGCAATTGTCCAGCAACGTCGGGATTAACCTCGAACTGCAATACATCCAGAAAGGATACTACCACAAAATCTGCAATACCATATCGGACAAGCTGCTGGCCAACTACGTGGAGGTACCGATCATGTTTGATTACGCGTTCATCATCCCCTCACTGCGCAACGTAAAGCTGCACGGCACACTTGGCGTATACACCGCGTACTGGCTCAGCGGCAAATACAAAACCGAAGGCTTCGACGATACCGATGAGACATTGGACTTTGAAAAAAGTGGCACCAAGCGTTTCGACTTCGGTCCCAATGGTGGCGGAAGACTGGAGTACATCCTGAGCAACGGCAGCATCTCCCTCGACTTCCGTTACGAACTGGGACTGCTCGATCTTCAGAAAAAAATAAACGACGATACCTCCAACACAAACCGCGCGCTTGTGGTGGGAATAAGCTACCTGAAAATCATCGGTAACTGATCATACACATCCATCGCTTTAAAATTATCAGGTCATGAAATCATTCTACCGATATAGCCTCACATGCTTCGCCATACTCATCAGCAGTCTGGCGTATGCACAATCGGGCGATCATATCCCGCAAGCCAAGATCACCGACAATCAATATTCCACCATCGACAGGGTATTGCACGATCAGGGCTATACCATGATTCAGGGAAACCTGACGCAGGTCAGCTCCTATGTAGGGTCGCTCACAAAACTGAATCCCGCCACCGGCAAAGCCGACCTTGCCTTCCCGCGCATCAATGGATCTGTGGAAGCCGTCGTATCCGATGAAGCCGGCGGATGGTATGTGGGCGGATCGTTTTCGACCTACAGCAATATCAAAGTCCAGAACCTGATTCACATTAAAAGCGATTTGTCCCTCGACGAAAACTGGAAACCCGCACCCGATTTCTTCGTCAGGACATTGCTTGTTTCCGGCGGAAAATTATATGTGGGCGGAAGCTTCACCAAAATCAACGGACAGACACAAAATGCACTGGCACGGTTTACCATCGCCACCGGCGCACTGGATGCGTGGACAGCCAACATCACCGGCTCGTATGTAAACACCATCGCTCTGAACGGGACAACGCTCTACATCGGAGGGACATTTACCACGGTTGGCGGGCTGGCACGCACAAACGCCGCCGCATTGGACATCGCCACACCCACTACCACCACCTGGATCGCCAATGCCAACAGCGATGTGACCACGCTGGCCATTCAACCCGCAACAGGTCTTGTCTTCCTCGGAGGCTACTTCACCATCGTCAATGGAGCTACACGCAATCGCCTCGCTGCCGTAAATGCGACTACCGGCGCGTTGAACGCCTGGAATCCAAACATGAACAGCAGTGTTCAGAAATTACTGGTGGACAACACAGACTTATACGCCGGCGGATATTTCTCCACCTTTGCGGCCACCACCCGGCCTGCACTGATCAAATTTAATGTAGCGACGGCAACGCCGTCCAGCACACCGCTTGCCTTTAATGCCAACATACCCGGCGGAAGCTCCGTGGAGGACATCGCTGTCTCCGGAACAAATCTCTACATCGCAGGCAGCTTTTCAACCATAAACGGAGAGACCGTACGCGGCATAGCATTACTCAATGCCACCACGGCGGCCGTGAACACGGCATTTAATCCTAACCTGTACCTGGCAGGGACCGTGCGCGCGCTGCTGCTCCAGAATAATGTAATCATGGCCGCAGGGGACATTCGTGGCGCCGACGCGGAAGCCATGCCCGGCAGGGCTTTGTTCCTGCCCGATCATACCGCATGGCCATACATTTTCAGTCTGGCCGGTGGCGAAACGATTTACGCCATCGCTGTGCAAGGGACAACGCTCTATGTAGGCGGGCGTTTCAACCTGATCGGCAAGGACACGCGACGCAACCTCGCCGCCTTTAACCTGACTACCGGAGCGCTGTTACCCTGGAATCCCTCTGTGGACAATCAGCCGAACGGTTTGCCGGGAACGGTCTACGACATGAAGATCAGCAATAACCAGCTCTACGTCGGGGGACAATTTACCAGCGTGAACGGCGCGGCGCATGCCGGCCTGGTGGCACTGGATCTGTCCACAGGAACGGCCGGCAGCTGGGCTCCCATCGTCGGGACAGGCAAAACCGCCGACCAGTTTGTGCGCTCACTGGACATCCGGGACAATACTGTGTACATCGCCGGAGATTTTGTGCAGGTAAATGCGCAGCCGCGGGGCTACCTGGCCGCCGTAGATGCCACGACCGGCGCAATCACTCCCTGGAATCCGAACTCGGCAGCACCGGTTACAAAAGTGCGCGTGGCCGAACAGGCCGCGTATGTGCTGGGCGATTTCAGTAAAGGTGTTGGTGGACAAGTACGCAGCATGGGCATCGCCTCGCTGAACCGCACCAACGGTAACATCAATCCGTGGAATCCTTCCTTTTACAAAGGTGTGGTAAACGATCTCGCCCTGAACGCAACCGACGTTTTTGTAGGAGGTTCTTTCGACTCGCTCGCCAATGCCGCGATCCGTCGCACCGCACCGGGATTGGTATCGTTCAACCTGTCCACCACCGAGCTGAACAATTGGACACCGGACATCCGCAAGCACAGTTACTTCGCTACCTACATCGTACGCAGTGTGGCGGCCTCGAACGCCAGGCTTTTTGTAAGCGGCGGTTTCGATTTTGTGGGCAACGACTATGCCGGCGGCTTTGCTGAATATTGCGTGACCACCGCCTCCATACGCTTTGTGAATTCAGCATTGCAGGCTTCAGCCGCCACATCCTATCAGTGGTATAAAAACGGCAAACCTGTAGCCGGCGCTACGGGACAGACATTAAACATCAGCCTTCTCGAAACTGGCATTTATGCCGTGGAGGTTAGCGATGGCGGATGCACCGATCGCTCGGAGGACTTCCCGTATTATATTACAGACGCGGAGATCGTGCTTTCTGCGGAAGTCTCGGCGTACCCGAATCCGGTGTCAGACGATTTACATGTACGCTGGCCCGGGCAGCAACCGGCAGACATTACCATCCTGGACCTGGCCGGACGGGTTGTCAGAAGTGAACCGGCACATGGCCAGCATGAATCCATCAGCCTGATCACGTTGCAACCGGGCACATACCTGGTGCGCATTCAAACGGGGCAGTTCAAGACAACGCAAAAGATCATCAAGACACATTAGGCGTTTACTAAAATGTAAGATCGTCGACCGCCCATAAAAGTTGTCGCGGCGATTGTGTCTTCGTTTATCTTTTATACGGATATTGGGGTTTCATTATAACGCTTATGAAACTCCATATCCTTACCGCAGCCTTAGCCTGCACCATGCTGTTAGCATGCGGCGATAAAAAAGATGTCGCCACGTACCCGGATGTAAAGCCTCCGGTAGCAGACAAGAAGCCTTTTGACATTACAGCCAAACACGGACACAAGCGCGTAGATGATTACTACTGGCTCAAGAACCGCGAGGACTCTGCCGTAATCCACTACCTCAAAGCCGAGAACGCGTATGTGGACACCATCCTGGGCCACACCAAAGCTCTCCAGGACAAACTGTATAACGAGATGAAGGGACGCATCAAGGAAAAAGATGAGTCGGTTCCGTACAAACTCGACGACTATTTCTATTACACGCGTTTCGACGAAGGATATGAGTACCCCGTATTCTGCCGCAGGAAAGGAACGCTCGAAGCTCCGGAAGAAATTATAGCCGACGGTAACGCGCTCAGCAAGGGACATGAATTTTTCTCAATCGATACCGAAGTAAGTCCCGATCACTCCATCGCCAACATTGTAGTCGATACGGTTGGTCGTCGTTTCTATACCATCCAATTCAAGGACATGAAGACCGGCAAATTGTATGCGGACAAAATCGGCGGCACCGAAGGCAACCTGGTATGGTATAATGACAATAAAACAATTCTGTATGTACAGGCTGATCCGAAAACGCTGATCGGCAACAAGGTATACAAGCATACGCTGGGCACGCCGCAAGCCAAAGACGAGCTGGTGTATACTGAAAAGGACTCCACCGTGGAATGTTTCCTCAACAAGTCCCGGTCCGATAAATATCTCTTCATCATCAGCGGCCGTACCGATGCCTCCGCGTCGCAGTTTATCAGCGCAGACAATGTGAAAGAGAAACCAAAATGGATTGAGCCCCTGCAAGCCAACGTGAAATATTCGGTGGACCACGCCAACGACAAATTCTATATTCTCACCAACCTGGATGCGCCCAACTTCCGCCTGGTAGAGACATCACCTGCCACGCCAGGCAAAGCGAGCTGGAAAGATCTGATTCCGCACAACGAAAAAGTATTCCTCGATGAAACCGAGTTGTTCAAAGACTATCTCGTGTTACAGGAAACAGTTGAGGGACTTAACAAAATCCGTATCATCCAGTGGGCGGACAAATCGGAGCACACCGTCGACTTCGGTGAAGCTGCCTATTATGCAGGACTTGCCGGCAACCCGGAATTCAACACGCAGACGGTACGCTATAGCTACCAGTCGCTGACCACCCCCAACTCCATATACGATTACAACATGGAGACGCGCGCGAAGGACCTGAAAAAACAACAGGAAGTTCTCGGCGGCTTCAATAAGGACAACTACCAAAGCGAGCGTGTTATGGCCAAAGCGCGCGACGGAGCATGGGTGCCCGTATCCATTGTATACCGGAAGGACCTCTTCAAAAAAGACGGAACCAATCCATCCCTGCAATATGCCTATGGTTCGTATGGATATTCCATGGTGCCGTTTTTCAGCTCCGTTCGCCTCAGCCTGCTGGACCGCGGGTTTGTATATGCCATTGCGCACATTCGCGGTGGACAGGAAATGGGCGGCAAGTGGTATGAAGACGGCAAGATGATGAACAAGAAAAACACCTTTACCGATTTCATTGATTGCTCGGAATACCTGGTGCAGAATAAATATGCTGCCAAGGACAAGCTCTTCGCCAATGGCGGCAGTGCCGGCGGCTTGTTGATGGGTGCCATTACCAACATGCGCCCCGACCTGTACAAAGGTGTGATCGCCGATGTCCCGTTCGTGGATGTGATGACCACCATGATGGATGAAACCATTCCGCTGACGACCTTCGAATGGAAAGAATGGGGTAACCCGAATATCCAGGCCGAGTATGAGTACATGCTGTCCTATTCGCCTTATGATAACGTAGAGAAGAAAGCGTATCCAAACCTGCTCGTCACCACCGGTCTTCACGACAGCCAGGTGCAATACTGGGAGCCGGCCAAATGGGTTGCCAAACTACGTGCCTTTAAAACCGACAACAATCTGTTGCTCTTTAAAACCAACATGAGCGCCGGCCACGGCGGTGCCTCCGGACGTTTCCAGGCACTGAAAGATGAAGCATTGATGGACGCATTCATGTTCGACCTGATCGGCATCAAGGAATAAAGAATAACTTTACATCATGAAACAAAAGCGCCTGATCAACTCAGGCGCTTTTTTATGCAGGTTCCCTCTTTTGAATCTTATTGTTGCTGATAGTGTACAATGTCGATGCCGATACCGTTCGGGTCTGCGATAGCAAAATGACGATCTCCCCAGGGCTCGTTACGGATATCGATTTTAATGTCCACTTTCTTTTTCTTCAGGTCCTGGTAGAGCTTGTCCACATCGTCCACTTCAATGGTGAGGTACATCCCCTGTCCCTGAAAAGCTTTGTGAAACAAAGGTTGTTGAGATGGATGGTCCGGCAGAAGAAAACTGATTTCGGCTTGCTTGTTTGGCGTGTGCATCAGGAGGTAAAACTCATTTTCGAATGTTACGCCAAAGCCCAGCACGTCCGTATAAAATGCTTTGCTCTCGGCCAGTTTGGTAGTGATAATTCCTGCGTTCAGTTTCATTTTCGTAGAATTTTTAGTGGATGATGTTTGAGCATTTGCCTGCACGGCCATAACCGAAGCGGCGAAGAAGATTAAGATGTATTTCAGCATGAGTCCGTTGATTTTGTATGACACAAATTTCGCCTGACCTTTTTCCAAAAGATTGTAAAAATCGGACAATATGCTGTTGATCGTTATCCGTTAATCGTTATCCGTTAATCGTGGAGACGGTTAACTATTAACGGATAACGATTAACGGATAACGGACAACGGACAACGGATAACGGACAACAACTAACGAAAAGCCCTCGCGGGCGTAACGCCATAGAAGTTTCGGAACTCTTTGATGAAATGTGCCTGGTCATAATAGCCGCTGTCAAAGAACAGTTTATTCTCGCGCAGGCTTTGTCCGGAAGGTTTGGCGCGTAGTATGTTCTGGAAGCGCACTACCTTGCTGAATGTTTTGGGTGTATCGCCTACATAATACTCGAACAATCTGCGAAGCTGTCGCGCACTGATGCCGGTGTCCAGATCCCTGCCGATGTCCACCACGCCAAAGTTCTTTAAAATGTGCGATATCGCGTTGTACAGGCGCGGATCGTTATTGAAGGTTGTGCGCGCCAGGTGTTTCAGAAAATACCGATCGAAGACCTGCCGTATGCGATCGGGCGTAAAGTCTGCCTGAAAATTCTGTTCGATAAACAAGGCTGTGGCAGGTACTACATTACGCAGCGACTCAGCACGGTTGCTCAGCTCCGACGCATCGGTTTGAAAAAGCTGGGGAAACATGGTGGGCAGAAAGCGCACGCCGGCATAATGAAACTTGTTGCCCAGCGCGAACTCCGTATACTTTTTGCAAAAGCCCATCACATAGTTTTCGGCTGGATTGTCCAATTCAAAAAAAATATCGATACAGCCATCGGCCACTACCTTGTAATGGAATTGCTCGGACAACGGCTCATTCGTTTTAAGCTCCCAGTAGCAATAGATGAAATCTTCCAATCCTGCACACGGCATAAATTCCGCATACGTCACGTGCTGCGCCGATTGTTTCACCGTTGGCTGCACCGGCGTGTAGAGCTGTCGTATGTCTTTGGGGATATTCAACGGCAGAGAGCTTTCCCAAATGTAACAGTTTCCGGTGCTTCGGAAAACCTGCGATCATCGTGGGCGATTCTCCTCACCCCATTGGGACATCGCATCCACTACATTCCTCAGGGAAAGTCCTTTGGGTGTGAGACTATACTCCACTTTGGGTGGCACGCCGGCGTATGCTGCGCGATTGATCAGCCCATCGCGCTCAAGCTCTTTCAATTGTACAATGAGCATTCGCTCCGAGATGCCATCGAGTTTTTTCTTCAACTCGGTATACCGCAGACTTCCGGCGCCCAACAGAAATCCAAGGATGCTCGCCTTCCAGCGTCCACCCATCACCGACAGGATGTAGGCCATGCCGCAATCGCGATTCAGGCGTATTTCATTGACGGCGTTTGTCGAAGTCTCTTTTCTCATACATACTTTTTTGTTCGTACCATACAATTCGTTCAGCAGCGTAAGAAGGGATTTAGACCGGCTACTTTTGAATCAGTAAAACTACAAACAAGATGGAAAAATTCGTCACCATTATTCACTGGACCTCCTATGCGTATTATGTATATGTATTCGGCTATGCGTCGCTGTTTAAAATCTTTCAGAAGCAATCCATGATGGAGAGTATGCAAAGCCTGGGCTTTAACAAGCCGTGGACAATCGGTATCGGCATAGCCGAAACGATCGGAACGCTGGCTGTCCTGATCGGCATCTTTGTGCCGCGTCTGAAATTGATCGGTATTATTTTTCTGTTCCCTTTTGCTGTCGGCGCACTCACGGCGCACATGGCGCACCAGGAATATCAGCATTATTATAACGCCTTGCTCATGTGTATCCTCACTGTGGTGCTGTTGTGGACGGATGGGCGGTTTAAGGTTGTGTTGCAGTAATGGTGCTCACTACTAAGGAAGTAACTGCTTGTCCTGCGGAAAGAAATGTTATCGCCCGAGGTAGTCTGTGCGCCGCAGTAAAATCTTCCTGTTATTTCCAACCGCCGCCAGCGGCGATTGGAATAGCTGGAAGACAATTTCCATTGAAGTACTGTCCAAATCCTTCCTTTGTTGAATCTTACTGAATGAAAATTATCAATCATACATCAGTATACGATCCAGGGATCATTCCCGCCCATTGCAATATTAAAAGATTATGTATCCTGTCCCATACAAATACAGCGCCTGCAAACTCAACCGAAAGATAAACTTTCTCTCGCGCAACGGGGCTGAATGTCCTACAGGCTACTGACGATCTGAAGCAGAAATAACAGGTACCTTCAACAAACTATCCCAACTTCCTGCGCATATCCTCTTGCGTAGCTTCCAGCTCCTCCAGGTTTTGCCGAAGTTCTTCTTCCTGCGCGCGCATCTGTTCGGTCTGCGAGCGCATCTGTTCCATCATAACTCTGTTTCGTTCGTTATTTTGTGCGGAAGAAATCGCGGAAGCGATAAATTCACCGGCCTTCTCCAGGAAGTCTACTTCGTGCGCTGCAAACACGCGGAAACTTGCAAGTTCGAATACGGCGTGCACAGCTTCATTGTATTTCATCGGCACCAGGATAACGCAGTTGGGTGTGGCATCGCCGAGTCCCGATGTAATGGAAATGTATTCGCGCGGTACTACTTTCAGCATAATGGTCTGCTTCTCGAGGAACGCCTGTCCTACAAGTCCCTCGCCCAGGTTAATGCGCTTCTCTACAAATTTCTTGCGCTCAAAGGCGTAACATGCGTCGAGGGACAGGTAAGGCTCACTGTCCTCATCGTCATGTTGCAAAACAAATATGCTGCCTTGCTGCGACTTTGTATACTTCACCAGGAAAGTAAGCGAGCGGAACGTAAGCTCTTTCGGATCATGCTGATACTTCCGGATAATCTGGGACAATTCAGAGAGTCCTTCTGTCGACCAGATGCGTTTGTTATCTTCTTCTTTTACGCGCTTCATTTCATCGCGCATGTACATGAGGCGACCCGCCAGTGTATGCGTATTGCTGGCCTGATTCTGCGCCTGCAGTCCCTCCCATTGCGCATCGTAGTTGCGTGCCGAAATCTCGTTCACAAACGTAGCGGCGCGTTTCAGGTCCACGATGAGGTGATCCAGGATATCTTTCACCTCCGAGTCATGCTCCTGGCCATCGTCGAAGAGATACTTTTTATTATTCTCGGCTACATTTAGCAGAAGCGCTCTTCGTTCACGTTCGTCGCGGGCAAGCCTGTAAACCACAAAAACCAGCGTGGGTATGCCTGCAAAGATCAGCAGCAACTGCACAACAATGTTTCGCGTGGCAGCACGTTCGTAGGCATGTTGCGCTTCTTCGTTGATCTGTCGCTCGTAGCTGTTTACATTCTGCGAAAAAGGATTGAATACTTCCCAGAAATAGCGTCCCTGGTCCTTCCCCAGCAAGCTCACATAGAGACTGTCTTCATTGGCCTGCAGGTGGCTCACCATCACAGCATACATATCCGTATAGTTGTCCAGCCCTTTTTTTACCTGTTGGTAATTCTCCGGATTATTGAATTGCTGCACAGCAAAAATGCTATCGAGGTTCTGAAAGATATCGCGGTTACGCTCGCGGGCCATCGCCACCGACCAGAACAGGTACTCCGGTTTGCGAATCAGTGCATAACCACGCGAGCTGATATCCATCAGCTGAATGTTCTGATAAACACGCTCTACTTCGCGCAATGCAAAATTCGATTGCTCTTTGAGTACAATCGCGTCGCTCATCACCTTGTTGTTGTAATAGGTTAACCCGGCGCTTACCAGAATCAGCGAACAGATAATGCCGATGGCAATCCGGATCAGGTTGTGACGAAAAAACTCTTTCATGGGCTCGATTGGAAATTGATTTGGCTTTACAAAAACAATACTTAAAAATTACATTTTGATAACTTTCAAGCGAAAAAATTTTCCAGCGGGCACCAGTGGTCCATTGCGGCTTTTTAGCTGTTGATAAAACAGGCGTTGCGAACGCGAAAATTTCAAATTGGAACCCGTCAATCCGAAATCTGGAATCTGTCAGCAGCCCCACCGTTGCGAAGCTTTCCGTGAAATGGATCAGCGTTCGGAAAGCGTAGAAAAAATGCATCAGAAAAAGCACGGGCAGTCCGTGCTTCCTTTTAAGAATTGTTTTGATTGATTACACAAGCGAAGCCGCCGCGCTGTCCACCATTACTGTGGCATGTTGATGCTGGCGGATTAACGTTGATGGAATGGCGGTTGAAATTCCTTCTTTCAGGGTCTGCCGGATGATGTCTGCCTTGCGAAGTCCATTTGCCAGCAACAGCACGTTGCGCGCTTCTGCTACGCGTTTCAGTCCCATCGTAATGCCTTCGGAGAGCTCGGTTGCTTCGGCAAAATACTTCTGCCCAACCGTACGTGTCTTTTCATCGAGTGTGATCACGTGCGAATAGTGATCCGGCGAAACGCCGGGTTCATTGAAACCGATGTGTCCATTCAGTCCGATGCCCACCACCATCATATCAATGCCGCCCTTCGAAGACACGAAGCTGTCCATAGATTTGCATTCACCGGCCAGATCACCCGAAAAAACGTTGAAGAGTTTTATTTGATGCGACTTCAGTTTCAACGGCTGAAAAACGTATTGTTGTAAAAAGTAGTGACAGCTTCCCGGATTGTCCGGCGGAATTCCCACCCATTCATCCAGTCCCACAAACGTACATTGCGATACATCGATTTTCTGAATATTGATCAGCTGCGTCATCAGTGCATAGGTAAGTAAGGGACTTTCGCCGGAAGCAAGACAAAAAACAGATGCGGGCTTGGCTACAATCTGTTTCACGAGTTTATCGGCGGCCCGGAAGGACAACTCGGCGTAGTCAGGATATATTTCAACTTGCATAAATAAATTGTTTGTCTTGAAGAATGATCTATCGGCTTGAAGATAAGACATTCTTTTTGCAAATATCCGCGAGCGCTAAAATGAGATCAAAAGGTTATCTTTAAAGAAATGCCTTCTATGAGATTAGCCCTACCAATAACAATTCTTGCATGCTGTGTTCTTCCGGTCACCATGCTTGCACAGGAATCCACCTTACAGGTAAAAGGTGTCTCATACCAGGTTTATCAGAAAGGGTTTGAAAAACGAAAGAGTACCACGCCGGTTATCATTTTCGAAAACGGGCTCGGTGTGGGAATGGGACACTGGGGAACGCTGCCTGAGCAGTTGTCAACCTACGCACCCGTATTTGCCTATAACCGGGCAGGCGTGGAAAAATCAGGAACGGACTACCGCATGCCCACACCGCAGGTTGTCGCTGAGAACCTCAAGGCCATTCTGCAACAACTTCGCATCCCGCCTCCCTATTTGCTGGTGGGACATTCCATGGGCGGTATATACACGCGGGCCTTTGCCGGGTACTATCCGCAAGAAATAGCAGGACTTATCTTTCTGGACCCCGCTGATTTTACGGAGACAAAAGAAGACTGGAAATCGCTGCTGCTGCAATTGGACATACCTGCCAGGCGCGCCGATGAAATGATCCGGGAGAGACTTTATCAACCCGCCACACCACCCGACTCGGCACGGTTTGGTCCATCCACCGAAATACAAGTGCTAACCGATTTACGCCGCACCGATTTCGCCGCCTTGACAAATTTACCGTTACCACAGGTGCCGATCTATTTTTTTATCGGCGGAAAATTTGAAGTGCCGCCGGAGCTCTGGAGCAAGGACTTCAGCCAGCCACGCTTCTTCCAGCTGCGCACAGATATGAACATACAGCATTGGCGAAAATTCATCTATTCCTCCGGCAAGGGCGGCGGATTAATCTATCTCTCCAACAGCGGGCACTTTATCCACCGCGACGATGCCCGCCAGGTTAGCGCGATTATCAAAATGATTCTGGAAGATCTTAAAAATTGAAATGAGAAGAGTCCATAGGGTGATATCGCCCTTGCCTTGAAAAATTCAATTCATTAAGTTTAACAGGAGAAGTAATGGTGAATCCCAAACGTTATCCGATATGAAAATAAATGTTGTACGTGTTATTCTGAACATCGCCGTGTGTACAGCTATTTCGGCCTTGAGCAAATTCATTTTTAATGATATAAATTTTACAACGCCCGAATTGCTAAGTTCTCTCCTTTCGGGGACAATCTTCGGTTCGGTAATGACCTGGTTGCAACATTACAACCGACGCAAGCAATCGGAAGCACTCGCGAATACCATGAAAGTACCTTTGGAAGAAGGTGAGACACTAATTTTTGAGGACAACGCCAATCTGTTTAAAGGACAGCAGGCAATCGGCGGGAAAATGCTGCTCACAAACAAGCGATTGATTTTTACACCGCACCGGCACAACGCCGACATCAATACCGAAAATTTTTTCCTGCAGGAGATCATGGGCGCATCGGAAACAAAAATCGGAAGTGATATCAACAATGCGCTTTTACTCACCTTGTCCAATAATGTTACCGAAAGAATTGTAGTCAATCTCCCTTTAAAATGGGTGGAGAACATCGAGCTGCAAAGACGGGCCGCGTAAGGCCAATGTCATTTTTCATCAGCACGTCAGGTTTTAGACTGAAGGACTTTAACCGTAACCACTAATTGTCCTGTGTGGCGCGTGGTGTGCTCTGCGGCATGCACCAGCAGTCCGATAACAGTGGATGCTATGCGGGCGCGGCCCACCAATCGTTGTTCTGTTAAAGCGTGATCGCCAATTTCTTCCAAT
>JAESFU010000648.1_pt1 | contig 14073 bp, 16 predicted proteins | sample 9269461 | NCBI WGS metagenome assembly JAESFU01 (sample SAMN14502556, study PRJNA617107) | algae metagenome | isolation source: Stenomitos rutilans HA7619-LM2 and co-occurring heterotrophs from cave walls | place: USA: Waikapalae cave, Hawaii | collected 2009-07-28
AAGGCCTGCCGACCGGTGAGGAAGTGCTCGATGCATCCCGCGTTGTGACGATCACTGTTCGATACCCGTCGAGTCGAACTGAAGCACTCGAACTCGTCCTTGAGATCATGGTGACCGCTGCATGAAACGCCGAATGCTCCGACATTCCAGGGCGTTCTCGCTCCTTGAGGTCATGGTCTCTGTCATGATCCTCGCTGCAGTCGCCGCGATCCTCTCGCCCGTCGTCTCGTCGACCGGTGATGTTTTCATTCAGACCATGCGGACCCGCCAGACTTCCGAGCGCGTCGGCTTTGCGCTTGAGCGCCTTGTTCGTTTTGTCCGCGAGATCGAGCCTGCAGAGGCAGGTCCGACAGTCGGCATCACGGTTGCGCAGAGCGATCGCCTCGTGCTTGCAAATAGTTCGGGTATTGCGTTGGCAGGCACGGAACTGCTCCTGACCAACAAAGACGGCCAGTCTGCAGTGCTGTGCACGGATGTCGAATCGTTTGAACTCGCATACATCGGTGTGGATGGCGCGACCGAAACCATCGCGACTCCGGGCCAGACACGCACCATCCGCATCACGATCCGTGCAGACGGGTATGAGCTTCGTGCAGTGGCGTTCATTCGATCAGGAGCCACGCTGTGAACCAACCACGTGCGCACACCCGTCGCTCTACACGCCGTTCACCCGGGGCGGTCATCGTGCTGGTCATCGTCATGCTCTGCGCGGTTCATATGGCAGTGATGGGTTCGGTCTCCGCGATGGTGGATGACGCATCCATCGCGGCGTTCCGGATCGAGACCGTCCGCGCGTTCTATGCCACCGACAGTGCCTGCACGGTTATCAGGCCCTTGCTCTCGACCGATGCCTTCCGCCCTATCCCCGGCGACACGATCCCGTTTCACCGCTCGACTGCACAGTTCGTTCGGGTTCCATCGCCTGGCGAAGATGGGGAACTTGTCATCGAGGGGAGGAGCGGCTCTGCAGTGCGCCGCGTGAAGGTTCTGCTGACTCGATGAACCTCGCGAGCACCCTGCAGCAAGTCGCTTGTCCAGATCGCCGATACCGAATATTCCCCGTGTCACGCTCCAGGAGTTTCGATGCATAACAGGACCGAGATCATCATCTCGATCGGCTCGATGAGACTCGACGTCGCGCGTTGCCAGCGCGGCCAGATCATCGGCCGGGCCTCTGCATGGCTCGATCGCGTTACGCTCGAGCAGGCATGGCATACCAACCTTCACTCGCTGGATGCCGCGCTCGCGCAGCTCCTTCGGAGTGTCGATGCACCCAGCGGTGCGATGACGATCGTGGAATATGCCAGCCCTGCTTCTTCGGTCGATGTCATCGCCGCCCCCGAAGGGCAGAACCCAGAGACCAGTGCACGGCGGCTTCTCGCGGATTCATCACGGCTAGACCTTCAGGCAGAGCCGAGCCTGATTCTCCCTGCATGCACATCTCATGAAGCAGGTAGCGAGCAATCGCACTTCATCGGAGCTGCAGACCGCGATGCGCACCTCGATGCCCTGCGAAACTGGGTGCGCCGTGCGGGCCTGACGCCGATGATCTACGTTCCGCTCGACGTCGCGGCGATCCTGACAACGCTCAAGCGGGCGGAGGAAACGCCGAGCGATGCGCCTCGCCTCATCGTGCACCTTGGTGATCGCAGGACGATCATCGCGCTGCGCGACGCGGGCGAGTTCAAGTTGATCCGCTGTGTCGACATCGGCGCCACGCAGCTCGTGGATGCTGCTGCAGGTGCCTCTGCGACCGATGCAGCGACCATCGATAGCTCGCAGCGCAAGTCCGCGTTTGAGCTTCTCATGCGGCAGGGCATCACGTTCGGTGCTGCCCGCTCGACGCAGACCGACGCCAGCAACCGCCTCCTCCCGTTCATCAACCCGGTCCTCCAGCGGTACTTTGTTGAGCTCCGCCAGACGCTGCGGTTCGGGCTTTCAACCCAGGCCGCTGCACGCGCGGAACTTGACTGCTTCGGCTCCGGCTCGGTCTTCCCAAGCTTTGCGGCAACGATCGCTGCAGCACTTGAGCTTCAGGTGGCGCCCGGTTCGCTCGGGATGACCGACCTCGACAGCCCGCACACGGTTGATCTTGGCCTGTCGCTCCAGTTCGCGCACGAACGCATCAGCCTCTTCCCCGAATCTCACCGCAGGTCGCGGCGCGAGCGCCGTGCATCGCGCAGCATGCTCGTCGGTGCTGCACTCGCTGCGTTTGCAGTGCTCGGCGATGCGACGCATGTCTGGACTCGCGTGCAGGATGAGCAGGCAAGGCTCCAGCGGATCGCCCCCAGGCACGACGAACTGACGCAGCGGTCGGATCTTGTCTTCCGTCGTGATCAGCTCCGGACCGCCAACGCGCAGATGTACCGCGCTCTGCGTGACGCAGTGGCCGATCAGCCCGACTGGCGGACGCTCTTTGCGGAGATTGCTTCCGCCACGCACGCGAGCATGAAGTTCACGGATTTGACCGTGGCGACCGGCTCTGGCGGACCGACGATGGTTCTGCGCGGCGTCGCGAGCCTTCCGCCCGGTTGGGATACCAACGACGATCCCAGTGCGCACGTCCTCTCGCCGTTCATCCAGACCATCGCGGCTGCATCTTCGATCGAATCGGTCGATCTTGGTGAAACGCGCACTGCAGAGCTCAACGGCGTGCCGGTCGAGGTCTTCGCTGCGGACCTGAAACTCCGTGGTCTGCCCTACGCCATTCCCACGCATGCAGGACGCAATCCATGAACGAAGTGAACCAGCGAACCAGCTTCATCGCGTCAATGTGCATCGCGGGGCTCGCCATCGCCTCGTGGAAGGTCTTCGTCGCGCCGATGCACAGCTCGCTTGCAGTCGCGAGCGCACAGGTCAAGAACCTCGAGAACCGCATCGACGTGCTTGAAGAAGCAGGCGTGCCGGATGCGGCGATCATCACCGCGGATCTCAAGCGGCTCGAATCGCAGAACGCCGCACTCTCTGCCTCCACCGAAGTTCCTGAGGCCAATCAGGTCCGCGACCGCTTCCGCGAACTCGCTGCAGAGAGCAAGGTCCGCGTCGATCGGCTTGACCGCCGGACCCGTGCATCATCTTCGCACCGCGATGAGAAGTCATCGGGGCCCGTGACGCGTGAGTATGCAGCGTTCTCGATGACCGTTCGCGGCAAGTTCGCGGACATCGCTGCATTCATCCAGGCGATCAGGACCGAGCCCGGCATCAACCGCATCACCGCGATCAAAGTGAACTCGCAATCATCGGACGAACGCGGGTTCATCACTGCAGTCGTCGATACCTCGCACCATCGCCTCATCCTTCCCAGTGCATCGCAGGTCACGCAGAAGAAGGGGAAGAAGTCATGAAGATCTCAGCCCGTGCAACCTCGGCGATGCTCCTGGTCCTGCAGATTGTCGCGCCGGCGATGTCTGTGGTCGTGGTGCGAACGCTCTCCCTCGAGGGCGGACCATCGATCGCATCCGCGGCACCTGCAGGCGACATTGCGAGTACTTCGCTGCAGCCCACGCCCGAGATCGTCATGACGCCCGAGGACGATAAACGCCTCGCGAACGCGCAGCGGCTTTCGGGCATGGAGATCTCGCGAAATCCCTTCTACTCCGAGGTCTTCAAGTCGACCGAGCTCGACATCAAGACGCTCCTTGTCGAAGAGCCGACCGAGGACGATCGTCCCATCGCGATCGAAGTGCCCGACGTGGAAGTGACCAGCCTGACCGAGGGCCGCGAGAAGATCGCGATCATCAACGGCAAGGTCATGCGGATCGGTGAGGCAGTTCTCGAAGGTTGGACGCTCGCGTCGATCGATGTCAACAGCCAGAGCGTGCTTCTCCGCCACTCAACTGGTATCGAGCACGAATATCAGATCATCCGCTGAGCACGGTCAGTTGCCGCGATCATCCTGCGACGGTGCAGCGCCCGAGCCTGTCTCGGGTGCGATGTCGATGAACACATCCACCGCCTGTCCTGGGTAGATCGGGCTCTTTGGCATCGTGGGCACCGCGAACACCACATCGATCACGCGCGTATCGATCCGCTCGACGTTCGAACCCGTCAGGTCCGTCTTCGGGCGTGCGTACGGCTCGATCCGAACCAGCGAAAGCTCAAACTGCTCGACAACAGCGCCGCGCGTCCGCGCGACTGCCTTGGCCATCTTCGCCACCAGCACGATGTCCTCTTCATCAACCTGTGCACGGATATGGAGTGAGCCCGGGTCGCCGATGATGAGCATGGGACGGTTGGGGTCGGTCGAAGCATACTCGCCGGGCTCAATATCTCGCCGGAGGATCACGCCATCGCGCGGTGCACGGACCGTTTGCCGATCCTTCAAGAGCTTGATTGCCTCGACCTCCGCGTTGCTCTTTGCGAGTTCTGCTTCCAGGAGCGAAAGATCGGGCGCCCATCCACCTGCAAGGGTCTTGTCGAGATCCGCCTGTGCACGGCGGAGCGATGCCACCGCCTGCTCATACGTGAACCGATCGCGCGAGACATCGCGGTCGTTCGCCGCGCCCCGCTCGCGGGCCTGCATCGTGAGCTTGAGCTGCTCTTCGCGATCTCCAGCGAGCGACGTGTACTGCGCAACCACTGCTTCGAGCGGCGGAATGTCTTCCTTGCGGGGTAGTGCCTTCCAGCGTTCAATTTCGGAACGATTCGCCGCGACTGCAGCCTCTGCACGGAGCAGATCTGCCTGGAGCACCCGTGCATCAAGCTGGAGCAAAGGCTCACCTGCCTTCACCCGCTGCCCGACCTGCACGTGCACCTCTGTCACCTGCCCCGGTTGCGGTGCAGCGAGCATGATCTCGCGTTCGCGCGATTCGACCTTGCCCAAGGAGGCCACACCGCGCCCGAACGGGTTGATCGAGGGCTGGCGCGAGAGCGGGATGACCGGCGGCTCTTCGTAGGCAGTCCGTGCAGTCGCGACGGCGAGCATCACGCCAAGGACCGCCAGCAGAATCGAGATCCACTTCACCACGGATCGATCTCCTCACGCACGAACGCCTGACAACAACCACTGACGACAAACCTGCATCACGAACAACCGATCACGAACCCGAGAACACCAGCCCCGGAGCAACCTTCAGCACGCGCCTGAGGCTCAAGAGACTCGCAAGAAGCATGCACACCATCATCGCGATCAGGCTTCCAAGGAGCAGTTGCCACGGGAGCATCGCGTCAAGCTCTGCAGTTGCCTTGCGCGTGATGATGGTGAACGCGCTCGCAGCACCAACGCCCACGCCATATCCGATCAGCCCGACGATCATCGCCTGCAGGAGCACCATGCCCGTCAGTCGCATGCCTGTCACGCCGAGTGCCTTGAGCACCGCAAACTGGCGAAGATTCTCCGTCGTGAACTGGTAGAACACTGCAGCAGAGAGCAGAACGCCAACGATGAACCCCAGCACGATCGTGATCCCGAAGTTCACGCCGATGCCGGTTTCCTTGAGAATGAAATCGATCGTCCGGAGTGCAAACTCGTCGCGCGTGAACGCACGGATGTCCCCAAGCTCGTTGATCGCGGCCTGGACCTTGGGAATGTCCGCAGGCGACTGGCACTTGACCACGATGTAGCTGATGTTGCGCCGCTGCGAGGGCGTGAACGAAAGCACGTTGTCGATCGTCGCGTACATCAGGAGGTTTGATTCAAACCCCTTCTTGGCCTTGCACAAGCCCACGACCACTGCACGCTTGTCGTTCAGTCGCAGCGTGTCGCCGATCCCGACATTCCCAAGACGCGGGAGCGACGATTCCTCAATGATGACTGCACCCGGCGCACGAAGGTCATCAATGTTTCCTCGAGTGATCTCCGGCGGCTGGCCCACCATGCTCGTGCGCGGCAGGCCGATGATGTTGACCTTCTCAAACCTTCCATCATCAAGCTCGACCACCGCCCAGTTGTTGATGAGCGGTTCAGCCCACATCACGCCCGGCACCGATCGAACGCGGTTGAGCTTCTGCTCCGCAAGCGGTCGATACTCCGCGATGAACCGCACGCCCGGATCGCTGACCCACAGGTCCGGTTGATGCACGTTCTGGAGCGGTCCCGTCGCACGAACGAGCAGGCCCAGGAAGATCGCGCCCTGCTGATTGATCAGAAGCGTGGCGAACGCGATGCCAAGCACGAGGATCGCGTACTTGGTCCGGTCGCCGAACAGCATCTTGAGTGCGATCTTCAGCATGAGTTACGCAGGGATCATTCGTGGTGGCCGATGGAAGTGCCGGGTTCACTCGAATTGCCAGTTCCAACTGCCTGAATCCACCCGCCACCCAGCACCGTCTCGCCAAGCGATGCGTCGTACAGCACGACCGCCTGCCCTGCAGCAACTGCAGTCTGCGGCTCATCAAACGCGACCTCGAACGTTCCGGTTCTTCCTGAGTGCGTAGAACCACCTGCAAGCTCGCCTTCGTCGACGACTCTGAATCTGCCGCGCACTGCAGGGGTGTTGTAGCGGTACTTCACCCACGCATCGCGCCACTCGCGATGTGCAGGGAGATCCGTGAGCCAGTTCGCCTCGCCCACCGTGCACCGCTCTGACATCAGCTTCTCGCGCGTGCCGACCGTCACCGTGTTCGTCGCTGCATCCTTCGCCACGACGTACACCGGGAGCTTGAGCGAGAGTGCAAGCCCGCGGCGCTGCCCGATCGTGAACTTGTGCTGCCCGCCGTGCGTGCCCAGCACGTTACCGTCGGTATCAACGATCGGTCCATCCTTTGCAAGCTCGCCGCGCCGCCGCTCGATCAGCCCTGCATAGTCGTTGTCCGGAACAAAGCAGATTTCCTGGCTGTCGGGCTTGTTGAACACCGGCAGCCCGAACTCCTTGGCAAGTTCGCGCACGCGCGGCTTCTCCATCCCGCCGATCGGCAGCAACATGTGCGAAAGCTGCACGCGCGGAACTCCAAACAGCACATAACTCTGATCCTTCGAATGATCAAGCCCGCGCCGCAACGTAAAACCGCCGCTGCTCCCCGCCTCCTTGCCTTGATGTCCTTCCTGCCTTGATGCCTCGGTGCCTCCTGCCTCGATGCCTGTCTTCTCCACCCTCGCATAGTGCCCCGACGCGACAAACTCCGCGCCGATCTGCTTCGCGTATTCGTGGAGCTTGCCGAACTTCAGCCAGTCGTTGCAGCGCACGCAGGGGTTGGGCGTCCTGCCCTGCGCGTATTCATCCACGAAGTAGTCGATGATCCGTCCGAAGTCCTTGCGGAAGTTGCAGACGTAAAACGGAATGCCAAGCTCCGCGGCGACGAGCCTCGCGTCCGCTGCATCACCGATCGAGCAGCATCCCTGGTGGCCGATCTTGAGCTGGACCTTCGAACCATCCTTGCGAAGTGCGCACGACCCATCATCGGGGATCAGTTCATCAAGGCTCTCGCCCGGCGAACCAAGCCGCATGAAGCACCCGACGACGTCGTACCCAGCGCGCAAGAGCAGTGCAGCCGCGACGGAGGAATCAACTCCGCCCGACATCGCCACAAGCACCTTTGGACGCTGCGTAGACACGCAGGTGATGGTAGGGGGGTATTGGCCGCATGCAGCCTTTGCCCTGCATTCTCCAGTGGTCGCAGGACCTACGCTCGCCCTGCATGCTCATTCTTTTCGATATCGACGCGACCCTTATCAACACCAGCAGGTCGGGCATTCTCGCTCTCGAGGATGCAGGCCGCGAGCTCTTTGGAAGTACGTTCACGGTCGAGAAGACCGACTTTGCAGGGCGGCTTGATCCGTTGATCGTGACCGATCTCCTCGCACACAACAACATCGAGGATTCGCTGGGCAATCGTCACGCGCTCCGTGCAGGGTACCGGCGGAACATCGAGAAGCGTCTTGAGGTCCCTGGCGTTGGCCGCGCACTGCCAGGCGTCATGGACCTTCTCGCTGCACTCACGCCCCACACGCACGTCACGCTCGGGCTTCTCACGGGCAACTGGTCCGACACGGGCGAGATCAAGCTCCGTGCATGCGGCATCGATCCATCCCGCTTCCACATCGCAGTCTGGGGCGATCATTCACCCCATAATCCGCCCAGCAGGGACCACCTCCCGCCGCTGGCGCTGACTGCATACCAGCGCCGGCACGGCAAGCAGCTCGAACCGACCCAGGCCACGATCATCGGCGACACGCCGCACGACGTTCGCTGCGCACTGGCTTCGGGCATGCGGTGCCTGGCGGTTGCAACGGGGTCGTATTCGGTCGACCAGCTCAACAAGGCAGGTGCCCACCGAACGGTCAGCGATCTGTCGCAGACAGACGACATTTTGCGGTGGCTCCTGGCCTCGTAAAACGTCTTCATTCTCGGGATTCACAGTCAATTGGCCCGGATCACCTGTCGGTTGCGAACAACGGGCTGACAAACGATGCGCCGACGCTACAGTGCGGCTCTTCGGAGACTGTGCATGATGGGTGACAGCTACAAGGCGTTGTGCAGCGACTTCTACATCAACCAGAAGCTGACGGTGAAGATGGACCTTCCTCGCAGCCGCGAAACGGTTCTTGAGTTCTTCGAACGCGTGCGCAAGCAGTTCCCGCAGATGGGGCAGTTCCGGCGCTACCGCGAAGAGCTCGCGCTTGAATCGCCGCAGTCTGAGGCGCCGCACCGCTGGCTCGCGGTCCGGTCGAGCACGATCCGCTCGGGTTCGGTGAATCCGCCGACGACCGAAGAGGGTTATTCACTCCACCAGCACGTGCTGGAAACCGCGCCGTATTTCCTCAACGTCAGCCCGCTCGATATTGATTCCGTCGAACTCCTGTTTGGGTTCGACCTTGCTGCGACGGGCAACCACAACCAGATCGTGGCGGATGCAGTGCTGGCGGGGTCCGCGTTCAGGTCCGCCCTTGAGTTACAGGGCGCGACGATCACCGAGTGCCAGCCCGTCCTGGGTGTTACGTTCGGGGCGCGGGGGGAATATGAGATCAACGTCGAGATCAAGACCCGCGGCCAGCAGAGCCATGGCAGGGAGGGCGAACCGGGGGCCGAGCCGATCAGTATCTATCTGATACTGAGGAGGCTCGGGGCGGTGACCGACCTGAAGGAGCTTCCCAAGATCTTCGCCCAGCTCACTGCAACTGGCGAAGAGCTGGTCGAGAAGCGTGTGGTGCCCACCCTTCTCACGCCGATACGAGAAGTGATCGCCGCGACCGGAAGCGGCTGAGCACAGCCCGAACGGTACAGGCAGAGCACACCATGCAACCCAGCGGCGGCGACCCAACCCGTGCCCTCATCGACGCCTGGCCCTACCTCGCGGGCCTGATTCTCGTCGCGATGGTGGGGGGCTTTGTCATCCTCGTCCTCCGCAGGACCCTCCTTTCAAAGGCCACCGGCGAGGCCGACGAATCCCTGATGGGCACGCTCCGCAGCATGCGGGATTCGGGCCAGATTTCGCTCGAGGAATACGAAGCCTCGGTCCGGTCGCTCGCCCAGCGTGTCGCTGCACGCAAACCCGCTGCAGATCTCGCCCTCCAGGGCATTCCTGGCCTGGCGGTTGCGGATGTCCCAGTTCATGCGCACCGCCAGCGACTTACCCAGCCAAGGCACGCAGCTCCTGAAGCCCAACTGCCATACCAGCTACCACATCAGCCACCGCAGGCCCCGCACCCTGCACAGCCGTTCCAGACGCCACAACCTCCCAAGAGGCCTGCACCGCGATCTGCACCCGCGACGCCGCCGCCCGACATGGATTTCCCGCCGCTCATCGAGCTTCCGCCCGAAACCGAGCCGCCACGCGGCTGAATTTGCGCGTGGCGTGGACCTGTCTGGCGCGTGTCTGGATCGTGCAGGGAGCTTGGGGAACTTTCCCCGTCATCCGAACACCAGACAGGGACAGACCGTCCAGGGTCCATTGGGGCGTTACGCACAGACGATCCATGTGTACAACCGTGGAAAAGCCCGGTGAGCACGGAACATCGTTCCTCCGTGCAGAAGATCCAGAGTTCCGCCGATAGACTCTGGCCGATACGTCGCGGTCGAGCACCGCGCGTCTGATCCCATATTCGTATTGAGAGGGTTGAATGGCCAAGGGCAAGAACGACGGTGAAGGACTCCCGCCCCAGGCGCCCGGCCGCGGCGATGACGCAGGCGGATTCCGTGGTCGCAAGGTCACGACGTGCTCGTTCTGCGGCAAGACCAGCCGCGACGTGGGGCCGATGGTTGAAGGCCCGGGCGAGGTCTACATCTGCGCCAAGTGCACCGGTCTGTGCCAGAACATCTTCCGCCAGGAACGCAGGCGGGTCACGAGCGTCGCAAGCACGCTCCGCGAGATCCCCGCGCCGCGTGAGATGAAGGACTTCCTCGACCAGTACATCATCGGGCAGCAGCAGGCCAAGCGAGCCCTCTCGGTCGCGGTCCACAACCACTACAAGCGTCTGCTCCACATCGAGAACTCTGACGGCACCGGCGTCGAACTCGACAAGAGCAACATTCTCATGATCGGGCCCACCGGCTCGGGCAAGACGCTCCTTGCCAAGACGCTCGCACGCATGCTCAAGGTCCCCTTCGCCATCGGCGATGCGACGACCCTGACCGAGGCAGGCTACGTCGGTGAGGACGTCGAGAACCTCCTCCTCAAGCTCCTCCAGGCTGCTGATTTCGATCTTGATTCCGCGCAGCGCGGCATCATCTACATCGACGAGATCGACAAGATCGGCAAGACCTCGAACAACGTCTCGATTACCCGCGACGTCTCGGGCGAGGGCGTGCAGCAGAGCCTCCTCAAGATGCTCGAAGGCACCGTCGCGAACGTGCCGCCCCAGGGCGGCCGCAAGCACCCCGAGCAGCAGTACATCCAGCTCGACACCTCGAACATCCTTTTCATCTGCGGCGGTACGTTCGTGGGCGTGGAAGAAATCATCCGTCGCCGCGTCGGCAAGAGCAGGATCGGCTTCAGCGCACCGACCGAGACGGTTGCAGCAGACGACAGCGCTGCAATGCTCGCGCAGGTCACTGCAGACGACCTGATCGAGTTTGGCATGATCCCCGAGTTCGTGGGCCGTCTCCCGGTCCTCGCGCCGCTCATGCCGCTCACGATCGAGGCGCTGGTCTCGATCCTCACCGAGCCTAAGAACGCGCTCGTCCGCCAGTACGAGCATCTCTTCAGCCTCGAGAACGCCAAGCTCACCTTCACCGAGGGTGCACTGCGTCTCATCGCTGAGCGTGCAGTTCGCCGCGACACCGGTGCACGTGCGCTCCGCTCGGTCATGGAAGAGTTCATGCTCGACATGATGTTCGAGCTCCCCGAGGTCGGCGGCGACGGCTGCGAGTTCATCATCGATGAAAACGCGATCCGCAAGCCCCGCTCCTTGAAGGAACTCCGCGTGGCCCGCAAGGAATCGGCATAAGGCCCTCGAAGCCACGCATTTCCCGCACGCGGATGAACTGAACTGAATCCAACGACGCCCGGCGAGCACATCGCCGGGCGTTTTTCATGGTGCAATCGGGCTATGTCCGTCGCACGTAGGTTTGTACACTCGTTGCATGATCTTCCGGGCACTTCTCGTGGCGTGGCTGGTTCTCATCCCTGCATGCGCGGCCGATCCTGCCACTCGATCGCCTGCAATCCACACTGCTTCTAGCGACATCTCGCCGCAGGACGTTGCAGATCGTTTCCGACGTGCGCTCGTTTCGACCCAGTCGCTCCACATCACACAACGCACGTTTCAGAATGGGCGAGAGACGCTTACGAGCGAATCCTGGATGACACGCGAGGCTGTGCGGACGGATATCTATGACCAGGGCCTGCGTGTCTATTCACTTGCGGTGAACGACACACGTGCACGCGAGATCATTCCCAAGGGTGCAGTTGCGGATGAAAAAAGCGGCCCGCAATACGAGGAGTACATCCTCGACACTCCGCACATCATCGACCATCCGCGTCTTATCTCCGTCGGATGGGCGTGCCACGTCGGGAACATGTTTGGCACATGGCTTTCAAGCGAGCAGCGGCTTGCAGGGATCCTTGCGCCACGATTTGAGACCTGCACGGTCCTGGGCACTGCAGACGTGGCAGGCATTCAGTGCGCCGTGCTCCAGTGGGATGAGGAGTTTGGAGATGCAGGATCGTCCGATTCGTTCCGCCAGGGCGCTACGTACTACCTCGATCTTGATCGCGGCTGGCTCCTCCGTGCAGATCAGTACCAGCAGGACCACGGTGCACGGCGGATCTCGCGGACGCTCATTCTTGATGTGAATGAGACTGCACTGCCGCCTGCGGTGTTCGAGCTTTTGCGTTAAGTGCTTTTGCATAGAATTCGTTGCGTTTTGCATTGGGTAGCATGCGAATCAGGTACTGCTGATTCGCGGGCAACGTGGAGGGTGCGTTGACGAACAAGCAGGTCAGCGAGAATGTGCCGGAGTTCTGGCGCAACTGGTATACGCGTAGCGGGCGGCGGCTTTCGTTTGCGATCATTCTCGTTGTAGTCGCGTGGTTTGGCTCGTGCATGTACCTGAACTACGTGGCGAGAAAAACCGAGTGGTACATCTTCAATCAGTTGCGTTACTACATTGTGGTCGAGACATCCGGCAGTCAGATAGTCGCGGTTGCGGATTCTGAGGTGCAATCCACCTCACCCCATGCCACGATCGCCATGTGCGAGGTGTATCGAGCAGGGCCGGTGTTTCGCGGGCGATCATTCTGGCGTTCGCTTATCGTGCCTGCAGAGCCTCTGCTGCGGTATGAAACCCAGGTCCGCTGGCAGGACGAGTTGCATGCGGCGCAGTACGGGCTCTCTTCTGCAAGGCAGAGCGATCTTGAGGTGCTCTCGGGTGCGATCAATGCCTACAACCAGGTGAAGGCTCCAGAACTCAAGCTCGATACTTCGCATGCGTTTGCGACCGAAGAGAAGTTCCATGCAGGCCTCGCTGCGTGCCTTGTCGTATACTGGCTCCTGTGCCTGGGCCTTGTCTGGTCGCTGCTTGCGTTCATCACGTCAAGCTTCGTCGAGCCCTCCAACTACCGGCCGCGTGCCGATCGAATCCGATGCACTTAAAGCTTGAAGACGACGGCGTTCGCGTCGTGCTCGTTCCCGGCCATCCTGCACACATCATCGATGGTTGGAACACGATCATCGATACAGACGCAGTTGGTACGCCGCTCCTGCTTGAGTACATCAGCCTTGCGTTCCATGCACATGCCCGTGGCATCGCGATCAAGATTCCTGCGAAAGAACTTGGTGCCAACGCGTGGCGCGTGACGTATGACCTGTCTGCAGACGCCATGGCGGTCTACCTCGCTTCACGTGAATCGATTACGCAGCGAAGAGTCCACGGCAGAGAGATCGACACAACGCTGTGCTTTGATGAGCACGGCCTCTTGCTCAGCATCCACGTCAAAGTGCAGAGCGACATCGCGGTACGCATGCAGCGTCACTGGCTGCAGTAGCTCGTCACTGCACCTGCTCGCAGGCTGCAATCGTGCGTTGTTCATGTGCACGACACCGGACCGCGAATCGCAGCTCGTTAACCGCCGCGCGAAAGCGCCGCCTTCGCACGCCCATACTCCACCGGCACCATCACTGCGTTGTAGATGCAGAACAGGATGAACGCGATGATCGCAAGCACGCCGACGGACACCAGCAGCCCGCCGATCGTCGGCATCACGTTCTGGATGACCATCAGCACGATGCCGCAGGGCAGGCCGATGATGAGGAAACCTGCTGCGGGGAGCACCAGCAGCAGTGCAAGCATGAGCTTGAACACGCGCGACAGCCCTGCCATTCGCACGTTTCCATCTGCAAGGCGAATGCCCAGGATCTCGTGCCCGAGCTTGCCGCTCAGCGGTGCACTGAACGCGACCTCGATCTGCTGTCCCATGCTCGTCGACAGCACATCCTGCAGATACGACGTGCACCCGATCCGCCGGATGTGCCGTTCGCCGATGTCCATGAACTCAAGCCTTCCACCATCCGACCCCGGACGCCCTGACCACGAGCCGATGCGACGCAGTTCACCTTCAACTCTCAGCATGGCTCTGTACGCTCCTTCGTGCGAGAAACGAAACTGAAAAACACACCCTGCACGAAGTCCGCAAACCACCACTATACAGGATTCTCGCGAGTGCATCACGCAAGGCAGGAAATCGCTGCAGATGCGG
>JAESFU010000649.1_pt1 | contig 14048 bp, 13 predicted proteins | sample 9269461 | NCBI WGS metagenome assembly JAESFU01 (sample SAMN14502556, study PRJNA617107) | algae metagenome | isolation source: Stenomitos rutilans HA7619-LM2 and co-occurring heterotrophs from cave walls | place: USA: Waikapalae cave, Hawaii | collected 2009-07-28
ACTTTTGTCGCCCCTCACAAGGCAGTTTTTTTGCCCAGGTGGTGAAATTGGTAGACACGCTACTTTGAGGGGGTAGTGCCTTTACCGGTGTGCTGGTTCGAATCCAGTCCTGGGCACCATACACCGAAGTGGTGGAATTGGTAGACACGCACGTTTCAGGGGCGTGTGTCGCAAGACATGAGGGTTCGAGTCCCTCCTTCGGTACCATCCAGAACAAAGCTTGTGAAGTTTCTTCACAAGCTTTTTGTTTTTATCATCATGTGGTCTGTAACAACCGAATCAACCTGCGGAACAAATTGTCCATCTGCCCTCCCGAGTCTTAAAGAATAAGATTACTGGGTAAATCTTTTTTTGAACGAATAATCTTCGCGATGCATCGCGATCTCATTCTGACTGGTCTGACGCTGCGCTTCGGATGCATACGCGAACATTTTTTGTTCGTAGTCGTGAATGGCCATTTCAATTGTTTCGAATTTTCCATTCGCCAGATTGTCCGATAAGATTAGTGCGTCCATCATTCCGGTATTTACGCCCTGGCCGGCAAAGGGTGGCATGATGTGCGCCGCATCGCCGATGAGCGTTATCGGCAGTGGCCGATCGTGCTTCCACGGTATCTCCAGCGGGAGCCGTCGCGCGGGCAGCCCGGCAAAGAAAGATGTGGCATGAAACAGCTGCCGGAAACGGGGATGCGCATGTTCGAACAGACGCGAAAGAAACATGCTGATGCTGTCCCTGTCCTGAAAGTCCAATCCGTTCTGCTGAACCCATGCTCCCGGCTTTCTGAATGTGACGCCGTACGTAAGCGCACCATTGTTATCGGGATTTGCTGCAAAGGTCAATCCTGCCCCTGCGGTCATCAATATTGTACCGCCACACAGGTTGTAAAACTCTGCACAGTTTATTTCTGGTTGATGCACTTCGCCCTGGATAATAAATGTGCCGGTGTATTCAATCACAGCATCGGTAACCATTGTCCTCGATCGGGACAAACCTCCATCAGCAACAATCACAAAATCGGCGGTTGCCTCCGGTTTGTTTTCAAAATGCAAATTCCATTTTCCGTTTTGCGCTTTTACATGAATACATTTTCTATCCCAAACCACTGTATTGTCTTCAAGACTGCCGAGCAATAATTTTCGCAATGCATTCCGGTTTATCTCGGGAGTATCGTACGCGGGCGGCACAGCGAACAAGACCTGCCCGTGTTCATCCACCACCGTTCTTCCCATCGGTTTTGCCAGGTCGTAATACTGTTGCAGCAGGCCAGCCCGCTGCAAGGCTGGTTGTCCAGTCGCTGTGTGCAGGTCGAGTGTGCCACCCCAGATTCTCGCCTGTGCATCGCGATCTCTCTCGTATACCGTTACCGCTATGCCTTGTCGCTGAAGCAGCCGCGCCATCGTTAGCCCTACCGGGCCAGCCCCAAGGATTGCCACCATCTTATTCTTCCATTCCATGATCCGCTGTGTTTTAATAACAACACAAAATTGACGAGGGAGAAGAAGACAAAATATCTACATTAGACTACAAAATAGTCGTAAAAGACTTTTATGGAACAGATCCAATTACATACTACTCCAACGGTCTTGCTGGAACTGGCGCGCTTGCTTGGCACACAAGTCGTCCAACATCGCCTGGAGATTCCCGAAAAATTTGGTCGGGGTTATTGTACCGGGTTTGTTTTTAATACGCACATCCGCATGCTCATTCTGAATTATGAGCTTACGGAGAATCTGGTTATTGAGAATCGGGAAGTGAACACAACTGCGCGCATGATTCTTTTCAAGTTTCAGCATGTGCTCTTGGATGGCCAAGCAACCGTTACGCAAAAGCACGCGAAAACTCCTGCTTCGGTTTTGATTGCCACGAGCAGCATGAAAACAGAAACGCTTATTCCCGTTCATTCCAACGCAGCCACCATCAATATCGAGGTAGATGCCGACTATCTGAAGGGGCTTTTTAATTTGTCCGAGAAATCGCCGGTGCTGCAAAGTCTCCTGCAGAATACACAGCCATTGTTGTTCGATGAAGTGATGTATCCCTTTTTACAAAACATCGTGAATGAAATGATGGCCTATGCTCCGAATGAAACATTCCGGTTATTCTTTCTACGGATAAAAGCCGAAGAGTTGATATGCCGGCTATTGATGGAGTTGGAGAAGCGCGATGAACAACAACTGTACGCACTCAACCGACACGACGTACTGGCGATTTACCATGTGCGCCAACTGATACTAGAACATCTGAACGTACCACCTGCCATTAGCGCATTGGCTGTTGCCGCGTCGATGAGTCCCACCAAGCTGAAGCGTTTGTTCAGACAAATTTTCGGAAACAGTATTTTTAATTACTATCAATCGTTCCGAATGAAAGAGGCCGCCCGCTTACTGAACGAGGAGAAACTCTCCGTTTCCGCGGTAGGATATCAGCTGGGGTTCACCAACCTCAGTCATTTTTCAAGGGTATTTAAAGAACATATTGGTTTGAAACCGAAACAATATAGCCGGGCATAAAAGTGTTGTAAGAACAATATGAATTAATTTGCAGCCTGAAATTTTAAACGCCGATGACCGAACGTGAATTAAGAAAACTGGAAGCAACCATCCGCACCAAGATGGAGGACATAAGGAATCAACGTGTAAGCCTCAAAGATTCCGGCATTGGCGGATTGATGAACACGCTCAAGAAAGTAGACGAAGCCATGTACGACAAGATTCTTCCGGACTATAAAAAAATGGTTGCCGATTATAACATCTTCAAATAGGTATGCTTTCCAGCTGTATTAAATCACGCATGTCGCCGGCAGATTTCCTCCAGTGATTTCCTGTCATTTTCCAGTGTATTATAGACTAAAAAAAGAGAGACATCTTCAGGATGTTTCTCTTTTAATAAAATCGAAGAAGGATCAGAAACCGGGATTTTGCGCTCCCTGTAATTTATGATTCTGATCAATTGCAGTTTGAGGAATGGGGAACAGGTAATCCATGCTCTCTCTGAAGTTTGTATTGCCTCCAAACGCGTCCACGCGTGTATAGGTAAGTCTCCCGTTGGCTAGCTTGTCGATCTTCATACCTTTTTTCGGTTCGGCTATTACGTGTCCGATCCGCCATCGCAGAATGTCCCAATAGCGTTTCCCTTCGTAGGCCAGCTCCACGCGTCTTTCATTCTGAATTTTCGTTTTCATTTGATCTTTCGCAAGACCCGCCGGCAGATCCGGCAATCCACCGCGTTTCCGAAGATCGTTCAGGTATTTGTATATCTGTGCATCGGGACCAGACAATTCATTTTTCGCCTCGGCATAATTCAGATAGATTTCACCCAACCGGAAAAGGACAGCATTTGTCTTATTGATCGGTCTGCTATAAAAGTTCGTTTCCGAAGGCGTCAGTGTCGGATCCAGCAGCTTTTTGAAATAATAGCCGGTCAGAGTTCCCTGGTGCGTGAAGTTCACATCAAATGAATTATCAAATGAGCCTTGTTTTACATTCGGGTTGTAGCGTGTCCATACGGTATCGCCTCGCCATGGCATGCCATCGTGAATGATCGTTGCATAGAAGCGTTTGTCGCGTCCTTTATAGGGTTCGCTGGCATGTGCAGGACTTGTGCCGGGTGTCCCATCGGTAAACTCATAGGCATCCACCAACTGTTGTGTGGGCAACGCGTGTCCCCATCCGGCAGCCACACCCGAGGCCGGGTCGACGCGCGGGCTCTGGAAAACTTCGGCCGAATGGCCACGTGTGGCGCCATCAAACTCAATATCAAAAATAACTTCTGTATTTTTTTCTGTTGCCGGCTGAAAGAGTGAGGCATAATCATTTACGAGGGAATAAACACCGAGTGCAAAAATCTCGTCGCAGGTCGCAACGCACTCGGCCCAGTGCGCACTGTACAGTTCGGCTTCACTGCGCAAGGCCAGTGCAGCGCCTTTTGTCGGACGACCGGAGTCGGCAGCTCCCCACGCCACCGGCAATGCTTCTGCGGCCGCGGTCATGTCCTTCCGGATAAAATCGATCGTTGCGTCTCCGGTTGCGCGACTGTAAAAGATATCACCGCCAGTCGATCTGTCCAATGGGACATCAATCAACGGCACGCCTCCGAATGCCTTGTATAATTCGAAGTAAAAGAAACCTCGTAGAAACCGGCCTTGCGCCAGTAACTTCTGTTTGTCAGCATCCGGAATGCCCGATTCGGCAACCTCTTTTAACAGGACATTACACGCCCGGATGTTGGCATAGCCTGTGTTCCAGCTTTCCTGCATCGGCGAATTGCTTGCACCATAGTTCCGCAGTGCGATGCCCACACGGGACGTGGGCCACGAAAAGGTAGCCATGCTGTTGTCTGTCCAATTCTCTATCGGGTCCGAGCCGAACAGAAAATCCCATGGCAGCTGTCCATAGATACTGTTCAGCATCTGATTCGCGTTCTGCGCACTCGACCAGACCTGTTCGCTCGTTACAGTTCCCTTAGGCTCGGTCGTTAAAAATTCCTCACCGCAGGCAGAAAGTAACATGGCTATCACCAGCAATACTTTCTTTGTTGATTGTTTTGAATATATCATTGCGTTGTTGTTAGGATCATCTTCTAAAATGTAACACTCAGTCCCATCGTTACAACTTTCTGTTGCCAGTAGCCTTCGGTGCTATCCGGATTTTCAGGGTCGATATCTCCCAGCAAGTTGGAGATCGTCAACAGATTTTGTCCCGATGCATAAATTCGCAGCTTGTTCACCACTTTCGAAAACGCCGCGACGTTTACGTCGTAGCTCAGCGTGGCGGTCTTCAACCGGATGTAGTTTGCGCTTCTCATCCAGTGAGAAGAGTAGTAATAATTGTATCCCTGCGGATTTGATACCAGGCGCGGGTAGGCTGCGTCAGGATTGTCCGGTGTCCAATAATCCAGCTGATGACGGAACATCGGGCCGTTGGACTGATTGAAGGGCTGAGAGGCCCATCCGGCAGAATAGAGGCTGGCCTTTGCCGCGCCCTGTAACAGGACACTCAGCGAAATTCGTTTGTAGGACACACCCAGGTCTACGCCATACACAACCTGCGGTATATGATTGTACCCGATCACCACTTCGTCCAGCGATGAGATCAGTCCATCTTCGTTCCGGTCCCAGTAATTGATGTCGCCCGGTTTCAGTTCCAGTGCCTTGGCATACGGCGTGGCATCTATTTCCTCCTGATTCTGGAAATAGCCAAGCGATTGTAATCCGAAGCGCCTTCCCAATGGCCGGCCGGTACGACTTCTGTAAGGGTCGTTGCGGGTAACATCGTTTTCGTTGATGTTTACCAATTCATTTTTGGCATAGGTAAAATTGACCTTGCTTGTAAACCTGATCTCATTGGCGAAAGTCTTTCCATACCCGATGCTGAAATCAATGCCGTGATTTTTCATGGTACCTTTGTTTTCGGTGCCAAAACCGATTCCATATTCACTCGGTAAAGAGATGGCCGGGTTGATCAGCATATTATCACGCAACTCACTGAAGTAATCAAACTCCAGCGTAAGCTGTCCATCAAAAAATTCTGCATCAATACCGATGTCTGTTTTCCTGGCTTTCTCCCATGTGATAAAAGGATTGGGTTCGCTGCGCTCAGTCAGTCCGCTCACGGCGTTGCCTCCGAAGAGGTATTGAATACCGGTGATGTTAAATCCCCGTAAGAACTGGTATGGGTTGTCCGGATCGGGTATGGCGCCGGAGATTCCCCAGGAGCCGCGAATTTTCATACTGGACAGGAAGGACACTTTCGGGAAAAATGATTCTTCACTGATTCTCCAGCCGGCAGAGAAGCTTGGCAGAAACGCAAACCGCTTGCCCGGTGCATAGTAGTATGAGCCATCGTAGCGACCACCCGCTTCCAGCAGGTATTTTTCGTTATAGGCGTACGAAATACGATAGGCGTAACCTACCTGTGCCTGTTGTCCTGAGAAGCCGGAAGCCTGTGTGTTGGCCCGGTCTGCCGATCCGGCGAACAATTCGTCAATGTTTAAAAGGTAGTTTGTTTTATCAATTCTCATCAGGCGGCGATCATCTTTGCGCGGCTCGAATACCAATACAGCATTCACGCCGTGTTTTCCAAAGACACGCTCATAGCGGGTAAGAAATTGCAGGTTAAGTCTGCGGGACAATGTATAGCCTTCCATCAGTGTCGGCTGTTGTGTATTGCCTTTGAATTCAGAGAAGGAGTTGTCATTCTCTATCTGATAAAAGCTATAGGGAATTTTCCAGTTCTTGATCAGCTCATCGCGTTTGTCCAATGAAGCGCGCAGGTTTACGCTGAGTCCACTGACAAATGGCAGTTTCTGTTCAATACTGAATGTGATGGCCGAGCGGTAGTCATCTACTTTTGTATAACCGCTTGCGTTCACATCCTGGTAGGGATTTCGCTCAAAATAGCCCGCCGGTTTTCCGTTTGTATAGAAGATGGGGTTGGTTGGGTTCAATCGAAAAAATCCGAAGATGATATGACTTGCCGAACCCGCTCCCGGATACAGCTCGTCTTCATACGAACCGGCAATATCAAATCCAATTTTTGTTGTGGGGGTAACTTTTGCATCCACATTCACCCGCATGTTGTATCGCTGGAAATTGGTGGCGCGTCCCCAGTTTCCTTCCTGCTGGAAATATCCCAGAGAACCGAAAAAATTCATTTTATCATTGCCGCCGGTAACGGAAACATCGTGCTTGTTCATGGCGGCCCAGTCGATCATTTTGTCCAATACGTTGTCGTTCGGATATCGGTCCAGATCTGTTCCATCCTGGTACTGTTGCAAGTCATTGTTCGAAAAAGGCATTACCTCTCCGCTGTTTCGGGCTGCTATATTTTTCTGACTGGCCCAATCGTACGAGCTCAACATTTCGGGGAGCTGCGTTGGTCGTTGAAAACCGCGGCTGCCAGCGTACGTCAGCGAGAACTTGCCGTCGGGTGATCCCCGCTTGGTTGTAATGAGTACTACGCCATTGGCACCGCGCATACCATAGGGCGCTACGGATGCGGCATCTTTCAACACGCTGATATTCTCGATGTCCGACGGGTTAATACTGTTCATGTCCCGTTCCACACCGTCCACGATAATCAGCGCGTTGGCATCCCCGATGGTACTGACACCGCGGATTCTGATAGTTGTTCCGTCCTGCCCGGGCTCACCGCTGTTTTGCAGGGCAATGATACCGGCCATCCGTCCCGACAATGCACCACTGGCCGTGGACACCGGAACTTCCTTCAAGGCTTCACCTTTCATGGTGGCAACGGATGCTGTCAGGGAAGTTTTCTTTTGGACACCATACCCACGACAACAACCTCTTGCAGGGTCTTTTCATCCGGTGTCATGGATACATCAATTACACTGCGGTTGCCGGGTGTTATTTCCTGTGCGGCATACCCGATAAAACTGAAAACCAGAACGACATCCTGCGCCGATGCCTCTAAACGGTACGCACCGTTTGCATCAGTTGTCGCGCCGGTTGATGTCCCTTTCTCCATAACACTTACACCCGGCAACGGAGATCCGGCTTCGTCTACCACCGTTCCGGTAATCGTATGTCTCTGAACTATGCTTCGATTGTCCCTGTCACCGGGGGAACCGGCAACAACGTCGGACAGGCTCATCCGGCAAACTAAAATCGCCAGCAGCAGCACTTTTCTACTCTGTAAAAGTTTCATCATACACGGTTAAAATAGGTTTAGTTTATAATCGGATAACATTACGAAGGCTTTGATCGCAATCGTTTACAGATTTTATCCAGTTATACAACTATTCTACCCGGTATTGCCGTGTAGTTACAAATTTGTGATGAGACAGTTAAATCCGGACCGCTTTGATGTCCAATTGAGCAGCGCTATTCGCATAAGGGTTCTGAAAAAATATTCTACCATTATCCTATCTAACGAGAATCAGAGCCCCGTCAATGAATGTGACAGTTGAAATACTGTTCCCTCAGCGATCATCCTTCAACGCCAATTTCTTCTTGTAACCGGAAGGAGTTTCGGTGGTGATCGACTTGAAGAATTTATTAAAATTTGTCATGTTGTTATAGCCACTTTCGTAGCAAACATCCAGAATAGAGTACTGATCATTCTGCAGGAGTTTGCAGGCATGTCCTACCCGTAATTCATTTAACGCTTGTGTCAACGATTTGCTGGTTCGGCTTTTAAAGAAACGGCAGAACGCATTGGGTGTCATATTGCACAGGTCCGAAACCTCTGCCAGCTCAATATTGCGATGAAAGTTCTTGAGCAAAAACTGGTAGACCCGACTGATGCGATCGGTCTCCATTTCACAGCCAGTGTTTTTCAAAGCTACCGGCGCGATGTACTCATACTCATGAGCGTGCAACAATACGTCGATGACTTGCAGGAGATTAATCACCTTCTCCAGGCCCTGATCTTCCGGAATAAGAGATATTATTTTTGCAGCCTGCTGAACTGTTGTTCCAAAAAAACGCAACCCGCGGGACGCCCGTTGCAAAAGCTCCTGTAGCTTGCGTATAGTACTGTACTCATCACTTAAATTCAGCAAGAAGTTGGGCGAGAAATAAACTATCGTTCCCGTGAGACGCCGTTTGTTTTCGCTTCCGGAAAATATGCGATCGTTTTGCCAGACATGCGAAAGACCCGGTCCGGTTAAAATAAGCTCATCGTTTCCGGCAGCCTGTACCTGCTTGTTGAATACACACTGACCATACCCTTTTTCAACCCAGATCAATTCACACAAATGATCCACGTGCGTCAAATTGTCCAGATGGCACTGATCAAACTTCTTTATTCTCACTGTCCTGATTCCTGGCAGTCCCGATTCAATTACCTGACCTTTCACAAACCGATCGTTAAAAGTTTACAGAAAAATATGCATCACTGACATGATTCATCCATACACCGTGGAATGCATGGGAATCTTTGATTGTTTCTGTATAAATGTATTGAATTTGATTCTGCAATGACGTTACAGAATCTTTACAATTGAGACACCGTGATTCTTGAAATCAGCCTATCGCCTGATAACATTATTTCCCAGCACCCGGCGCAACACGTCATCCTTCAACATGCGGCTTAGCGGAATGTGGACAGCGCCAATCATAAGCCCGTGACCATCCAGCGCCGTTACTTTATCGAGCGCAACGATAAATGACTTGTGGACTTTCATAAATTTATCTTTCGGCAGTTTTTCTTCCAGCGCCGTCAGGGTGATATAGGCAATGCGTTTGCCCGTTGCCGAGTGTACAACAACATAGTTTTGCAAGGCTTCCACGTAGAGCACCTCATCATGGCTAACCTTCTCGTATACGTGATTGCACTTGATGAAAAAGAAATCGGGCGCGTGTGTTTTGGAATTCCTGAGTGAATGAAACTCCCACGCCTTTTGTGCCGCTTTCTGAAAACGTGCAAACATAACAGGTTTCACAAGGTAATCGATCACGTCGAGGGAATAGCTTTCCAGTGCATAATCGGGGTGCGCCGTGGTGAAAATTACAAGTGGCGGATGGCTCAACGATTTCAAAAATTCTATACCGCTAAGCTCCGGCATCTGGATATCCAGCAACATCAGGTCGACTGATTGTGTTTGTAAAAGTTCTCTGGCTATGAGAGCATTTTCACAGGACGCCACAAACTCCAGGAATGGGACATCTTTCACGTATTCCTCCATCCCCTTCCGGGCAATGGGTTCATCATCCACGATCACACATTTCAGCTTCATGCAATTTTCAGCGTTAGGGTTACCTCAAAGTGATTACCGGTTTGTCCAATGTCCAATGTATGACGCTCGGGAAACAAAAGCTGAAGCCTGCGCCTGACATTTTTCAGTCCAATGCCATTGGACACAGACACGGCCCCCGATGCTCTTGTATTCCGAACGGATAATATCATAGCCTTGTCCCGGCGGTTAAGATTGATATTAATTTCGTTTGTGCGATCGGTGTAACTGGAAGCATGCTTGAACGCATTCTCGATGAACGGAATCAACAACATGGGTGGCACGGAAAAATTGCGCATGTCGTCGGCAATGGTAAATACAATCTGATCGTTGTCGTTCCTTCTTAACTTTTGCAGTTCAACGTAACTTTTCAGGTATGCGAGCTCTTTCTCAATCGCGATCTCCTTGTCATTGCATTCGTATAACTGGTAGCGCAGCATGTCCGAAAACTTTCCAAGTGTTTCGCGCGCGGTATGGTTTTGCTTGTCGATCTGAAAAAAAATTGTATTGATTGAATTGAATAAAAAATGCGGGTTCATCTGTGCCTTTAGATATTCAAGTTCTGTATTCAACTTTTCCAGCTGCACTTGTCGCAACACTTCGCGCTGTACATACCATTGTTTACTGAGGTATAATGCCGTGGCAAACGCGAGGTAGAATAATACGATGGAGAGATTGTAAAATACACTGTGTGCCCACGAGGCGGTCTTTCCCTGATTAATCAAAACATGCTGCAGGTACATATCATGCAACCCTTTTGCCAACATGTACAGTGCAAGCGAAATGAAGCATACCAATGTCCCGGTTAATACTTTTCCGGCGGCTACGCGAGGAATAACGAACCATAAATTGCAATAGATAACCGCGGCCAGCAGTATGTTTCGAACAACAATCTCACCAATAAATGTCCACACATGAGCATCATCCACCAGGTTCAGTCGCGTGTACGCGTGAAAGCTGATGGTGAGCATCCAGAAAAGAATATGATCGACGTGGTAGCGGAAAAACCGGCTCATTCCGAAAGTTACATTTTTTTAGACCGGTGTCATTGAGCCTGTCCATGCATTTCGTCAAGAAAAATAGTCATTACATCCGCAGTCGCGTGTTCACAAAAAACCATTGCCGTATTTCAGGTTAAAAATTACACATCGTATGAAATGCCTCTTGTTTACCATTGCCATCTATTGTACGCTTTCAATACTTGCGTACGCGCAGCGCTCGCCGAAAATCGGTGGTCCGTGCGAAGGCTGCGAAGCCATTCACGAATGTCCAGTTCCCTTCGCGCAGCTTCCTGCACGGGTTACACTACCTGATTTTAAAAACGACGGCCCCGCCATTGAGCTGAGTGGCATTGTATACGAGCGCGATGGCATGACGCCAGCGAAAGACGTTGTCCTCTACGTATATCACACCGACCGAACCGGAATCTACCCGACCAGCGGAAATGAAAAAGGCTGGGCGAAGCGTCATGGTTATATTCGTGGATGGGTAAAAACAGATGAACATGGTTTCTACCACATCATGACATTGAGGCCTGCTGCCTACCCGGAACGCAATGCGGCCGAACATATCCACATTACTGTAAAAGAACCAGCATACAATGAGTATTATCTGGATGAATTTCTCTTTGCCGATGACCCCCTACTTCCCAAAAGCCCTGCCGAACAACGGGGCGGCAATGGTGTGGTAACGCTCACGGCACCGGATAAGAATGGCGTACGGCATGGGACACGGCATATAATCCTGGGGTTGAACATTCCGCAATATCCGTATGCGGGGCTTCCAGTACTCAAGTCAGGGCTTGCCATCGGGGCAGACTGTCCCGCATTTGATCCGCAGCATCTCTAGGGTAAAGATGCGGGGAGGAAAGCGTGTCCGATGTGTAAATACGGAGAGGGACAAGGTATCCTGCTATGGTTCAATCATACCAACCTGAATCAACTGCAACCTGTTGTGCAGGTCTTCGAAAAAGAGATGCAGCGCCGTGGGGAAAATAAAATCCGCGTATTCCTCATGTATATGAATCCATCGTATAAAGACAACGTGAATGCAACGGCCGATGAAATTCTGCCAGGTAAATTAAAACGTTGGGCGGAGGAACAGGGACTGAAGAAAGTTGCGCTTACCTGATCGCCTCGCCGACAGACGAGGACACTGCGGGAGCTTATGAAATTAATCCACTGGCAAAAAACACCGTCTTTGTTTACAAGAAGCGCAAAGTGGTGGCCAAGTGGGTTAATACCGAATATGACGATGGATTTATCAACAATGTACTTCGCGAACTTCATTAAACCATTGTCCATGGATTTATGCGAGTACTATTTTTTGAAAGCAACGGCTTCAATCTCTACAAGGTAATCGGGATTTGCCAGACCGGCTACAATCACTCCGGTAATTACCGGCGGGTTGCTTAGCTTACTGAGAAATTTCTGAGCGCCCGCGAAGCCTTTGCGCACGTCTTGTCCCTGTACAATATAAATAGTCAGTTTAAACAAATCGTCAAGATCTGCGTCGGCTGCTTTTAGTATAATCTCAATGTTTTGCAGGACATATTCGGTTTGAGCAGCGATATCGCCTTTGCCTATAATCTCCTGATCTTTTGTGATGGCATTCTGTCCACCAATGTAAAGCGTACTACCATTGCCTTTTACAAGAGCAGCCTGAGAGAACGCAGGATTTTTTAACAGTGCGTCAGGATTCAGAAATTTAATGCTTGAACTCATAATGATTTATTTAGAGGTTTACTGTTTCGGGTTAAAATAGGGTGCCTGTTTCAGGCTTCAAATTCACAACTCGTTTTGCCTGAATGATGAACAGGTTGCTTCAACATGCATGGCTGTCTGAACAGCTACCGAACGAGAAAAACCCTCTACACATTACAAGGTTTACGTGTCTCCGGCTTTATAAAAAATCATGTGGACACTGTTGCAGGTTAGCGTTATCACCCGTTTTTTTAACTTTTACTTGTCTGTGAACTGTGGTTGCAACGCGCATGCAAGTGTAGAGTTTTCACATCATGCTGAGCTTCGCAGCCCTATAAGAATGTGCGCGTGATTTTTTACCGAATACTGATAACATTCAATTATCCGTACAATTATGCAAGCTGAAAGACTGAAACGATTATTCGTATATGGAGCCTTGGGCACCACCGCCTGTATCACAGCGCTGCGACTCTACCGCGAGTTCACCAGGTTCGATGTACGGGACAAAGTAATTCTCATTACGGGTGGATCGCGCGGGCTCGGCTTTGCGCTGGCAAAACTCCTGGCACAGCGTGGCGCAAGACTCGCACTTTGTGCACGCTCACCGGAACATCTGGGACAAGCCCAAATTGAACTTGAACAAGCCGGAGCAGAAGTGGCCACCTTCGTTACCGACGTCAGCAAACCGGGACAGGTTCAAAAACTGCTGCGCGATGTTATGCGGCACTACGGACAACTCGATGTCCTGATCAACAACGCAGGCATTATCCAGGTTTCGCCTCAGGAGGCACTGGACCTTACGGACTTTGAACAAACGATGAAAACAAATTTCTGGGCATCGCTTTATACTATGTTCGCGGCGATTCCGATCTTTAAAAAACAGGGCGAAGGGCGCATTGTCAACATCACATCCATTGGCGGAAAAATCGCTGTCCCGCATCTGTTGCCTTACACGGCCAGTAAATTTGCGTTGGTGGGGTTATCCGAAGGGATGCATGCTTCTCTTAAGAAACACAATATCACTGTCACTACGGTTGTCCCCGGGCTGATGCGTACCGGAAGTCCCATGCATGCAGATTTCAAAGGCGATCACGATAAAGAATATGCCTGGTTCAAGATATCAGATTCTTCATCCCTGCTATCCGTATCATCGGCAAGAGCGGCGCAGGAAATTGTACAGGCTATTGAGTATGGAAAAGCTGAAGCTGTTATCGGATGGACATCACGTGCAGCCATGGCGTTGCAAGGCTTGTTACCCGGTCCGGTAAGCGGCTTGCTCACGCTGGTGAACAATCTTTTACCCGGTAATGCGCCCGGTGGAGCAGCGACCGAAAAAGGATATACGCACGAAACAAAGCTCTCCAGAGCATTGGGCATGAGCAGCGACCTGGCCGCTGCCGAAAATAATCAGCTGCTGTAAATTATACAGAAGATGCACAAGGAGAATCGAAGAACGAAAATTTTCACTTGGCACGGTGTCCCTATATGCTGTGCTATATATTCTTCCTGCGGATAAAAGCTTCTGTCCTATTTCCCCAACTTGTAATTTACAAGGCCATTGATCATGAAACCTGATTGATCTGCTGCGGGATCGGCGTCCTGAATACCGGTAAATGCGAATTGCCACTTATCGCCTTTTGTATTCGTAAGCAC
>JAESFU010000650.1_pt1 | contig 14025 bp, 8 predicted proteins | sample 9269461 | NCBI WGS metagenome assembly JAESFU01 (sample SAMN14502556, study PRJNA617107) | algae metagenome | isolation source: Stenomitos rutilans HA7619-LM2 and co-occurring heterotrophs from cave walls | place: USA: Waikapalae cave, Hawaii | collected 2009-07-28
AATATTTAATAGGGAACAGTGAATCGTTATCCGAAAAAAAAAGACCACAGTCGACTGTCGACGGTGGTCCCTTTTAAAGCATCAGAGTTTAGTATATCAAACGACCTCAACGAACGATTCACAGTTCACAGTTCACTGTTAACGACTAACGGTTAACGATTAACGGATAACGATTAACGACTAACGATTAACGACTAACATCCTTAAACAGGTGTTTCGCATAGTTTACCTTCCACTCGTCCAGGTGTTTCCGGTGCTGTTGAAGGCGGGCTACAAAGTTATCATAGTTGCGGTTCTCTTTGGATGTCCATGCCGTTTCGGCCAGGGCGCAGGCGCGTGGGTACACCATGTACTCGGCATGCTCGGGCGACGTAATGTATTCCGTCCACAGATTGGATTGTACTCCAAGAATATGCTTGGCCTGTTCTGCTGACAATGCGGCCGGTACCGGCTCATAGGCGTATATTTTACTCACGGGCACAAATCCGCCAATGGCGAGCGGTTCCTCCTTGCGGTTGGTTGTGTCCTGGTAATAATCCAGGTACAGCCACTTGGCCGGCGCCATCACCACGTCGTGGTTTTGTTGTGCGGCAGCAATGCCGCCCTCTTCGCCGCGCCAGCTCATCACGGTAGCATTGGGAGCCAGTCCGCCTTCCAGAATTTCATCCCAGCCAATGATCTGGCGGCCCTTGCTGTTAATATATTTTTCGATGCGCTGTATAAAATAGCTTTGCAGTTCGTGCGTGTTTTTCAGTTTCTCTTTCTGCATGCGTTTTTTGCAATGCGGACATTTCTCCCATTTCGTCTTGGGACATTCATCGCCGCCGATGTGAATGTAGTTGCTGGGAAACAATGCGATCACTTCATCCAGCACGCCTTCCTGGAAAGCGAAAGTCTCTTCCTTCCCCGCGCAATACACATCATCAAACACACCCCATGTCGTGGCTGCCTCGTAAGGACCACCGGTGCAACCCAGTTCGGGATAGGCCGAAAGCGCAGCGAGTGCGTGTCCCGGCAATTCAATTTCAGGAATAATCGTTACATAGCGGTCAGCAGCGTACTTGATAATGTCCTTGATCTCATCTTGCGTATAAAATCCGCCGTAGCGTTTGCCGTCGTATTGTTTTTTAATGTGGCGGTCCGCCGTGCGTGCATGTCCAATCACCGTCTCTTTTCGGTAAGCGGCAATTTCCTGCAGCTTCGGGTACTTTTTAATTTCGATACGCCAGCCCTGGTCATCCGTTAAGTGCCAGTGAAAGCGATTGAGCTTGTGATGCGCCAGCAAATCAATGTACTTCTTGATAAAGGTGGGCGGAAACATGTGCCGTGATACATCGAGGTGCAGTCCGCGATATGCAAAGCGAGGTGCATCGGTAATGGACACATACGGAATTTCCTTGCCGTCGATAATCTGTAACAGTGTTTGAATTCCATAAAATAATCCGGCACCGCTCGCAGCATGAATGGCCACGCCCTTATCATCTACAGTAAGCTTATAGCCCTCGTTGCCGATGGAATCATTCTGGATGGTATACAATGCAATCTGATGTGCGTCCTCCGAGAATTCACCAACCGATGCATCGATACCTTTCGCCTTCAAAAATTCGGACAACAGGTTGGCAACATTTTTTTCCTCTTCGGTTTTCGCTACAATGGCGACAGACTTGTCCCATTTCAGTTTTTTATTCCAGGCTTTCACCGCCAGTGGACGCGGAATAACAGCGGGTGCTTCCGTCTCGGTAAGCGGTTCCTGCTTGCTCCCGCAGCCAGCCAGGATCAGGAATGCCAGCGCATAGTAAAGAATATTTTTCATGTACGTCAGGGATTGATTCGCACATAAATAGAAAAACAAAATTCAATAACCAATGGATTTCGAAAGTGTGTTCGTGTGCGCAGGAGAGTCCGAAAGCAGAGAAGTCCGGAAGTCAGAAAGAAATGGTATTAACCTGCTTTCCGACTTCCGGACTTCTGAATTTTTAAACTTCGTTTCTTATCGAAGCAGCAGCACGCCGCCGCGTTTTTCTTTAATGCCGAGATCTTCTGTGTTGCTGTTGCCGCGGTAGCGGACAATGTATGTGTATGTGCCCGCCGGGAGCTCCTGTCCCGAATTGTTTTTATAACCACCGTTCCAGGTAAAGTCCCGTTCGTTAGAGGCAAACACCATCTCGCCCCAGCGGTTGAAGATATATACCTGGAAGTCCTTGGTGTCGATAAACAGTGTGAACACGCGGAACATCGAGTTAACATCCAGTGAGCTGCCCGGGCGGAAAGCGTTCGGCGCCGTCAGGAATGGTTCACACTCTACTTGCACATCCGTCTGGTCTTTTGATTCGCAACCGAAAGCGTTTGTCAAAGTAACAGTATAAATACCGGCAGACGCAGCAATGATAGTGGGATCGGTAGAGCCCGTAGACCATACATAACTTGTAAAGCTCGAACCCGGATTGAGCTCAACGCTTCGTAAGCTGTCCACCGGATGATCGGGACAGATCAGTTTCAGCGATGGCAATTGCCCCGGCGTGGATGGTAAAAGGTCCACATCCAGCGACGCGTCCGTTTCGCAGATACCGTCAGACACGTGCAGGGAGTATAAGCCTGCCTTGTTCTGTCCCGGGAGCTGTGCAGCAGTCTCGCCGCCAATAATCACACCATCCAGCGACCAGCGGTAACTGGCCACACCGCGATTGGTGGTAGCTTGCAAAGCGAACACAGCACCTTCACCGTTACACGGAGGATTGACGGTGGTGATTGTTGCCTGCAACGGCCCCAGAAGCTGCACGCCTTTGGAAGGGCTTACATAGTTACATCCCGACACCGTGCTTTGCATGGTAAGAATATAATTGCCGGCAGTCGTGGCTGTGAACTGTTGTCCCAAGCCAGCCGGGGTAGGTGGTGGCGTCGTAGACCAGCGATAGATATAGCTTGAGAGCGGCGATGTGTTGTTGGAAGGTGCTGCTGTCAGGATCACCGGGTCGGTACACGCATCGAATGTGAAGTCTACCGTCAGGTTTTCGGCCGAAGCCGTTTGCTGCGCCGTTACAGGACAGTTCGCACCGTCAGAAGCTACCAGTACCATGTTCCAGGTGCCGGGGTTAATCTGGACAGAAGCACCGTTGGCAGCACCGTTAATACTTCCTGCCGGTGACTGGCTCCAGTCATACGTAGTAGCGCCATTGGCCGTTAAAATGGCCGGGCTGCTGCAAAGCTGAGACAGATCAAAACTCACCACCGTTTCAGGCCCCTGAATAAGCGAAACATTTTCACCTACGAGACATGCATTCGGAGCCGTAACCTCCACCAGGTAGTCACCTTCCGGCAGTGCCGGCGTCTGGAATGTGGTGCCGGGCATCGGCGTATTGGCAGGGACAACATAAACTCCGGTGTTAACATTCAGCACCCGATAGGTGCCAGGCGCCCCAAGGCTGGTTGCTACATTGATAGCACCAGGAAGGCAAGGCTGAAACTGCGTTACAGTTACTGTGAAATCCGTTGTGCTGATCGTGGTCGCAGCATTGGTAAAACATCCCGATACCTGATCCGTCGCCTGCATGTTGTACGTACCGGCCGGCAATGTTGCCGTTGTTACCAATGGGCCGGTAGGAACAGCTACATTCGTACCGCTGGTCACCAGTCCACTGGGGCCGATTACCGTGTAGGACATTTGGGCTCCTGTTGGCTGTGTAATCTGGTAGGCAAGCGATCCGTTAGACGCGCCGCAGTTAATGTCTCCGGCGGAGTTAAAAATTATCTGGGGCGATGCATTCACGGTGAAAACAATTGTGTCCCGCACCACACAAGTGCTTAACGCATCAGTAAAAGCTACTGCATATTCAAATGTCCCGGCGGTTCCGAAATCTACGTTTTGCGTTGGGCCGCTGTTCGGTGGGGCAACAGGTGCGCCGTTAATAGTCCAGGCGTGGGCCTGAATGTTAATGTTTGTATTGAGTACAGTGCCAGTTCCGGCCTCTGCACACACAGTCTGATCGGGACCGAAGTCTATTCGGGTTAATGCAGGCACAACGTCCAGTGTGGCGTCGGTTGTACAACCTGCGGTGTTGGTAAGTGTAACCGTGTAAGGACCTGGCCGGCTTATGCTGATTGTTTTTGTTGTCGCGCCTGTTCCCCACAGATACGTGATGTCAGGTGTATTGGATGGATTTGCATCCAATGTCATCGGCGCATTACACAAAGCCAATGTCCTCGATGGATCAGGCGGTACACCGTTAATTCTGAATTGCTGTGTTAACACTGTGTCCAATCCGCAGCGGTTGCGTATCTCCAGCACAACATCATACAACCCGGCTGTGGTGAACAGGAAATTAAAATTCTGGTCGGTAGAAGAGGTGATGACAGAGCCACCCTGCGTTACCTGCCAGGTATACGTATCAATCGGGTCCGTACCGGTCCCTGCGAACGATGTTGAATCTCCCAGGCACAACCCGGTTACGGATATCGACGGTCCCTGTATCGGGTCAGAAATAATCTGTATAAAATTCGGTAAACCCAGTCTGCTGCGCGTACCGGATAATAATGCAAACTGGCTTGCATTAAATGTTGACGAGCGTGTTGTGTCCGCATTAACCGTAATCACGCCAAGATATTGCTTCGTGTCAGCGGCCACATAGAGCTGTCCATCCGGACCGGTCTGAATGGCGCCCAGTCTTTCGCCAACAGGAGCGTCAGACATTTTGGGTGGTCCTTTAACTTCATGTGGAATACCCAGCGTATCAAAAGCAAACTCATAAATTTTGGACGTTGCATCGCTCAGCGTAGCGAACAGCTTGTTACCGCCGGCACCAAATTCTACCCCGTACACTTGTCCCGTAGTGCTGTTCAGATTCAGGGTTCGCAGGTTCGACACGGTGCCCGATGAATCAGCAAAATCAAACACTTCGATAATATTGGACACGCCAGGCGTATTCAGCGTCACTGCCAATCTGTTCTGGGCACCGAGCTTCATATACCCTTGTCCATTTTCGGCATACGAAGTACTGTGATCCGAACCGATGGCCGAGATCACCGGATTGCCGATACCCTGCTGCGTAATCTGGTAGGCTCTGAAAGAATTGTTGCCATACTCGTGTGCAATCAGCCAGTTGCCGTTACCGGTTATGCGCTCCGTACTTTTTGTAAAGAGCGTTACGTTTTGTTTTACCAGGGCGCCGTTTGTTCCCTTCGTCAGATCGAACAAAGAATAACTGAGGCGATACTGGCCGCCATAAATTTGTTGCGTGGTAAAAATGTAGTAAAGTGTTTCATTCCCGGCTACCGGTATAATCAAAGCCGACTGCGTGGCGCTCAGGTCGCCGCCGATGTTTGTCCCGATCGGTGTAAACGTTCTGTCCCAAACCGTAACACCATCTGTAAAGAACAGCATCTGTCCGTTCCGGTCAGACATGGTAGACGTTCCTTCCGGGGCCGTCATAACACCGTTGGAAATCGCTTCGGCCGCGCCGGGCGGTGTATCGAACAGCGGGTTAAAATCAATACCCGCATTATCACCAAAATACCAGATGTTGGCGCGCTGGTCCTGGATGCCGTATTCTTTAATGTTCACGCCTGCCGAAACAGAGCATCCGCCCTGCGTGGCCACCAGGTAGTAATACCCGGCAGAGTCCACTTTGGTAAGCGTTGCTGTAGTTTGTCCCGCCAGTAAACCACTGGGACCGTACCATTGCAGGGAAGGCGAGCCACCCTGTACCTGCGCCGTTAATTGAAACGGGTTGCAAGGGGTTGACGCGCCGGGCGGTTTCGGCTTGGTGCTTTTTGGAAACGCCAGTTCGCAGCTACACGCCGTCGTGTCCTGCACCAGCGTTATCTGCGTCTGGAATTGCTGTATCGTAATACTTTGAGTAGTGTCTTTGGCTTGTCCATTCAGGTACGCCGTCAGGTGCACATTTACCGTAGCGGCGTTCTGGTACGTATGTACCGGGCTCCAGTCGCTGGAAGCTTGTCCATCACCAAAATCCCACACCAGGCTGTCAGCATTTGGCTGTATCGTCGGGAAGAACGACGTGGGCGAGTTGGCACAAAGTCCAATCGCTTCAAAGTATACCTTCATCTTCGCGCTGTCCGCGGGGGCGAACGATGGAAATTGTCTTCCGCCAAAATTGCCGGCAAAGGCAATCGGGTTATAATTAACAGCAATAGCAGGAGAGTCCGGGCGATTGACCGCGCCCAGAAAAAACTGTGCACCGGATTGATAGAGGTGATAAATCACACTGTCCGGTCCCATCTGCAAGCCATAGCTTTCCGTGGGGCGCGCGGGTAAAATAGAAACAGGCGAGGGGAGTGGCACCTGCGATTGCGCCGCCAGGTCATATTGCAACAAGTCGCCGCCATTGGGCGCGTTATTGAAAACCGATACATACAGGTATTGTCCGTTGGGACTGAACTCTGCATCATAAATCGCCTGCGTGCCGCCCGTGTTCGAATTTGAGTTCAGCACCGTGGTGCTGGCCAGCGTGGGCAGCGTGGCGGGTGCCGTCGGAAACGTGATGTTCAGAATCTCCACATCGCGGTTCGCCTCTTTCGGCGATACAGCAAAACGTCTGGTCCTGGCGTTGTAAGCGATGTTGGCAACATTCTGTATAAACCCGACAGAGACAGAGCCCTGGTATGCAATTCCTGTCTTGTTTATTCTCACAAAGTGATACGTATTTGTCCCCGTCTGGTGCGTAATCAGCCAGAAGCTGTTGTTGGCCTGATCGTATACCATCGCCATACCTTCCGAAAGGCCTGCGCCCGGAAGCCCTGCAATAGCCTGGTTGCTCAGAATCAGATCACCCAAAGGAGGTTGCTGAAACGTGGAAGCATTTCCTACCTGCGCGGAGTCATAAACAGCAAATTGCACCGTTCCGCCGCCGTTGGCATAAAAAATAAAGTATTGTCCTTTTATCGCCTGGTTGCGGCAGATTACAACGGGCTGATTACGCGTATTGTCGCCGCCGAGCACGCCGCCCAGTCCCGGCACTTGCTGGTGCGAGGCGTCCACCACCACGTTGCCGTCCGTGTAAAACACCAGGTTACCCGTAATCGGGTTGCTGGCAACAGCGCTTCCACCTGCGCCGAAAGGAAGAAACTGGTTGCTGGCAATCACAGGTTGCTGCGTCGAGCGGCTAAAGCGCAAGTCGCGCTGCGCATTTCCAAAATACCAGTTGTAGCCCGAAAAGTCCTGCGCCATGGTGCTAACCGGTAGCACCGCCATCAGTAGAATTAGTATCCGGTAAAAATTTTTTCTCACGTTCCTTCAGGTTTAGAAGTTTCTCAACTTACCAAGAGTCCAGTCAATGTGTCAAATGTAAAACGCTCAAGTCGTTTTAAAGTATACAATTTGTGTTAAAATTAACCGTTAATGCGATAACGAGTAAAGCGACAGTCGGCCGCAGCACATTAGCCGGTCGCTGCAACACAGTGCTTTGTCGATTTGTAACAGTGCGTCGTCTTCGAATTTCCCGACAATGGCTAACATTTAAAGGATAACGTGTTACGGATAACGAATAACTTTTTATTACTTTGCCTCGATTGCTAATGCTTAACGAACTCAAGTCGATGTACAGGTTACTCCTGCTTATAGGTATATTCATGCTGGTGGTGGAAGGTGCGGTAACTGCTCAGGATCCTCAATTTTCACAATTCTATGCTGCCCCCCTGTATCTTAATCCGGCACTGGCCGGTGCTACCGGGCAGGCAAGAGCCGGCATAAACTATCGCAATCAGTGGCCGGCCATCGATGCAAACTTCACCACCATGTCCGCCTACTTCGATTACTATATCGAAGACAAGAGCAGTGCTGTGGGGGCCATCATCACCCGCGATCGTGAAGGACTCGCGGGGCTCACCTCACTCAGCCTGGGACTTCAATATTCTTACGAGCTTAAAATCAACAAATACCTCGGCTTCCGCCCCGGTGTACAAGTGGCACTGTATAATCGCGATGTAAATTTCGATAAGCTCACCTTCGGCGATCAGTTCGATCCCAACACCGGCCAGATCATCAACCAGCAAACCGCCGAAACGTTCAACACCCAGTCCAGCAAAACCTTTGTCGACCTCGCCTTCGGCGGTGTGTTCTTTACCAAGCGTGCGTGGCTCGGCGTTTCCGCGTGGCACCTTACACAGCCCAATCAAAGTCTCATCGGCGAAACCAGCAAGCTTCCCGTGAAGCTTTCGCTGCACGGCGGTTTTAAATTCTTACTGCGCCCCGGCGTGGTGGGCAGCGGCGTCTATGCACGTAAATCCGAGCGCAGCATTTCGCCCGCATTCCAATATCGCCATCAGGGCCAGTGGGACCAGATGGATCTCGGCCTCTACTTCACTTTCGAGCCCATCGTGCTCGGTACCTGGTATCGCGGTGTGCCTTTCAAAAAAGTGGGCGATGCCGTCAACAACGAGTCCATTGTACTCCTCATCGGCTTCACCAAGATCGGCGCCAAAGATGCCATCAACATCGGCTACAGCTTCGATTACACCATCTCCAAACTCGGCCCCGGCAGCGGCGGCGCCCACGAGTTCAGCCTCGTATACACATGGCCCATGCGCAACCCGCGCAAACCACCAGCCGACAAGCTGATCATTCCGTGTCCTAATTTCTAAGTTTAGTCCGAAAAGTCTTTAAGTCCGGAGTCCGAAAGCAATTTTGGTTTTGTAGTTCGTTGGCGTTGTTGAGAGACGGATTACTTTCACATTCTCTTCGCTTTCCGGGGCGTTCCCTCGTTCCTTGGGCCGGGCTATCCGCTCCAAGTCCGCCGGGCGCGCAGGCCACGCGCTTCGGGCTATCCGCTTCTATCCCTCACGCAGGATCCTTTATCTTAAATGATTGATGTTGATTTATCGGATTACTGTCCTAAACGTACTGCATTCCATTCCGCGGCAACAGCGATTTTCTCATCCAACAAGATTCGTATGCCGCGGCTTTACTTATATAATTCTTGCTATAGACAGGACACTCCTACGGAGTAACTCATTAATACCGTTCATAAGTATTTTGAGATCACATCAGCATCAAAGCATAATTTCACACTATAGATGTCCCACCTCTCAAAATTTCTACGACCCATCAATGCGCTAAAACATTTCTTCCCGACTTTCGTACTTCCCGACTTTTTCCCAACTCGCCACAGCACATCAAGCATAACCCGCACGCTCTTACAAACCATGTCCCACACCTCAAAATTTCTACCACCCGTCAATGCGCTAAAACATTTCTTGCCGACTTTTCCGACTCCCGGACTTCCCGACTATTTTTCCCACTATCTTTAACAAACAGAACACAACACCACCTTGACTTTAGAATACGCCTTCGAGCTCTTTGGTACATTCTTCTTCGCCATCTCCGGTGCCCTCGCCATTCAGGACAAGGAGCACGACTGGTTTGGTGCAGGCTTCACAGGTTTCGTCACGGCCATCGGCGGCGGGAGCCTGCGCGATATGATCCTCGGCAGCTATCCCCTTGTGTGGGTTCGAGACATTCGTTTCGTGTATGCCATTATCGTGGGCGTTATGGTGGCCATACTGTTCTACCGCTACCTTATCCGCCTGCGGCGCACCTTCTTCCTGTTCGATACATTGGGTATCGGCTTCTTCACCGTACTCGGCGTGGAGAAGTCCCTCGCACTGGGCATGCGTCCCGAAATTGCCGCCATCATGGGCATGTTCTCCGCTGTTATGGGCGGCGTCATCCGCGATACACTCACCAACGAAACGCCCGTAATCTTTCGCAAGGAAGTATACGCCACCGCCTGCCTGGCGGGTGCCGTGTGCTACCTGCTGCTGGACAGATTCACAGCCATCGATCGCAACGCCAATCTCATCCTTTCAGCAGGTCTTGTCATCGCCATCCGCATCGTCGCCGTAAAATTCAGACTCGCTCTGCCCGAGCTCAAGTAAGCGTTCGTGCAGACAAAACCCGGGCATGTCGGGGGACACGGCACAGAAGACGCACCAGTCGTGGTGAGACTTCAAAACGGCTCTTCTTACTCAAAAAGGACAATTTGTGTTCTTCGCTACCATGCCGGTACTAACTTTCGTTAGCAGCGAGATGAAAAAAATCAAAGGTTCTTAATCCAATTGTTGCCATTAACCAAACTTTTCCGTTTAATTTTGCATTTACGATTCGAAACAAAATATAAACTGAATGCCTTTCATCTAACGTTTCACTTTAACGCTTGAAAAGAAATTGAAAACATTGTTCACCATCTTAACAGCAGCCAAGGCTGCTTACAAATCCGACAGAACTATTCAGTTCTTAATTGAGGCCTGCACGGTGACCAGGCGACCGCGACCCGTACGCTTTGCGCGTATCTGATACTTACATCCTGCATTTTATTGGTAGTAAAAAGTCGTGATGTCCAGGACATCGCGCTAACGTGCTTACGGCACGGTAATTTCATGGGTCGCACACATAATCTGAAGTAACAAATTGGAAAACAATAAACTCATTGTCAGACTGGCAACAGTTGACGATAAACACTATGCAGAAACCATCACCAACGAGATGGAAGAATCTGCCAAAGCGCGTGGTACCGGTATTGCCAAGCGTTCGCCACTGTACATCGAGAAGAAGATGGAAGAAGGCAAAGCCATTATCGCCGTAACCGCCGATGGTACGTGGGTAGGCTTCTGCTATATCGAAGCCTGGGAGCATGGCAAGTACGTAGCCAATTCCGGTCTTATCGTGTCGCCCGCGTTTCGTAAAACCGGTGTGGCCACCGAAATCAAACAGAAAGTATTTGCGCTCTCGCGCGAGAAATATCCCACATCCAAAATATTCGGACTCACCACCGGCCTCGCCGTCATGAAGATCAACTCCGATCTCGGCTACGAGCCCGTAACCTATTCCGAGCTCACCAACGACGAAGAGTTCTGGAAAGGCTGCCAAAGCTGCGTGAACTACGAAATCCTTATGAGCAAGGGCCGCAAGAACTGCATGTGCACCGCCATGCTGTTCGACCCTGCCGAAGCAGAAGCCAAGATCAAAGCAGCCGAAGCCGCAAAAGCCTTACTGCAGCCACAGCCCGTAAAAGCTGAAACCGCCGTAACACCCGAAGGCGACCTCGTGCGTCACCGCCAGTTCAAGGGCAACTTCAAACTGTTCGAACGCTGGGTGCGCTTCAAGCAATTTGTGCTGCTCAAATCCCGCAAAAGAGACGAAGGCGATCGCCCCGACAAAAAGTCGCTGCTCAGCTTTTTCTTTTTCTGGTAGATTTAGAAAGCAGAAAGTTTAAAAGCAGAAAGCTTAAAGCTTTGAGCCTTCAGCTTTAAACTTTCACCCCCAACAATCAGAAAACCTTAAAACGTAAGTAATACTCAGGAAGCTTTCAGCGTATAGCTTTAGGTTTCCCGCTTTTAAAATTTAACCCATGGCAAAGAAAAAAGTAGTGCTGGCATTCAGCGGAGGATTGGACACCTCATTCTGTGTAAAGTATCTTGGCGAAGAGAAAGGATACGAAGTACACACCATCACCGTAAACACCGGTGGCTTTGATGAGAAGGAAGTAAAGGAAATTGAAGCCCGTGCGAAAAACCTGGGCGTAGCCTCTCACAAAACCGTAGATGAGACAAAGAACTACTATGAAAAAGTAATACGCTTTCTGATCTACGGAAACGTATTGAAAAATAATACTTATCCATTGAGCGTAAGCGCCGAGCGCATGTCGCAGGCGTTGGCCGTAGCCATTTATGCAAAAGAATTAAAAGCCGATGCCGTCGCCCACGGCAGCACCGGCGCCGGTAACGATCAGGTTCGCTTCGATATGATCCTGAACATTCTCATGCCGGGCGTAGAGATCATCACACCCATCCGCGAGCTTAAATTATCCCGCGAGCAGGAAATAGATTTCCTCAAGTCCAAAGGCGTGGACATGAACTTCACCAAAGCCATGTACTCCATCAACAAAGGTCTGTGGGGTACCTCCGTGGGCGGTAAAGAGACACTCAAGTCCCTGGGCATGTTGCCGGAGGAGGCGTGGCCTACACAGGTAACAAAAACCGGAAGCGAAACCGTGAAGCTTGCCTTCGAGCAAGGCGAGCTGAAAAAAGTAAACGACAAAGCATTCGCGCATCCCACAGAAGCCATTCAATATTTACAGTCCATAGCGGGTGCTTACGGTATCGGCAGAGATGTCCACGTAGGCGATACCATCATCGGTATTAAAGGCCGCGTAGGCTTTGAAGCCGCAGCACCCATGCTCGTATTGAAAGGACATCACGCATTGGAGAAACACGTGCTTACCAAATGGCAGCTAAGCTGGAAAGATCAGCTCGCACAGTTCTACGGCAACTGGTTGCACGAAGGACAATACCTCGATCCCATTATGCGCGACATCGAAGCCTTCCTCACGCAATCGCAGAAAAACGTAACCGGCGAAGTTCAGATCCAATTACATCCCTATCGCTATCAGGTGTTGGGTATCGAATCACCATACGATCTCATGTCCTCCAAATTCGGCAAGTACGGCGAAGAGAACCTGGGCTGGAGCGGCGACGACGTAATAGGCTTCACTAAAATATTCGGCAATCAGGCTGCTATCTATCATCAGGTAAAAGAAGAAGTCGATGGTAAATAAAATCAAAGCCGGTATTATCGGTGGTGCAGGATACACGGGGGGCGAAACCATTCGGCTGTTGCTCAACCATCCGCACGTCGAGATCGCATTTGTCCACAGCAGGAGCAATGCAGGCAATCCATTATACTCTGCCCATCCCGATTTGCAAGGCGATACAGAAATAAAATTCACCGACACCCTGCAACAGGATGTCGATGTAGTATTTCTTTGTTTGGGACACGGCGAAAGCAAGAAGTTCTTGCAGGACAATCCCCTCAAAGAAACCATCAAGGTTATCGACCTCAGTCAGGACTTCCGGTTAGGAGAGTCCGTAGCAGGCAGAACGTTCGTCTATGGACTTCCGGAACTGAACCGCGCTGAAATTTCCAAAGCAAACAATATTGCCAACCCGGGTTGTTTCGCTACCGCTCTTCAGTTGGGACTTCTGCCACTGGCCAAAGCCGGCTTGTTGAAAGAAGTATTCGCTACAGGCATCACCGGTTCCACCGGTGCAGGACAAAAGCTACAGGACACCACGCATTTTACATGGCGCGCCAACAACATCTCTGCGTATAAAACACTCACGCACCAGCATCTTAAAGAGATTAACCAGTCCATAAAACAACTTCAGTCCGGATTCAGCGAAGCGATAAACTTCGTTCCGTGGCGCGGCGATTTCACACGGGGCATCTTTGTAAGCTCATGCATCAGCACCGATAAATCACTGAAAGAACTGAAGAAGCTGTACAAAGACTTCTATCAGGGACATCCATTCACCATTGTCTCCGATGACACCATCGACCTGAAACAAGTAGTGAATACCAATAAATGCCTAATCGGAATAGAGAAGGAGGGAGATAAAGTAGTAGTTCACTCGGCGATCGATAACCTGTTAAAAGGCGCATCCGGACAAGCCGTTCAGAATATGAATTTACTCTTTGACCTCGAAGAAAGTTTGGGAGTCCGACTAAAGTCGATCGGGTTTTAGATGACAGCTTAAAGCAGAAGGCAAAAAGCTTTTAAAACTTTCAACCTTCAGCTCTAATCTTTAGATTTTAAACGCGCGCAAGCGCACAAACCGTTGTGTTATGAAAGACTATAGAAAACTTATCGTTTGGCAGAAATCGCATGTCTTGGTTCTTAGTATTTATAAACTGACTAAGGGTTTCCCAAGAGAAGAGCAATTTAACCTGATAAGTCAGCTGAGGAGAGCCGTTACGTCAGTTCCGACAAATATTGCCGAAGGTTGTGGCCGAATGACGCAAAGGGACTTTGCCAGATTTCTGCAATCTCTTTCGGTTCGGTACAAGAGGTGGAGTATTTATCTTTTCTTGCGCGTGAATTGGACTACATGAAGCAAGAAGAATATGAATCAATAAATAAAAATGTAAACGAAGTCAAAGCAATGCTTCTAAGTTTACTAAAAAAAGTAAGAACAGAGTAAGAATAACCAAATTTAAAAGAGCTTTCAGCCTTCAAC
>JAESFU010000651.1_pt1 | contig 14025 bp, 14 predicted proteins | sample 9269461 | NCBI WGS metagenome assembly JAESFU01 (sample SAMN14502556, study PRJNA617107) | algae metagenome | isolation source: Stenomitos rutilans HA7619-LM2 and co-occurring heterotrophs from cave walls | place: USA: Waikapalae cave, Hawaii | collected 2009-07-28
TGCCGCGAAAGGCCGCCAAGACCGCCCAGCCTCTGCGGCGCGGAATTGCTTTTTGGGTCGAACGCAACGGGGCGCTCCTCCTGAGGCGCCGTCCCGAAAAAGGACTGCTCGGCGGCATGATGGAAATTCCCTCGACTGACTGGCTTGGCAAACTGCCCAGGCAGCCGCAGGAGGCAGCGCCCATCGACGCCAAGTGGCAGCGCAAGGCAGGGCGCATCGAGCACACTTTCACGCATTTCCACCTGGAACTGGAAATCTGGCGCGCCAAACCGCCGGTTGGCAGCGATCTGCGCAGCGATGGAGACTATCGGTGGGTGCCGATGTCGGCACTTGCCGGCGAGGCTTTGCCAAGTGTCATGCGGAAAATCGTCGCCGCAATGACAGCGGCCTAATTCGCCACCCGCTTCTTCTCCTTGGCGAAGGGACTCAGGCCCAGCCAAGCCTGCATCGATTTGACGATTTCCGGATCGCCGTCTAGCTCGAGCCGGCCGGCGGATTTTTCGCCGGCGACGGTCGCCAGTCCCATCCAGATCGCGGTCATGACCCGCAAGGAACAGCGCACGTAAAGGTCAACTTCGTGCCCCGGATCGACGCTACACAAATCAACCTGTCGCCCCTCGACCACAAGCCACCACTGGCGGCGCGGATCGGTGAGTTCGGGATACTCAAATCTGATCGTGTAGCGGCGCGGCGGCATCGGTGTCGGGTTGAGCGAGCGCCGCATGTCCCACATCAGCAGTGAGGGGTCGAGATTCTTGAGCGTGACCTGCGATTCGACCCAGCGCTGCCCCCAAATGCCGAGATTCATGATGACAGGGCGCAGATCTTCTCCCGCCTCGGTCATGTGATATTCGGCGGTGCCTGAGGCCGACATGCGGGTCGAGATGATCCCCGCACGCTCAAGCTCCTTAAGGCGTTTGGAGAGGAGGGTCGGAGACATGCGGGGCACGCCACGCCTGATATCATTGAAGCGCGTGCTGCCGCACAAGAGCTCGCGCAGAACCAAGGCCGTCCAGCGCGAACAAACGACTTCCGCCGCCATCGCGACCGGGCAGAACTGTCCGTAAGTTCCGAGATCTTCCGTTGGCATTGGTGGCAACTCCTCGGCTCCATTAAGCCTATCCAATTAGGGGTTTGCCGACCACTCCATTTTTTGGACCGGGGTGGCATCGGCAGGACGCCATTATCCGCACGACCAGAAGGCTAGATCGCCCTTCCAGTACAGTTCCTGAACTGGACGCTCATCTCCCCGACAGCGAAAATACGCTCACGATGCCTCGGCATGTTAAGAATTTGGGAGAGACAAATGGCCAGTTCATCAGAGAAGGTTCATATTCTGCATAAGCGTCCCCTCGGCGAAATCGCCGACGAACTCGGTCGCCGCTTCGCCGAGCGCGCGCCCGGTTTTGATGACACCGACACGTTCTGCGAAGACAACTACGTCGATCTCAAAGAGGCCGGCCTCATCGAGGCAGGTGTCCCCAGCGAATTGGGCGGTGGCGGCGCCACGCTCGACGAACTTGCCGCCATGCTGCGCACGCTCGGGCGCTATTGCGGTTCGACCGCCTTGGCCTTTTCGATGCACACCCACCAGGTGGCGATTCCGGCCTGGCGCTGGCGCCATCAAAAGGCGCCTGTCGAGCCATTGCTGAAGCGGATCGCGGCCGAGCGCATCATCCTACTGTCGAGCGGCGGCTCCGACTGGATTGCAGGCTCCGGCAAGGCTGAGAAGGTCGAGGGCGGCTACCGCATCACGGCGCGCAAGATTTTCTCCTCGGGCTCGCCATTGGGCTCGTTGCTGATGACAACGGCGATGCTCGAGGAACCGGGGCAGGAGCCGATGGTACTTCACTTCGGAATTCCGATGAACTCGCCGCAAGTGCGCATCGACCCGGTGTGGAAGACGATGGGCATGCGCGCAACGGGATCGCACGACATCATCATCGACGGTCATGTCGTTCCCGATGCCGCGGTGGCCTTGAAGCGCAAGGCCGGAGAATGGCATCCATTGTTCCAGACGATCGCGACGATCGCCTTCCCGCTCATTTACTCGGCTTACCTCGGCGTTGCCGAAGGTGCGCGCGATATTGCGGTCGACCTTGCCAAGAAGCGGCGGAAGGATACGCACCTCTTCGAATTGGCCGGGCGTATGGACACAGAATTGCGCGCCGCTCGCTACGCGCATCGAGCCATGTTCGACGCCGTCAATGAGAATGCGCCCTCAGCCAAGAGCGTCAATGAAGTGATGGCAGGCCGCACGCTCGTTGCGCGGCACGCGATAGCGGCTGTCGAACTTGCGATGGAGACCGCTGGTGGTCAGAGCTTCTTCCGCGACCGTGGATTGGAGCGCCGCTTCCGCGATATTCAGGGCGCGCGCTACCATCCCATGCAGACCGGCCCGCAGGCCGAATATGCCGGTCGCATGGCACTCGGCGAACCGGTCGACAAAACCTTCTAAGGCGATCAGCGGCGACCGCCGACCTCGTCGATGTGAACGAGGAGGTCGGCCGGGTCTTCATAGACGCGATAGGCGCCGGAGCGCTCAAGCTCTTCGGCGCCATACCCGCCCGACAGCAATCCGATGCCTAGCGCACGGGCGCGCCGGGCGGCGAGCATGTCCCAAATGCTGTCGCCCACCACACAGGCATGCTCGATATCGACGTCGAGCTTCTTGGCAGCTGCGAGGAAGAGATCGGGATCGGGTTTCGCGTATCTAACTTGGTCGCGGGTGACGACCGGTATCTTCGCCGGATCGACGCCAAGCTTCTGCAATACCGGGCCGGCTGTCTCCATCCGTCCCGATGTCGCGATCGCCCAGGGGATCTTGTTGGCGGTCAAGAAATCGAGAAGCTCGCGTGCTCCCGGGAGTGCGCGCGTATGGCTGGACCGCTTCGAATAGGCATCGGCGTGAAGCTTGCGCAGACGCTTGATGCGCTCCTCGCCGAGATCGATGCCTGTTTCGCGCGCCAGTGCCTTCGTGAACAAGCCGCCCGACATGCCGATGCGCCGATGCAGGCGCCAGATCGAGACCTCGATACCTTCTTCCTGAAGCGCGTCATGCCAGGCGAGCACATGATCATAGACGCTGTCGACCAGTGTGCCGTCGAGGTCGAATAGAAAGGAAGTCTGCTGGCGATCGGCCACGGGAAATTCTCCGGTTCGGGGGAATGCGGGCCTTCTATCCCATTCGGCCGCCAAGCGAAAGTGCGCGCTTTATCGCGCGGCAGAAAGCTCGGAACGAAGCTGCTGGCGCAGGATATCGATCGGAACGAGGTTCTGCCCTTTCCGGATATGCCAGAACGTCCAGCCATTGCAGGCTTCGGCGCCCTGCACATGCGCCCCGATCTTGTGGATCGAGCCCGACGCATCGCGACTTGCGATCGAACCATCGGCGCGCACGCGCACCGCGATCCGCTGCGTCGGATCATGCAGGGTGTCGCCGGCCTTGATCAGGCCGCGTTCGATGAGCGCGCCAAACGGAATGCGCGCCTCCGCACGCTTGCCTGCCGCGACGGTGAGTACGTCTTCGGACAAGGGTTCGACCATGACGATACGGCGCCGTGCCGCCTCCGCATAGCTTGCGTCGCGCTCGATACCGATGAAGTTGCGGCCGAGCCTTTTTGCCACGGCACCGGTCGTGCCCGAGCCGAAGAAGGGATCGAGCACGACGTCGCCGGGCTTCGATGATGCAAGCAGTACGCGATAGATCAGGGCTTCGGGTTTCTGGGTCGGATGCAACTTGTCGCCATTCGCCGTCTTCAGGCGCTCAGGGCCGGTGCACAATGGAAGCAACCAATCCGATCGCATTTGCAGATCGTCATTGAATGTCTTCATCGCCTCGTAGTTGAACGTCGGTCGCGACTCCTGCGCACGCGAGGCCCAGATCAAGGTCTCATGCGCGTTGGTGAACCGTCGGCCGCGAAAATTCGGCATCGGATTGGTCTTCAGCCAGATCACGTCGTTGAGGATCCAGAAGTCGAGGTCCTGGAGGATCGCGCCGAGCCGGAAGATGTTGTGATAGGAGCCGATAACCCAGATCGCGCCATTGGGCTTCAGCACACGGCGGCATTCTTCAAGCCATGCACGCGAGAAGCGATCGTAATCGGCAAAGCTCGCAAACTTGTCCCAGTCGTCGTCGACCGCGTCGACTTTGCTCTGGTCGGGCCGCGTCAGATCGCCCGCAAGTTGCAGATTGTAGGGAGGATCGGCGAAGACGAGATCGACGCTTCCCGAAGGGATGCGGGCAAGCTCTCTGAGGCAGTCTCCGACCAGGACAGTATTGTATAACGGCTTGAGATCAGGCCGTGTCTCGAACCCCATGCAGCACCCGCAACGCAACTCACCAGCTTCGATTCCGCATGATGAATCAAAGGGATTCGCGGGTGAATCAAATCCTTAACAAATGGTTAACGACACCTCGCGGACGGGTGCGAAGGAGCGCCGATGCTCCCTGCACGGACCAAGTCGCGTAAGCGCGGCGCGATGCTCGGGCGTGGCATAGCCCTTGTGCTGCGCAAAGCCGTAGCCCGGAAATTCGCGATCGAGATCGAGCATGATCCGGTCGCGGCGCACCTTGGCAACAATCGATGCCGCGGCAATCGAGAGCGACTGGGCATCGCCTTCGACGATGCATTTCACAGGGCAGGGGAGTTGCGGCGGCCGGTTGCCGTCGACCAGCGCGAGACAAGGCGCATCGCCGATCTCGCTGAGCGCCATCGCCATCGCTTGCAGCGTAGCATTGAGGATGTTGATGCGGTCGATGCAATCGACTTCGGCAATACCGACGCCAACTCGCGCCGAACTGATGATCGCCGCATAGACGGTCTCGCGATCCTCGGCCGTCATTGCTTTCGAATCGTCGATGCCGCGCGGGATTCGGCGCGTATCCAGTATGACCGCAGCCGCAACGACCGGGCCTGCAAGTGGGCCGCGCCCCGCTTCATCGATGCCCGCGACGAATCGCGCTCCTTCCTTGAAGGCAGCACGCTCAAATCGATAATGGGGGCGTTTCGAATCGGCTCTGCCCATGCCGCCATTCTGGCGGCCTCAATACAAAACCGTCAATTGCGGTTCTTTTTCTCTGTTGAAAACAGGCCGTTGAGTTCGGCGAATGGCGTGGCGATATCGTTGAATTCGAACGTCCCCTTGTCGCGAATCTCGCGCGCCGCCCTGACGAAGCCCCCGAATGCGGCGCGGGCCAGAGCGCCGCCGACGCTGATGCGTCTCACTCCGACGCGGGCGAGATCATCAACCGACAAGCGGACGCCGGCGAGCCCCATGAGTATGTTGACGGGTCTGTCGACATTGCGGACGAGCGTCGCGATGTCGTCGATATTGCGCAGACCCGGTGCATAGAGCACATCGGCGCCCGCAGCCTGATAGGCCTGAAGACGCTTAATCGTATCGGCGAGATCGGGCCGGCCATGAAGGTAGTTCTCTGCACGCCCTGTGAGCATGAAGGGATAGCCAAGCGAGCGCGCTGACTCGGCCGCAGCTTCGACACGGGCTGCGGCCTCGCCAATTTCATAGATTGGTGTGCCTTCGCGGCCGGTAGAATCTTCGATCGAACCACCAACTAGCCCGGCTGAGCCAGCCAATCGGATAGTCTCGGCGCAGGCATCCGGCTTCTCGCCAAAGCCGCCTTCGAGGTCCGCCGATACCGGAAGACTTGTCGCGTCCACGATCGCCTTGGCGTTGGCAACGGTCTCCTCGCGGCTGACCAACTCCGCGCCATCGGGACGCCCCAGCGCGAAGGCGAGTCCGGCGCTGGTCGTGGCCAGCGCCTTGAATCCAAGATGTTCGAGAAACTTCGCGCTCCCGGCGTCCCACGGATTGGGGATGACGAAGGTCCCCGGTTGTTCGTGAAGTCTCTTGAAGGCTTGCGCTTTTTCGGACTGTTTCATGGCTTAGAGCAAACTCAATTGTTCTCCGGGATGCGCCGGACGCTTGAAATGGTCGGTTGAGAGTTTCAGTCGATCGCGATTGAGACCAAGACGCTGGCACGCCATTTCGAAGCGTCGGCCGATCGACCAGGCGTAGGGGCCCGATCCCGTCATCCGACGGCCGAAATTGGCGTCATTCTCCTTGCCCTGCCGCGTCTGACGGACGAGCGACATGACCTTGGCGGCGCGATCCGGCATATCCGTTTGCAGCCATTCCTTGAAGAGCTCGCGCACTTCGAGCGGCAGGCGTAACAACACGTAGCCCGCCTCGCGCACGCCTGCGGAGCTCGCCGCTTTCAGGATCGCTTCTATCTCGCTGTCATTCACGGCCGGTATAATTGGCGCGACCATCGCCACGGTCGGAATGCCCGCGGCCGACAATATTTCGAGCGCGCCCAATCGCTTCGCCGGCGTTGAGGCGCGTGGCTCCATCGAGCGTGCGAGCTTGGGGTCGAGCGATGTGACGGATATCGCGACCTTGATCAGCCCGCGTTCGGCCATGGGTTTCAGGATGTCGATATCGCGGACAACCAGAGCCGCTTTGGTGACAATGCCCACCGGATGGCCGAACTCACTCAGAACCTCGAGTATCTGCCGCGTGATCCGATAGCGCCGTTCGATCGGCTGATAGGGATCGGTGTTGGCGCCAAGCGCGATCGTCCGTGGCACATAGCCCGGCTCTGAAAGCTCGGCGCGCAACAATTCCGCGGCATTGGGCTTGGCGAATAGCTTGCTCTCGAAATCCAAACCCGGAGAAAGGCCCATATAGGCGTGGGATGGACGCGCATAGCAGTAGACGCAGCCATGCTCGCAGCCGCGATAGGGATTGATCGAGCGATCAAAGGAGATGTCGGGTGATTCGTTGCGGGTGAGGATGACTTTCGGCGTCTCGACGAACACTTCCGTCTTGGCTGCCGGAAGATCCTCCAGCGTGTCCCAGCCGTCGTCGAAGAGCGCCCGCGAGTGCTTTTCGAAGCGCCCGGAAATGTTGTTGCGCGCCCCGCGCCCACGCATCTGGGTGCGCAAAGCCGTATAGCGCCCCGCCCCCAGAATTTCGGGGTCCAAGCCCACGCTTTGGCGTCTGTCGATCAAAGTAACCATGTGGCTGATATAGGACGTTTGTAGGAACAAGACAAGAACAAACTTGAAGTTGCTGGCGAATAAGGGGAATTTGGCGCCCCTTGAATTGCGCAGCCTCATGTCTCCCAAAGATATCGCCATCGCTCTGGTTCCCCCGCTGTCTTGGGGTGCCGGATTCACTCTCGCCAAGCCGGCCGTGGAGCAGTTTCAGCCGCTCTTCATGATGGCCATGATCTATCTGGCCCTTGTGGTCATTCTGCTCCTGACCGCGCGCGGGCCGATTCGGACCCCCTGGCTCTCGCTATTCGCCATCGCGGCATTCGCCGTTCCGATCCAGGGCGTGTTCATATTTCTGGGGCTCAAATACTTGCCCGCATCGGTGGCGACGCTTGTGCTCCAGGTCCAGGTTCCCTTTGCCGTGCTGCTTGGCTGGTTTGTAGGCGGTGAAGAGATCAACGCGCGAAAGATTCTCGGGACATGCGTTGCCCTGGCGGGCGTCGCCGCAGTCGTCGGCCTGCCGCACGAGGCGCCGCCGATCCTGCCTGTCATCTATATCATCCTTGGGTCGCTCTTCTGGGCCTTCGGACAGGTGCTGGCGCGCAAGCTGGGCCGCGATGGCGGCATCATCCAGCTCAAGGGAATGGCTCTTGCCGGGCTGCCGCAAATCATTCTTGCAACAGCCATTTTCGAACAAGGCCAGTGGAATTCGGTGCTCACTGCCAGCCTCGAACAATGGCTGGCCTTGGCGTTTTGCACCGGGGTCGGCTTCTACCTGGGCTATGCGGTGTGGTTCTCGCTTCTCCGCCGGCACCGCATGGATGAGGTCGCCCCCTTCGTGCTGCTCATGCCGGTGATCGGCATTGTGACCGCGGCGGTCGTACTCGGGGAGCGCATCTCCCCGATCCAGATCGCCGGCGGGTTGGTCATTCTGTTCGGCCTTTCCATAGTCAGCGGAGTGAGCCCTTTACGCCTTCGTCGCGCCTAAACATTGCAGTTACTTCCTCGCGCGTAAGATCGGTCGTGGTTCACGGGCTGAAATTCTCAAGGCAAGCGGAGCGCCGCTATGAAGCGTAAGGTCGGGCTCTTTCTCTTTGCGGTCATGCTTCTGGTGACGCTCGGCGCCACCTTGGTCGTGTCCTTTGCCATGTACCGGCTGGTCTCCGCTCGCCAGACCCAGGAGATTGCCGGTATCGAGATGAGCTTGAGCGAGCGCTTCGAGGTTTTCGAAGACATGCTCCGAAGCCAGCATCATATCGTAAAGACGCATATGGAGCGGGTGTTGCCGCAGATCGCGGCCGACGTCACGGCCACGCAGGCAGCACCAGGTACGCTGACCCAGCAGCAAATGGAGGCCCTGACCAAGAAATATGGTGTGGAACACATCTACTTCATCGGCCGCGATCACCGGGTCTTCCAGACCGATCTGTCGGCAGATCTCAATCTTCAATTCCCCCCGAGCGAATTTACGAAGTTCCTCGACAGCGTCTTCGACAAGGGCGAGGTGATGAGTGCCGGGATCGACATGTCGTCCCAGACCGGCAAGCTCCAGACTTATAGCTACTTTGGGCCGCGCGGCGCCGATTACATCGTCGAAACCTCGACTGAACTGCGCCCCAGCATAGAACGCGGCGATTTTCCATGGATGGGCAAGTACTTCTTCGATCAGATGTTCGCCGATGCCGTCACAAACAATCAGTACTTGAAGGATGTCGATATTTATCTCGTTACACCGGCCGCGACCTGGTCGCTGCTCAATACCGGCGAAAAGCTCGCGTCAGAAATAGTCGACCGCGTCGCGAAGGAAGGCAGGATCAGCCTACCGACTGCCGGCGATGTGGTGACGATCTACAGCAAGCATGTGAACCAGGATGATCCGGATCAGGATCCCGTCGCCAACAAGATGATTATCAGAAAGGTGTCGTATGATGTCGGGCTGGCGCGGCAGGCGGTGCAGCAGGTTCTCATTAGCTCGCTGACCGTGCTGCTCTTGCTCTTGCCGCTCGTCTATATCATCGCCTCGCGTTTGCTACAGAGGCAACTTCTCGACCCGTTGTTCAAGCTGCGCAGTCAGGCTCGTGCGATTGCCGATGGCGACCTTGAACAATCGATTGCCGATACCGGGCGGCGCGATGAGATCGGCCATCTGGCGTCGAGCTTCGCCAGCATGCGCGACGCTGTCCGCAGAACCATCACCGATCTGCGCGACACCAATGCATCGATCGAGCGCTTCGTGCCGAAGCCCTTCCTGACGATCATGGGCAAACCGTCCATCGTTTCGGTACAACTTGGCGACAATCGTCGCCGTGACATGACAGTGCTCTTCTCCGACATCCGAAATTTCACCGGACTGTCGGAGCGCATGACGCCCGACGAGAACTTCGCCTTTATCAATTCCTATCTCGAGCGCATGGGTCCGGTCATTCGCGCCCATAACGGCTTCATCGACAAATATATCGGCGATGCCATCATGGCCTTGTTCGAGACGGCCGACGATGCCGTACGAGCGGGCCTGGCGATGCACGACGCACTCGAAGGATTCAACAAGGAGCGCAGTGCAACCAATCTTCCGCCGATCGGCATCGGCATCGGACTGAACAGCGGCTCATTGATGCTGGGCACGATCGGCGAGCGCGACCGCATGGATGGAACGGTCATCTCGGACGCCGTCAATCTTGCCGCGCGCATCGAAAGTCTGACCAAGACCTACCATGTCGGCGTGCTCATCACCCAGAACACCTACAACCAGCTCTCCGCACCGCGCGCGTTTTCGATCCGGCCAATCGATATTGTCGTGGTCAAGGGCAAGACCGAAGCCATTGCGATATATGAAGTCTACGACCGCGATCCGCCCGCGGAGCGAGAATCGAAGGAATTCACCCGCGATCTCCTGCAATCGGGTATCGAAGCGCTCGCCAAGGGCGATACCGTCACGGCGCGTCAGTTGTTCACGCGCAGCCAGACGCTGCTGCCGGGAGATGCGGCGGCAGCCAACCTCATCAAATGCTGCGGCGAGGCGCGCTAGCCCTTCTTTCGTTTCTGATGCTCTTCGAGGCGCGGCATGATCTCGACGAAATTGCACGGCGCATGGCGGTAGTCGAGCTGGCCTTTGAGGATTTCGTCCCAGGCATCGCGGCAGGCACCGGGAGAGCCCGGCAGGCAGAAGATGTACTTCCCCTTTGCCACGCCGCCGGTCGCGCGCGACTGGACGGTCGAAGTGCCAATCTTGTTGTAGGAGATGATGTGGAAGAGAGTCCCGAACCCTTCGATCTCCTTCTCGAACAGGGGACGCATGGCTTCGATCGTTACATCGCGGCCCGTCAATCCAGTGCCGCCAGTCGAAATGATGACGTCTATGTCGGCGCGGCCGAGCCAATCGCGCATGCAGCTGCGGATCGCTCTTATATCGTCCTTCACGATTTTTCTGGCGGAGAGTTGGTGACCGGCTTCCGCGATGCGATCGGATAAGGTCTGGCCGGATTTGTCATCGCCAAGCGTACGCGTATCCGAAATCGTCATGACGGCGATACGTACAGCGACGAAGGAGCGATCTTCAATGCGCGCCATGTTTGATACTATACGCCGAAATTAAAGCCGCGTCACTTACGTTCGAATGCCAAACGCAGCGCAAGTGCCAAAAAAACTACGGATGAGGCATAGGCGAAGCCACGCGCGACGCGCGCGTTTGTTGCAAGTCGCCTGCCAATCCCGCCCGACAGCAGGGCGACTAGTAAATTTACGAGGGTACCGCCAATGTTGAAGAGCGTTCCGAGTATCAATAATTGAAGTAATGGCATTCCGTTCTCCGGCCGGATGAACGGCGGCAGGAATGCGAACATGAAGATTATTACTTTGGGATTGAACAAATTCACCAGAGTACCATCGCGCCATGCGCGAATTGCACTGCCTCTAACGTCAACGTTTGACTGGGCGGGGTTTGGCCCGGTGAGTGTCTTCCAAGCGATCCACAGGAGATAGGCCACGCCCACCCAGCGAATGGCTTCAAAGATCAGCGGGTTTTCCTTCAGTACGACAGCGACGCCAAGCGCGACGAGTCCGAGATGGATAAGCGAGCCGGTCGCAATGCCAAAACTTGCAGCGATCCCACGCCCGGGTCCTCCCTTCAAGCTCTGGCCGAGCACGAACATCATGTCATTGCCGGGCGTGAGGTTGAGCAACAGCGCCGCTGTCATGAACACGAGGAGGTCGGGCCAGGCGATCGGCATCAAGATACCAGCAATCAAGAGAGTTGATCGAGACGTTCGCGAAGCGAGAGGAGGTCGCGCCAGACCAGGCGCTTCTGCGCCGGCTGGCGCAGGAGGTAGGCCGGGTGAAGCGTCGCCAGCAAAGGAATTTTCACGTCGTCAACCGCGACTTCAAACCAGCGACCGCGCAACCGCAAAATTCCGTCCGTCAGGTTCATCATGCGTTGTGTTGGCGTCGCGCCGACGCAAAGTATGAGCTTCGGCTTCATCACTTCGACCAGGCGCGTCACAAAAGGCATGCACATCGCGGTTTCCGCTTCCGTCGGCTTTCGGTTTCCGGGCGGCCGCCAGAAGATTGTGTTGGTGATCAGCACCGCATGCGCCGGGTCAGCGGCGTGCCGGTCAAGCCCGATCATGGCGAGCATGCGGTCGAGAAGCTGGCCTGAGCGCCCGACAAACGGCTTTCCCTGCAAATCTTCTTCATTTCCTGGCGCCTCTCCGACGACCAATACATGCGCCGCCCTGTTTCCATCCGAGAAACACAGATTGGTCGCGGTCTTGCGGAGCGGACAGGCATCGAAGCGCGATAAGGCGTCCACGATCTCTTCAATGGACGAGCACCGGGCTGCGATAGCGCGCGCATCCTGCACCGAATCGGAGTTCGTAGGTTTAGCCTGGGCTGCCACAATCGGCATGATTGCCGGCGCCGCCCGCCCTTGAGGCACGTCGGTGGGCAGCTTCGTCTGCGTCCTTGCTTCGGCGGCGCTTGCCAGCCGATTGACCGGCCCTTCGCCGATGATTTCGTCGGCCCCCATTTCGACAAGCCAAGCCAGGGCCTCGGCGGCATGAGCGGGTGATATGTCGCGTGGGGCAGGGGACATGGCTCAATAGAGCCCCAAGTCAGGCTTTTTTGCTAGCCTACTTCACCGCTGCAAGTCTGGGTTGCGTGGGTCACGCACTTAAAGCGATCGACGGCACATTGCCGGAAATGAGGTTTGTCTCTAAATCTCGTTCTCCTTGAGGAAGATGATGGCAGGTAGAGCGTGAGACTTGTCGGTGCCGTAACCGAGCCAAGCAAGGACATCAACGAAGACGGATGGGGCCACAGCGGCGATAAAGCAGATATCGATGCAGCGTGGATTTTCGACGGCGTAACCGGCATCAATGGCGCCAACATACTGGCGGCGAGCGACGCACGCTGGCTGGTTGAGCGCGCCGATGCGCACCTCCGCAATCTAACCAAACAGCCTATGTCAATGCCGGCCATTCTCGCCGCGTTGGTCGATGGTCTGATCCAGGATTGGCGAACGGCGAGCGCGGATCTCCGGTTGCCTGCCGGTTATGATCCTCCGGCTGCTTGTCTCATTCTCGTCAAACGGTATCCGGACGGGTGGAAGGGCTTGCGGCTTGGGGATTCGTGCCTGCTTGCGCGCGCGGCGTCCGGCGATCACCATGTCTGGGCCGCCTCGCCGAACAATGTTTTCGATCATTGGCTGACAAAGGAAACACGAGCACGGCGAGAGAACGGAATCACCGATACGGAAACACTGCTGGCCGAATTCCGCCCGCAAATGATGGCATCGCGGAGCAAACGCAACCGGCCCGAAGGCTACAGCATCCTCGAGGCCGACCGAGCGTCGCTCAACATGCCGGAGTTCTTCGATCTTCCGAAAAGCGATGCTCTTCTACTGTGCACCGACGGCTTCTATCGCGCCGTCGATCACTATAATCTTTATTCAAATGAAGGCTTGCTGGCGCAATGCGAGCAAGCGGGCGGGGTCGAGAAAGTCTTGGCAAAGCTGCGCATGATTGAAGCCGCCGATCCCACATGCGAGAAATATCCCCGGTTCAAGCCTGGGGACGACGCGACCGCTGTCATGCTCAAGTGAAAAGGTGAAAGTGTGATCTACGAAATTTGCATCGATTCCGTTGCCGGCGCGCGCGCGGCAAGCGAGGCGGGCGCTGATCGCGTTGAGCTCTGCGCCGCACTGATTGAAGGTGGAATCACGCCGAGCCGTGGTCTGATGCGAAGAGCGCGCACGGTTCCCAAAGTCAAAATGCAAGTCATGATCCGCCCGCGCGGCGGCGATTTCCTCTTCAATGACGATGAATTCGCAGAGATGGAATTCGACATCGACACCGCGAAGGCGGAAGGTGCCGACGGCGTGGTGATCGGACTTCTGAAAGCCGACGGGCGGATCGATGTCGAGCGCAGCCGTGCGCTGATCGAGCGGGCAAAGCCGCTCTCGGTCACGTTTCACCGCGCCTTCGACATGACGCCCGACCCGTTCGAGGCGTTGGAGACCTTGATCGGTCTGGGCGTCGATCGCGTCCTGACATCCGGCCAGGAACCGAGCGTTCTTGAAGGTCTGCCGCTGATCGCTGAACTGGTTAAGCGGGCTGGGTCCAAGATCATCGTCATGCCCGGCGGCGGCATCACCGCGCGCAACATCGAGCGAATTGTTGCCGCCGCTAAGCCTAAGGAATTGCACTTTGCCGCCTTGCAACTTGCGCCCGGAGGCATGCAGTTCCGGCGCGAGCACGTCTTCATGGGCGGCGAACTGCGACCGCCGGAATATGATCGGCTGGTTACGACCACAGCTTCTGTTCGGGCGGTATTGGCCAAGGCCAAAGCCTGATTTCTTATCATCAACGAGGCAAAAATGGCTGCGCAGGAAAATCTCGCACACACAGAATCGGCCGCTTCGCTCGCCGCCAAGATCAGGCGCAAGGACGTGTCGCCTGTCGAGGTCGTCGACGCCGCGATTGCGCGGATCGAAAAGCATAATCCCAAGATCAAT